>Ga0118677_10009742_pt1 | contig 14896 bp, 11 predicted proteins | sample AliMusrvi5mmetaG_FD_86154 | JGI IMG/M metagenome (GOLD analysis project Ga0118677, IMG submission 86154)
TGTCACCCACCAGCAGGGTGAACTGTGGATGCAGCTCGAGCGTCTGCTTCTCAAAGCGCTTGAAGTTCTGAATTTCGATTTTGTCAATTCTCATGGTGGTTTGGCGGTGATTGTAGCATATTTGTCACAGTAGCCCCGGCGTGGGCGAGGATTAGCGCTTGGACGGTTTTGTGTTCGGTGGGTTTCATTTCAAATTGAGTACTTTTCTGACTCCTAAAACTGCCCGATTCCCATTAACACCAAATGAATCACTTCGTCAGCGAAAGGAGTTTCAAAGAGCATTGCATTCTCTTCCTTGGTCAATCCGTTTCGCAGGTCCGCATTCATCACAATATCTAACGCCAGCTGGTGCAGCCGCTCGTAATCCACTCCCCGTGTAGCTGCAAATCTCGTCATGTTGGCAAGGCCAGGATTGCTTTTTAACTGCCAAGCAAAGCTCAGTTCTTCGGGCACCGATTTCTCTACAATGAGTCGACAGACGCTCCGAGTCACGCCGCCGAAACCGCCAATCAAGAAGATCGGCTTTGCCATCTCCACGGCGAGGGCAATCTCTTCCAACACCCCAGGCATCCAGCCTTTGTAACCTGTTAGCCGACCGCCGGCGGAAATTCGGAAGTCACAGCCTCCAATCATTGCCTTCCTCATCTGAGTGAGAGATCTACTCCAGACAAACGAATTCGTTTGGTCTGACGGTTTCAAGAACTCAGTCGTACAGCCGACAAGGTCACGCACATCCTCGGGAATATCGTGCTCGACCATTGTCGCAATCTTACGGTGTTTGGCCTTCCATTCCAGAAGGTCGCTCGTATCCGCAAGATGGATTGGCCACGCAATGTGATTGGTGAGATGCACCTTGAGACTCTTCATTCTGCTCTGCAACGCATGCCCTTCTTGGAACAGGAACTCTGTAAATCCGTCAGGTCTCAAGTCACCTCCATAGATCAGCTCGGCTCCAAAGCCTAATGTGTAACGGGCGATGTCTTGCATCAAGAGCCTGAGATGTTGAGCGGTTTGACCTAATTTTAGCAGGTCAGAGTCAGATGGTTCCGAAATGGAAATCCCCACTTTTTTGGTGGACAAATCAAGCATGATGCTTGTGAGGGGCGTGTAGGGTTTCAATCCGAACTTCTCGAAGTGTCGAGCCTCTTCCTGATAAATTGGGGGGTCGGGATAGACGAAATCCAGGCAACCATCCTCTTCCTTTTCGATCTTCGCAGCAAGGCGAGCCAAGACGCACGCTTCAGGGGGTCTCGCCGACAGGAAGGCATCGGCTGGAAACCACCCAGCCGCCCGATACTCAGATAGCGATTGCCTAGAATAAAAGAAGCGAATCGACTCCAACAGAGCGGCTTGCAGGATGGCGAGAAGGTGTGCCTCTTTGATTTGATGTTCTGCTTCAAGCGGGATTCGGATAGCCGGCAAGTTCGCCCCCAGAGGAAACCGACGATCTTCAAATTTTGCGATCAGATCGACGGCAATAATTGGCCGATCCGAGTCTTTTGCCGCGAGGATTTCTCGTTGGCACCAATAGCGAGAGGAATATGAATCTGAATGAATTGCAACGAGGGTAGAGTCAGCGATGTGGGCTAGAATCTCAGCTTCGAATTCGTAACCTGCCGCAATATCGGTAGCATCAAAAAAATCCCGCATCGGACTATTCTCGATCAATCCTTTCAAAGCAGCGGCCGCTGCAACTCCCTGAGCGCCGTCCTTGGCGTGACTCAAAAACAATTTCAACGCACTGTCTTTACCCCGATCAAGCTCCTTGCGCAATTCATTGAGCCCATAGCGATAAATCTCGTGAAAGATCGCTAAGCAGGTCCGCTCCTTGAATGTCTCATTCGGGAACTCATACGTTCGAACAAAGTTCACTTGTTCGATGCCACCAGAAAAATTAAAAGCCGTATTATCAAGTGCAACAGGTACAAAGTCACATCCTTCAGTCTTTGCCAAAGCTTGAAGGTATTCAACCCATCTGTCATCACTCATGCTGCTCTTCCCAATGAAGGCAAAGATGATGGCACGTTTCGAACCTATGTAAACGCCTTCCGGTATTCCTCCAGGTTCGCACGTCCGCACAAAAACTGGCACATTTACTGAGCGTGAAAACGGCCGATCGACATCACGCCGTAGACACACGAAGCATTCCTCGAACACGGAATCAACGAGTCCTTTGTCAAGCGGGTGCCAGACAAAAAAGATCGATAGAGGATTTTGGTAGGCGTTCACAATACTCGATACGCTGTTTGACATAAAGTTTAACACAAGGTCTAGCTCGGTCGCTTGAGCCACTCGCCAAGCTCGGTTCCAGTATTGTCATGATGGTTCAGAACCATCCAAATGTCTTTTTCGAAACTCTTGTGCGCACCGAAAACGATTCTTGGATAAAGACCGAGATACTCTTGCTCTGACCAGTCGGCGTTAGATTGATTGCCTTCGTCTGGCAAGATGGCGACATTAACCAGTTTCTTCTTCTCATCGGCAATACCCAACTCCCAGGGTATCCAGCGACTGTTTTTGCTCTTTGCTGTCACAAGCACGATGAATTTCGGGCACTGTGCAATACGCTTTTTGAGTTTTATGCCTGTCTCTGCGGATGTTTTCTGCGGGAGTTCCTTATCAGCCTTGTCAATGTATACCTTAGCGCCATGCCTCATCAGGAATCCAATCGCCTTCGGCAAGGCGTCCTCCTTGTCTAACGAAGAATGAGCCAAGAACACGTCAGCAGCCGTTACAGAAGCCCTCTTTTCAATATCATGACTCTCAACAACGACCCCTTTGCTAAAGTTTTGAATATCGCTCGCTGCGCTACTGAAGTATTTCATACGTGATGATTGGTTTAGATTTTTGGGTTAAAGTCGGAGAGCCTCATTTCCCGGCTCATGTCGTATTCGTTTGCTTCTCTAGCTTGGAAAGCAGACTCAATCAGGAACGCCAATCGCGCTACCGTCAGTTTTTCCCACGGGACGACTGAGACCTTTGCTTTTGGCTCAAGGAGATTGTCGATTATGCGGTCCGGCAAGAATGGATACCGCTCCTCATATTCAGTCTGGGTATTTACGCTTGTCCACGACGTGCATTCAGGGTGAACAAGCTCTTTCTCACCGGAGTGAGGCGCAGTGAAGGTCGTACAATTCGTTGATGGCAAGTTGATGACTACAATGCCAGATCTCTTGTTGACACTGCCATCAATCATGCTCGAGTAGACCTCCCAATCGATATGCTTTCGATACTTGGTCTCCGTTCCAACAAGAAGTATCGTCACCGTGGAACTGGCTAAATATTCGTCCCGGATTTTTCGCCTGATTGCCTGACTAGAAAGGCTGTCATCGATGTCGCCGATGTCGACAGAGGCATCGATGAAGATCCCGTGCGTATCATTGAATTCGAGTAAAGCCTGTTTGTAGGCTTGGTCATTTCGGTGGTGGTAGCTGATAAACACCTTCCTCTTTGTTGTGATTGCGTGAGATTGCGTCTGCATGAACGTGGCGAGTTAGTTCTAGGGAGGTTGTCTAGTTAAGAACGCGAGGCTTCGCGGTCAACAGTTCGTGAAGGAAAGCGCGGTTCATCGCGCAGTTGGCGGGTGGAATGTCGACGGGAAATCCGCGCCGCTGCACGGCTTCCTTGTGGGACACAGTCGTCCCGCAGATGGCCTCGGCGTATTCAAAGATCCGGGCTTGGTCGGGTTTGTGTTCGGTTGGGGAAGGCATATTATTCGCAACTAACACAGGGACTATGGTTTGATCTCCAATAAAGCTGACCTCGTAGAACGCTTCTCGTTTGCTGATTGTGCATCAATGTGGCGAAATCCTTGAATCTCAATTTGCAAAGCAGCGCACACCTTCTGTTTTGTCGCCTCTCGGGTTGGGAACAGATAGAAGTGTTCAACTACCAATTGCTTCAGCAAACGCTCACAAAAGATGTTCTTACTGCCTCGTGGGATCGATATCGGGTGCTTCGCTCCGCGTGATTTCTTTGCTCGGTCCTTCGGCGGGGGAGCAAGCATACGATCTGACGGACCGAATTTTCTTGCTAGTTCCTTCAGTCTTTCCTCAGGGAAGCCCAAATTTTCAAGCTGGATCGCAATATCAATGAGGTCTGTCGCGTTGCTTTGATCTTGTTCCCGAACCTCGCGGTAGGTCTCTGCAAGCTCAGAATGACCTACGGCCTGAGCGATCCGCTTGACCATGCCAAAACTTGCACTTTCAATCATCCAGAACATGAACTTTCGGACTTTACCCTTGAGTTCCTCACGATCCGTAATCTCAGGATGCTTCTCGATCAGTCGATCATATACAAAGTCAATAAAACCATTTATATCATACTGAAACAAATCGAACAGCATTGTGACGGTTCGCAACCCAAGCGTATAGCACTCCTGCACCAACAAAAACTTGTCGTCGCCAGGCAGAGAACCAGGAAAGTTCTTAACTAGCTGTCCTAGTACTTCGAGCGTTCGAAGTGCCAGGTTCATTTCAGCTAGCATCTTCAATGTCTCATTTGTCTCGTCCTCCCCACCATCATAGTCATCCATTGGATCGGGAAGATCTGGGATTGCGTCAAGCGTGCGCAAACGTGCTTCTTTGGATTCATCCAATGTCGTATCTTTCAATACAATTTTCTCAATGTTGTCCGAAAGTGTATTAAGAAATCCGACGTCACCTTCAAATCGGGCCGGAGCCAGTTTGGAATAGATCCGTGTAGAGTGTTCCAAAATTGTCTCAAGCAGGAACGGGTCTTTCGAAAGATGGGTGAGAAACAACCAAATGCTGGCGTGTTCTTCTTTGTAAAGCTTGCTCAATAATCCTTTGACGGCCACCCGCGATGATTCCTGAGACAGGTTGTCGCGAAAATAGCGAGCGACGAAATAATAATAGGAAGCAGAATGCCGAAATCCGTAGCGTGCGTCGCGCAAATCGAATAACCCGTTTGTGCCAAGATCCTTTTTGAGTGACTCCCTCGACGGGCGAATTTTGTATTTCTTGCAGTAGATCTGATGAAAGTATTCCCATTCGTCGTCGGTAATGCGCTTCTTCCGTGTATTATGCATCCAATGCGCCATTTCGCTTAAATAAGTCAACTTGGTATCGAGATTAACATTAGCCCCTTTCGAGGCGAGTGCCTGTGTGATAATGACTTCGTACAGACTGCCATATGTCCCAGCGCTGCTGTTGGGGCGGGATACCGATTCATTCGCTTGAATCAGAGTCAGTATAAAGACCGGAAAGTGTGGCAGATAATTTTTCCCTAGCATTGTTGAGACCATCTGCTCTGCAAGGTGAATGCGCTTCCTCAATTCCATCTGATCAGTATCGTACTCGCTTCCAATCGAATACCACTGGGTTATAAGCTTGCTTCTGAGCAAATGACCGAATTGGACAATTTCAAATTGCTCGAAATCCGTGAGCACATCGCCGCCCTCCTTGTGGACGGCAATTTCTTCCAATTTGATGACGTCATCTGCGAAAATAACCAAACGGTCATACCGCTTCACTGCCACTTCAAGCAGCTTTAGACGACCCGTTGAGTTGAGTGCCGCGTGGTCAAAGTCGTCGATGATGAGAACTCCCTTATCTCGGTCCAACTGCTTGAAGGCAGGCAAATTGGGATTCTGATACTGCTTGGCGAACTGCGCTTCTACTAATTCGGAAAGCTGATCACTATTCAGGTGCCGTTTTGCAAGATCGTCGCCCTGAATTATAACTGGAGTAAGGTTCTTATTGTAAAGATCCGTGAAGAGGACTTTGGCTAATGTTGTCTTTCCGGATTGCTGTCTGCCAAAGACCAGAATTCTCCTCTTGGCACCGATTGTTTTGAGAACATCCCGTCCTTCAATCAACGAGCCATAGATGAAATCACTCTTTTTGTTGAGTTCAAACTGCTTTAAATTTGGGAAGACGTAAATATCGGAAAGGCGTAAATCTGGCTTAGCCGGATGTTGATAACTCGCGCCAGGATCCTCAAGCCATTTGCTAAAATCGGTGCAAAGATCAAAGTCCCTTTTCCCGCTACGGCTTCCGCGTTTGTAGGGAACCCACATGATTTCTGAGGATTCAGGAATGAATCTCTTCTCATCCCAAGTGAAGCTAATGATCCGCTGCCTTTGACTTACGAGGTCGACAAATATTGCATGGAATCCCGCTCTGTCATCACGTCCATGCTCTTGAAAAACCGCCCCCTCAAGGTAGTCATTCACTTCCTTGCTTTTAAACGAGTATTTCTGAAAGTGGTCGGCCTCGTGTTCATGACCGGTCATAACAAGGTCAGAAGATTCTTCTACCAAGTCTTTGAAGCGGCGGAACGTGGCCGCCGGCATCCAGTTATAAGGGTGGTGGAAGACTGAAATTACGTAATCACTTGCTTGGGTCGCTTCATTACGCTCGGCAACCGAATCAGGGACATAAAGTGAACCCTGTACTTCATGTAAGACGGACATCCATGCGGTATTGAAGCATCTAAACTCAATTCTCAAGTCATTGAGCTCGATCTGATAGTCCCAATGAAGCAGACTAAATTGCCGATCTGGCTTGCCGTTTGGATATGCGTCACGGAATTGCATGAATTCCTTCTGGGGCTTGCAGCAACATTCGATCATCTCTGAGTCAGGAAGCTCTCCATTCCGAATCGCATCAATAGTGATTTTTCTGACGCTGTTGTTTCCTGAAAAATCGCAGTCGTGATTTCCAGGAACAAACACAAACCGCACATCAGTCACTTTGAGTCGCTCCTGAAGATCATTTGCCAAAGTACCCATGCATTGCTTGGCAAGTTCATACTCCGACGGCTTGCCTCCAAATGCGACGTCCCCTGAAACGACGACGACGACACAATCGAGATCCATTTCCTCGTTTTGTAACGCAGTTCCAATGAACGAAAACTTCGGAATGCTTGGATTCTTATAATCTTCTCGCAAGTGGATGTCACTGAGGTGAAGTATGAGAGCTTTCATGGTTCAAAATGGAGAATTAGCAACTCAGGGCGTGAGTGGGTTTGTGTTCGGTGGGGGCGGGCATGTCACGTCTGTGCGTTAGGGACGCTTGGCAAAAACCAATGTTCGCCTCACAAATCCTTCGAGTTGAGTGCTATTTATCACCTCAGTCTCCCAAGCCGGGTTTGTGTCGTGATGGAATAGGTTAGCATAGTCTAAAATGTCTCTTAGTTCGTCGATATCGGCCTGCGATAGAATCTCTTGGGCCGAGCCTACCCGCCGATAACAGTTGTTACGAAACGGGCCAAGAAGCGTCCCTGCTGGAAAAAACTCTGGATAAGCAACTCGGAAAAACGCCTCAAGGCATGGACGTATCGCCGCTGCTATTTCGCGTTCGTTCTGGCCACCGTTCGCTATGAATAGTCTCAACGCCTCGTGCCTACGGTCGTTCTCGGTCTCAGAATCGGAGTTGACATCCCACGCTGCAATTGTTGAAGCGTTCCCCTGTCTCACAATCTGAAGCGCTTCTTTGCTTGCAGGGGTAGAGCTTTCCCAAATTCGGCAAAGAAATGGCTTGCTGTGGGAAAGAATTACTACTTGACTGACTTGACCTAATAGCCGCCGCACCTCCTGAACCGTTGTCAACGATCGATGCTCATCGAGGCTAGACACTGGATCGTCGATCACAACGATCTTATTTGCTCGATTGGGATCCAACTCTACCGATGCGAGAAAGAACGCTACAGCAAGCGTATTGCGGTCTCCCGCGCTCAAAACATTTCTAAATGAAGGATCGCCGGGCTGGGTATTACCCCCTCCAACTACTACGGGAGTATTATTTACGACGACGTTATAGGTGCAAGCAGGTCCACCGCGCGTGTTTACTGGCTGAACACTATCCACATGATATCCTGCGTTAAAACGCTGAAGGTATCTGTTAATCGCGGCTTGGTAGGCTGGAAAAACCTGCGTGCTATACTGATCCAGAGCTTGACGTGCTTGGTCCCGTTGTTGTTCGGTTAAGACTTTTGCTTGTTTTTCCTCGAGGTAAGATTGACAAAGCGTGTTCGTCGTCGGTTCATGGCGCGCCTTTGTCGCTTTGAGCTGACTTAGCGTAGCGGTCAGGGTCGTCGGGTTGGCCGTCGCCGCTTGTTGCTTGATACGCGTGATCGTTCGATTCGCGGCGAATAATTGCTGATTTAATGCCGCAATTTCATCTCGTCTTGGGAGATACGTGGCAACCGCCAATCGCGTTTCCTCGGGAACGTCGATAGAATCAAGCGGCGCGACCCTCTTTCTTTTAAATAGTTGATCGATGCCATCGAAAGCAGCAATCCGATCTGCGTTGATTGCTGCTGGATCTATCGCAATCTCCGGGAATTCTCCAAATTCAGCCCAAAAACGACGACGCTCTTGAAGGTTATTGACAGAACGCTCAAACAGCAACGGCTCACTTGGAGGATAAGCCTGATAAAACTGAAATCCAACGGATTGAATGCGCTCCTGATGGTCGCGGTAGGCTTGGCCAAAATATGCTCGATAATGCCCAATTAATGACGAACCTGAGAGATCTTGCGCACAAAAGACGCATGAATTAGCTCCAGTTTCAATCAAGACACCTTGCCGCTCCATTCCCTCGGCAACCCATCGTTCGGAATCGTCACCGATTAGTTTTAAGTGTTCCTGAACTTGCGAAGCGGCGGCGGCATCAAGTTCTTCTATACCAGCACCTAGAATCGATTCGATTGAAGGCAGATCGATTCCAGGAAGTGCGAGCTGAAAAAACTCCGACGCATTCCTAATTACATCCTGCTGCCGGCCGGCCGCAAGTTGTTGCTCCGCTATCTCAATCGCTTGATCGATATTTTGGACTAGTCCAAGTGCGCAAAAATCATCGACAGAGAGGGTTCCTCGTTCGGTTGCAGGTATCGCGTTTGCTCGTTGTCGGAGTTCAGCATTGTGTTCCTCGATTCGAGTAATCAGTGCCTGAAGTTGCTGGTTTAATGTAACCCCTTGCGCGCCAAGAATCAACTCGTGGAGATTCTGACGATGGTCACTTCCAACGACGAGGCCTGAATACACATTTTGGTCAACAAAGACATCGTCGAAAAAAACCATGCCGGGGAGCGTCCTGTTCCAAGCTCCATTTTGGAACATTGCGTTAGGTGGCCCACCCGTGCAGGAAACAACCACGTGCGGCGGATGTTGGGCCGCCAAACGTCTCCGCTCATTAATTGGAAGTGGGTCACCTGTTGCCAGCGAGCGCAGGATTGCCGCCAAGGTAGTTTTACCCCGTCCGTTCTCAGCATACACGAGCGTCAATTGACCCAATGCGAGGTTGGCACCAGCAGTAACCGAGTCAAAACGACCAATGTTCCGAATAAGATGCAGAGAATTGATCATGGATGCGCGGATAGTTTGTGGTCAAATTTGCAAACTCGGGTCTTCGCGGTCATCAACTCGTGAAGGAGGACTCGGAAAAGGTCTTGGAGGGTGTTCCGCTTCGCGGTTGCCAAATCGTGCTTCGAGTCGATCAATTCGAGGTGTGCGACAATCTCATCCTGCTGCTCCTTGGGCGGGAGCGGCATCTGAGTATTCTTCACGGCACCTACGTTGAAGTGTTGTTGGGCGAGTCCGATTTTTCCCGCTTTAACCTGGACCTTGGCAGCATCGGAGTTGAAGAATCGGCTTAGATAGTGGCTGCGGAGCTTTGCCGTATTTGGTCGGACGAAGATCAAATCGATGCAGTTACTGCCGTTGAACTTAGGGGGAACGACGCATGAAGTTCCCGGGTAGCCGGTCCTCACAATCAGAACATCCCCTGCTGACAACTTTGATTTTTTCACCGGACCGTTATTGGCGGCTTCGGAAATATAAACCATCGGTTCGGGCTGAATCCGATCTTCTCGGACGTTCTGCGAACGAAACGCTGGAACACCCAGTGGCACATAGTAACTTGAGGGATTCACGACGATTCCGACGCTGATCGTGTCGCAAACGTCTTCACACCGCACCAATTCCCAGCTCTTTGGAATCGGGCCGATCTCAGTTTGTTTTTGCGGTTCATTGCGGAGGCCTTCGGTGAAGAGCTTGTGCATGAGGGCCTTTTTCAGCGCGGTGGTGGTCTGAATGATTCTATTCTGCGCTTCGATGGCCTGTTGCACCGTCGAAAGAATGTGCGCGATTTTCTTTTGCTCTGGTAGTGGGGGGAGAGGGATGCTCCGCTCAATCAGAGATTTGAAATGACGGTTATATCCCCTGCTCGGTAGATCCAACGAAACTAGCGCGTAGTAATAGAACTTTGGATCGTAGATTTTCTTGTCGGGCAACAGAACCTTGGTTCCATCCGCACCGAGAATGAATGGAAAATCGACGTATTTGAGACAGCGGGTGTGATCACCGAAAATGATGAGCGGCAAATCGAAATTGATCACTCTATCTTTGTCGTCACAGTATCCGGCGACAAACTGCTGACCTTGATCCACGACGGGGAACCGTCCGACTAGAGCGATGTCTTTAGCCAGAATCTGATTGCGGCGTCCGACGTTGTTCTTCACGAACGACTTCGAAACTGGGCACGTTGTCCACGCTCCATGCATATTCATTTCTCGTCTCGTCACAACGACATCCCTCCTGTCTCTGGATTTAGTTCATAAATCCGAACCCTGTTGTTACCTTCTGGCTGAAGGAGCCAACCCAAGCGGACAAGTTCCGCGACTGCGGGACCGAATAGCGATTTTTTCACGGAAGGAGCACCGCCAGCAGCAGTCGTGTTAGGAATAAATGCACGATATAGGGCACCCGCGGGGCTGTCGTGCAGAATCTCAGTGAGGCCCCGTTCTTCTTCGTTGGGATGTTGTTGTATCATCTCAAGAAGTTCTATTGCGAAAGGAAGAGATGGATGCACAAACTTTGGGGCTCGTTTCGCTTTGGCCTGCGCTGATTTGGTTTTTCGTTTTGTGGCCTCGTAGCGAACACGGTCTCGCACAAGTTCGAGTTGGTTGTTGCCCAGGTCATTCAAGGATGTAATCGGATCGGCGTAGTTGAGCTTCTCGGCGGCAAAGGCATAAAGCTCGTCCTTCGTCCACCCTAGGGGTTTGGTGAGGCTGTAAATTGTCTTCGTCAGGCTATTACGAAAGGCTTGGGGATTTGCTCGCTTGAGCTTGGTGTCGTTGCTTGCCCGATATTGGAGGAGCCAGGTTTTGGCTACGTCAAACTTCTCCTGCGGGAGGGATTGCAAACCATGGGTCTTCGTTCCAAATGTCTCGTGAAACTGACCCCAGACTATGCCCGCCCGCTTCCCGTATTCCTTCTTCAGCGTTTCGTCATCGAGATGGGCTTTATTGGCGATCAGGCGTTTCACGATCTCGTCATGAACTCTTCGGAGATCCTCCCGTTGCTCGGCGGTGACATGCTTTTCGTTTGGCGTGAACTTCTCCGCCTTCTTTTTCCGCTTTTCCAACAGAGTCCGAAGGCCGGAAGCGATGTCAGCAAACGCCTCATCCATGCTGTGCCAATGCTTGCTGTGAACGGCTTTGCCGTCCTCTGGCAGGGCTTTGAACTGTCGTAACTCCGGGATCTGCCAATCACAAGGACGGACAATGATCGGGACGATCACAGCCTTACCGATTGCAGCTTTCTCAAGCGCCTTTTTGAATTCCTTTTCGTAGCAATAGTCCGAGTTGATAAAAGACGCGCTGACTAGAAGAAGGAACAGGCCCGCTTTATCCATGGCCGCCGCAATCTCCGAATCGACCACGCCGCCAGCATCAATCTCGCGATCCGTCCAGGTTTCCAACAGCTTCTGACGCCGCAGTGCGGCAAGGTGCTGATGGAGTGCCGTCAAGAACTCGGCATCGTGATGGGAGTAGGAGATGAACGCTTTCATACGCCAAGTTGCTTGAGGATTTTCCGGAGGACCTTGGAACGCATGGTTTCCAATCCGTGATGCTCTACACGTGCCGACCTGGAGGGTTCGTTCCCCTTTCGATTGCCGGTCATGACTGGTGGGGGCAGGGTCCCAACTTGGACCTCATGGGCCTGGACATAGACCCATGGAGTCTTGGTCTGTCGGGCGTTTGCGGTATTCATGGGGTGGCTCCTTTCCGCTCTAACTGTTCCAGCAGTGCGCGGCCTTTGTCGGTGAGGCGGTATTTCTGGAGGCGACTGGTGGGTTTGTTGGCGATGGTGCGCTCTACCAGTCCTTCGCTGATGAGTTGATCGAGGTAGTTGCGCTGGAAGGTTTCGCGGTGGCGGAGACCGGCGGCTTTCTGGATTTCCAGGCTTTTGAGTGGTTCCTTGGCGCAAGCGGCCAGGGCGCGGATGATCCATGGATCGACTTGTCCGGTGACTTGTCCGGTGACTTGTCCGGTGACTTGTCCGGTGACTGGTGGGGTCGACTTGGTGCCACTTGGTTCCGCCTTGGTTCCGACTTGGCTCCGACCTGGTCCCGGCTTGGTCCCGAGCGGTCTGCGGATGGTGGTGACGAAGCCGTCGGTGAGGGAGAATTCCGGTTCGGGGAGCCCGGCGGCGATGCATTTGCGGATCATGTCGCGGATGCCGGTTCCCATGCGCTCGATGTATTTGGTTAGGTAGAGAGGTTCTGCCAGGAGGGGATTGCCGGGGATGGAGCCGTGGGGTTGGCGCAGCTTGGCGAGGGTGAGGGCGAGTTCCCCCGACATGTCATCGAGGGTCGTCACGCGGGTTCGGATGGTCATGATGTCTCCTTTCGGTGAGAAAGCAGGACCGGAGCTCATGCGGAGGCTCCCGCTCCCCGGAGGAAGCAGTCCATGGCCCGATCCACGCAGGCCCCGGGGTCCTCGTCGACCTGGTTGCGGTGGCTGTGGTGGAGGGAGGCCTCCAGCACCCCGAAACAGAGCTGGGTGAGGAAGTCCTCGTCCTGTTGCCGCAGCAGCCCCGCCGCCGCCGCCCGCCTCAGGATGGCCTTCAGGCGCCCGCGCTCGGTCTCGTAGATCTCCTTCAGCCGGGGGAGGAAGCGGGAGTCGAAGCCCCAGTCGTAGTAGACCCGGTCGTGGATGAACATGGGCAGCCAGATGGCTCGGCCCTTGAACTGGTTCGCGTAGGCCTGGAACATGGCCCGCAACTGGTCGAGGGGGGGGCGGTCCACCTTGAGCGTCTCCTCGGCCTCCTGGAAGAAGTGCTCCGCCCGTCGGAGCATCACCTGCTCGTAGAGCTCCTGCTTGGAGGGGAAGTGCCCGTAGAGGCCCTGCATTCCGATGCCGGCCTCCGCGGCCACGTCCTGCATGGTCGCTTCATCGAAGGGCCTCCGGCCAAAGACCCGGCTCGCGGCTTCAAGCAGTAAGTCTTTTCTTTGTTTCTTTTCAATCAATTTTCGATCGCTGATCATGGAAACCTCAGAATTTACATTCTGAATTTAGAATCTAAATTCTTAATGTCAAGGGCTTGTCTGAGTGGGTCGGCCACCTCTACTATTGACTCGTTCAAACGATTGATTAATTATTGAGATCTGTTGATCAATCGATTGATTGGATTCGAGGGACCATGAACGCTCAAGCCGCCGATCCAGCCCATGCCAGCCGCCAGCGTCTCATCGAAGCGGCGATCCTCACCTTCGCCGAGAAGGGCTTCGACGGAGCCGGCATCCGGGAGATCGCCCGGCGGGCCAAGGCCAATTCAGCCCTGGTGGCCTACCACTTCTGCGGCAAGGAGGGGCTCTACCTGGAGGCCCTGAAGGCGATCTTCTCCCGCAAGGTCTCACCGGTGTCCCAATTGGCGGACCTGCCGTCCCCCGGCGCCCCGGGCGCTCGGGAGGCCGCCCTCCAGGGGTTCCGGAACTACATCCGCGCCTTCGTGATCGAACTGATGTCCTGTGATGGTTCAGACCCGGTGGACGAGGCCGCCATGATCCTCATGGCCCTGGGCCGGTATGTCTTCGACCCGGCCATGCAGGCGACGATGGAAGAGCGCGGCGCATTATCCTTATCGTCGAGACGCACATCAATGCTGCTCGCGGTCGGCTTCGGTGGGCTGGCGCTTTTTCTGGCAGGCATCGGAATTCATGGTGTTCTGTCCTATCTTGTGGCGCAACGGCGTCGGGAAATCGGGATCCGTATGGCGCTCGGCAGCACCCGCGCTGGGGTGGCTGGGCTGGTCGTGCGGGAAGGTCTCACGATTGTCGCCTTCGGCCTGATGCTGGGGATGGGGCTTGCGTTGGCGCTGCAAGGAGTCATTCAGAAGGAGATTTACGGAGTCACTGCGCTTGATCCGTTTGTGCTAGCGGGCGTTACCTGTATGCTCGCTGCGCTGGCCGCGTTTGCCTGCGCGGCGCCCGCGCACCGTGCAGCCACCATCGCCCCGGCAACGGTATTGGAAGATTATTAGTACTTAATTGCAATAGCACATTTCTCTGTAACAATGGCTTAGCCTTCAAGATAAAGTGCATGGGCATCGAGGTGGGGCAGGCAATCCTGCCTGCAGACCCGCTTTCTAGCGGGTCTAGCCGCCTGATAGGCGGCTGCGGCCAGGATTGGCCGCCCCACAGCCGCATGCCTTCAATGATGCAATTAAGCACTAGTACCATCTGATTCCACATTCACTGAACGTCCACCACCTTCACCCAATTAGGTCTTTTCCCCCACCTTGAGCGCGAGATTTCTCACCCACATCGCAACGAAATCCCTTCATCTTCCACCACTTCCGCAAAAAGAGTTTGGCATCTGAAATGCTAATGGACAATCCGAATCCGGTTTGTCCGAATTAGAGTTCCCGATGCAACTTACCCGAGCCGCCGACTACGGCGTACGAGTCATGGTTCACCTTGCGGGCCTGCCCAAGGGCAAGCGCGTACCGATCACCGCCCTCGCCACCGCGGCGGCCGCTCCAGAGAGTTTCCTTTCCAAGGTCATGCAGCGGTTGGTGACGTCGCGGCTGATCAATTCACACCGCGGCGCAAGCGGCGGCTTTGAACTCGCACTGCCTCCATCGGAC
>Ga0118677_10009743_pt1 | contig 14894 bp, 12 predicted proteins | sample AliMusrvi5mmetaG_FD_86154 | JGI IMG/M metagenome (GOLD analysis project Ga0118677, IMG submission 86154)
TGCCAAGATCAATCTTCTTCCCCGCTTCCACCGTCACCTTCGCCTCTCGGTCGTATTCTCCCAGAACTCCATTGGCAAAAGCACGCAGCACATAGGTACCAGGCCTCACATTGGCGATGGTAAATCGTCCGTCAGCGGAGCCGATGGTCCAGAATTGGTAGTAGTCCCCGTCGTGCGGCCAGGTTACGATGTTGCCGTTCCCTGCTCGTGTCTGGAACCCGGCTCCGGCTCCCTGGTAGTTCGAGTGCGTCAGACCCACGTTCAGATTAGGCAGACTCTTGGAAGCAGCCTGCGGATCGTCAAGAACCAGTTGTCCCGTAATTGTGCCGCGTTCTACCTTATGTGGATAGTCCATTCCTTCAACCCAGCTATACGGCCATGCCGCCTTCACTGATTTCGACTTTTCAACCGCATCGTTCCACAGTGCGAGCGCGTTGTCATGCCACACCTTGGGCACTGTCGGCATTCCGCTGCCAGAGGTGGCAGTTAGCTTGTCCAGGTCAGCCTGTGTCGGGTCCTTCGGTTTGTCGATCGCGTTGAAGTATACGAAGATCGGGCCAACCACCCGCTTCCAGTCCTCCCCGGCGGGAATGTCCGTGTTCGCGCCCCCGCCGTAGTGGCCAGAGGTCCAGTAGTCGAGAATGGTGGATTGCAAGTGGTCAATCAGATCCAGCTTTTCCGGGCCGCCGCCGATGTACTCATTGGACGGATTCATGAAATACACGCCGATGTGGTCCTTGGTACTGGACCAGCCCCAGGCCTGCAGCGCATACATGTCCTTGTTGTAGGTGTACTTATGCTCGACCGAGTTCTTATAGATGCCAGTCGTGTAGATACTCTGCTCTTTGGCATGAATGGTAATGCCTCCGCGCGAGAAGCTCATTAGCATGTTGCGGTCTTTGTCGACTGAGAGCCAGTCGAAGGTCGGGTTCATCGACTCCAGAATGAAGCGGTCTTCGCCCACATGCGCGGCTGGGTACGAGGCCGGGTGTGTGTACTCGGCGTAGGTGTAGAAGCCGCTGCTGCCCCGTTCCAGGGTATAGCGCGTCTCAATATCCATGCCGTTGCCTGGTCGTCCGCCACCGCCGCCACCGGGTGCGCCAGCGGCACCGGGAGCTCCACCACCGCGAGCACCGCGACCGCCCGCTACAGCTGTGCCACCTGGACCAGCAGCGCCTGGTGCGCCAGCAGCTCCGGGAGCCCCGCCACCACGTGAACCGCGCGCTCCGCCACCACCAGCTGCTCCGGGAGCGCCGCCTCCACGAGCGCCTGCGCCGGGTGCGCCACCTGGGCCAGCGGGACCACCTCCGCCAGGTGCGCCTGCAGGAGCACCGGGCCCTACTCCCTTAACAGAAACTTCGGCGCGTTCGCCGCCATTCGTCGCGGGGTCAATCGTCACCTTTGCGGTGATCACGCCTCCGGGAGTCCGCTCCCAGTTTTCGCCGCGGCCCAGTACGCTGACGCCGTGATAGACAAGCGTCGCCATGCTGCCGTTGCGCTTGTTGATGGACACCTTGACGATGCCGTTATCCATGGTCCATGTATCGCCGTTGTCCGTGAGCGTTACCGGGGCGCTGACCGTCAATTTAGCTACCTTCGGTAGCATGGAGGACGAGGCGGGCGGCGCTGCCGAGGCAGGTTTCGCTGCTACTGCAGGCTGAACTTTAGCGGTCGGTTGTGCCACTATGCCGTATGTCAAAACTACTGTCAGAGCAAGAAACAGAGATATGAAAAGAAGCCGTACTTTGGTCATGTGTCAACCTTTCACAACATATCCTACGGATGATGGTCTTGCTTATTTGCGGGCGAGAGAACTATAGAGGCACGGTCGCTTGGCCGTCAATGCGTACAGTTCTCCCGCAACGCGAATGTCAGAAACTCTTTACGTGTATACGAAGGCAGATTGGAAAAGTCTCACCCAGCTTCTACATACACGCGTACTGGCTTGTTTCAGCCAGACGTACGTTTCTCCGCCAGCCGCACGGCTGCCATACGCACCATGCGTGCACCATATTGTATGTAAGGAATGGAGCCGATGAACGGATTTGAACCGTTGACCTACGGTTTACGAAACCGTTGCTCTACCAGCTGAGCTACATCGGCCTGCCTGCCTCATTCTACCGGCTCCGACCACATCGCGCAAAAACCCGCCTGTGGACAGCTTCAGGCTTGCAGCCTACCGTATATCGCCGAAGTGAACGTCCTCCGCGGCCGCCGTCCCCGGCTGGTCCAGAAACTGGATCGAAGTCGCTGGTCCCAGTGCGTTTGGCGGACTCCACTCGCGCAAAGCCCATACAATCTGCTTCGCCTGGTTCACCTCGATTGCCTGCACCGACCCCGGAGCGTTGTCTGCATTATTGGTCCACTCGTTTACCCAGTTGTTGATCACCGTATCTCCGTTGGCAAGTCGCCGCGCCTCTTGCAGACTGGCGAACTTGTAGCCAGGCGCATCAGCCGGCGTCCAGCTCCACACCGTATCGCCACGCTTCGTCACCTCGCGTACCCCGATCCGGTCTGTGATCAACACATTTCCATTGTCCAGCGGGTCCGCGCTCCACACACTCGGTCCCGGAAACGACCATAGCTCATGCCCATTCGGGTCATACTCCACAACCTTGTTCAGGTCCATATGCGCCACCATCAGCGTACCGTCCTTGGTCAACCGCGCATGGCGAAACTGCGGATGCACACTCACCGGCTGCTTCACCGCCAGCGGCAGTTCTTTCTCGATTGCGCCCGTCGTAATGTTCACCACGCGCAGCACCGCGCCCGGATCGCCGTTCATGATGTACAGCACGTAGTCCTTCCCAATTGGCACGGCGGTATGGATCTCATGGCCCGCCGGCGGTTCGTAGTTCCACACAACTTTCTTGTCCGGCGTGATCTCCGTCACGCCAAACTGATGCGCGTACAGTATGTTCCTATTCGACAGCATCACCATGTCGCTGATTTCGCCCTTGCCCGCAGCGTCGTCATAACTCCATACAATCTTTCCTCCGCGCACAATAAAGATCTTGCGGTCATGCGACTCGCCCGAGTACACAAAGTCGTGCTGCGCCAATCCTCTCCCCGGCAACACGGCCGGTGCTCTGCCCTCCGTGACGACCGCGCCGCCTGAGCCGGCAACTGTAGGTGCTTGAGCCCACACTCCACACGTAATCCCAAGAAGAACAGTTATCCCAGCCCACTTAATCATCGGATTACAAACCTCGTTCGTACCAAATTTCCAACCCGACCATACTAACCCAACATGCTCACACTTCCTGCCGCACCGGAACTATTCATCCTATATACAGAGAATCCTCTCCCACACACGCGCCGTGCATGCAAGACTGCCTTCACCCCGCATCGTGCATCTTGGCGGTCAGCGCAGCCACGCATGGCGCAATCACCATCGCTACAAATACAAGACACGATAAAATTTCGTGCATAGGTGACCTTTCGAATTGGATCTGATGTGAACTCAACTAGCAATATCGTTATCGGCAAAATCAATTCGCGGCAGCATGCCTCAATGTCTCATCTCAAACTTAGGTCACGCCTCAGACGTTTATCTGCCCATTTAATACACTCTATTTTGCCCTCCACACACGAAAAGACCGCCCGGCAACAGGGCGGCCTTTTCTTTAGGGAGAATAGTTCCAACGGAGGCAAAGCCATCAGAACTTTCTGGCTGCATACTAAGTTTGGCTAAAACCGGTGTCAAGACTAAAACATTGACCCTATAAAGAGCTGATAATAAATAAGATCAGCAACATGATAATTCGTAATATTTACGCTTTTTATTCGTAATCTATGTTATTGAGACGTCCTAAACCATTGTGAAATCATAATGTTGACTATGAATAATGCACCGCAAGAGGTGCAGGACTGCCATCCGCGGGCATTTGCGCCTATTGTCCTATGGAATCACCTGGCTATCCCTTAGTCTTCGGGGCCAACCAGATGCTTGCCTGCGGGCCCACTTAAGTCGATGCGCAAAAACTCCGGCTCAGTCGCCGCAGGCTTTCCCTGCAATATCCGAACCAGCGCCCGCCCGCCTCCGAGAAAGAGTGCAAGCACGATTGCTGCAAGAAAAGCTAAACAGCAGAAGATCGTAATGCTCACCAGCAGACTGAAGGTCTTGCGAACCTCCGTTTGGTAATCCAATGGCACTGGCTTGTTCCACGTCACCTCGTTGCGCAGATGAATCCCATCAACCATCTTCTGCGCCTCCTCCACCTGCCACGCACCAGACGCCAACAGCAACAGCGTGCCCTCGCGCCGTATCTTCACCGTTCCCGACAGCGTACTGCCTTGCTGCCTGCTCAGCGCTTCGATTGCATGCTCGTGCTCCCCTGCAATCTCCGGCGTGGGATAAAGCAACAGCGTCAGCACGCCACCGCCTTTGTACTTCGCCGTCACAGTCTCCGCGCTCTTGTCGAAGCCCACCATCTCTGCCGGCAACACTCCGCCCATCTCGCGATAGCCTGCAGGCCCCAGTGCATAGCGCAGCGATTCCGTATCCAGCCCCCTCACCGGCAGCAGCGACGGAAGCGTAGGTTCAATGGCTGCTGCCCCGCTCACCTTCGGCAGGTGCTCGATTAGCTCATGTGCCAAGTAGTCCAGCGTGTCACCATGAGAATCGAAGTCTTCCTGCACCACGTTCACCCCGCTACGGAACACAACCCAAAGATGACCACTTTGATCGGAAGCAACTTGATCCACGAACCTCGGGTCAAGATGCGAGATCCCAGGTCGTCTAAAGTAATCGAATGCTGCAATAGCCCCGCTGACATCGCCAAACTCGTACACGGTAATCGTTCCCGACTCCATTGCGCCTTTGACCACAGGGGTATAATCCGACCGCGCGTAGCGCCGCAGCCCGTCCTCGCTCAACGCGGCCTTGTCGTTTGCAACGACCAGCCCCAACCCATCGCCTGCGTCGCCCTCGGTCACTCGCCTCAGCTTGCCCAACGTCGCCGGCAGCAACGGCGTGGGCGGCTCCACCAGCATCGTCCTTGCCACAGGCCCCGGAACCTGTACCTGCGTCTGAGCCTGCGCAGAAATCCCCGCCAAAGCCACATACAGCACCGCCGCAACCGCACAAACGGCAACCCGCGCCATCCCTATAGAAGAATCACCCATACATCGCTCAGAGTACCACTGAATCACGGGCGCTCATACCTCACACCTCATAGCTCAAAGCTCATGTACAAAACGCTCCTGTCGGAATCCCATGCATTCGTTCCATCTCCGAGGGGTTGTTGGTAGCATCATCCTGTGCTGGAACTCTCTACGCCCGTCAAGTTCGTGAAGCGAGTGGGTGAGCGTATTGCCGCCGGTCTAGCTACGCGAGGCATCGAGACCGTCGAAGATCTGCTATACCACCTACCCTTCCGCTACGAAGACCGCCTCAATCCGCTCCCCATGGCCGAGTTGGTGGCCGGTTCCATGGCCTCCATCATCGGCGAAGTGCGCGGCTCAGTGCTATTGCGAACCCGCTCTGGCCCCATCTTCGAGATGACCCTCGGTCAGGGTCTCGGCACCGTCAAGTGCATGTGGTTTCACGGGGCCTATCTCAAGGACCGTTTCAAGCTGGGCCAGATGGTCGCGGTCTACGGCAAGCTGGAACCCTCTCGCTCCGCCGTGGCCGCCGCAACCATTGCGGGTCAGGGCGCGAGTGCCGGCCGATTCAAGATGATTCAGCCGCAGTTCGAGATCATCCCCGACGGCGCCGATCCCGACTCTGACGCCACGCTCGAAATCGGCCGCATCGTTCCGGTATACGAGTCTCTCGGCGGAACCACACCCTGGGGCGCAAAGCTCACCTCCAAGTGGATGCGACGCGTCATCTGGTCCATCTTCGAGGAACTCAGCGGCGAGTCCGCAGAAACCCTCCCAGCCGTGCTACTTCATCGCCTCCGACTCTCCTCCCGCCTCGCAGCCCTTCGCGCCGTCCACTTTCCCGAGGCTGGCACATCCATGGTCGAGCTTATGTCCGCCTCCACATCAGCGCACCGGCGCCTCATCTTTGAAGAACTCTTCTACCTCGAGCTAGGCCTTGAACTCAAGCGCCGCCGCATGCGAGAGCGTGTCGGCACTGCCTTCGCCACCGGCCCTGCTGTGCGCGAGGCCATCAAGCAGGTGCTTCCCTTCCATCCCACCGCCGCGCAGAAGCGCGTGCTCGCGGAGATCGTTGCCGACATGCGCCGTCCACAGCCCATGCGCCGACTTCTTCAGGGCGATGTCGGCTCCGGCAAGACCATCGTCGCCATGCAGGCCGCCATCATCGCCATGGAGAACAGCTGCCAGGCAGCGCTCATGGCACCCACGGAGATCCTCGCCACACAGCATTATCTTTCCGCGCGCAAGCTGCTGGGCGGAGTTATCTCGCCCAGCACAGGCAAGCCGTACAAAGTTGCGCTTCTCACAGGATCGCTCGACCAAGCCACCAAGCACCAGACTCAGGGCCGCATCATGCGCGGCGAGGTGCAGTTCGTCATCGGCACTCACGCCCTGCAGGAGGACAAGGCTGGCTTCAGTAATCTTGGTCTTGTCATCGTCGACGAGCAGCACCGCTTCGGCGTGCAACAGCGCTTCAAGCTAATGAAGAAGCCTACCGCCGACGGTATCGCCAGCGATCCCGACGTCCTCGCCATGACCGCCACCCCGATCCCGCGCACCCTCGCTCTCACCCTATACGGCGACCTTGACGTCTCCGTCATCGACGAGATGCCCCCCGGTCGCACACCCATCGTCACCCGCCGCACCACCGAAGAGCACGCCATCGAGGTCTGGGAGTTCGTCCGCAAGCAAGTGGCGCAAGGCCGACAGGCCTACCTCGTCTATCCCATCATCGAAGGCGGCAAAGACGACCAGCCCGAACTCGACTTCCCCCACGATGAAGAACCGCAACCCGAATCATCCGGCAAGCGCAAGCCCGTCAAAACAGAAAAACTCTTCGCCACCAAAACCAAGCTCCGCTCCGCCACCGAAATGTACGACGACCTCCGCACCGGCGCGCTCTCCGGCCTGCGCCTTGGCCTCCTCCACGGCCGTCTCAGCGCCGACGAGAAAGAAGTCACCATGGCCCGCTTCAACCGCGGCGAGATCGACGTTCTGGTCGCCACCACCGTCATCGAGGTCGGCGTCGATATAGCCAACGCCTCTGTCATGGTCATCGACCACGCCGAACGCTTTGGTCTCGCCCAGATGCACCAGCTCCGTGGTCGCGTCGGTCGCGGAGCCGCAAAGAGCTTCTGCATATTAATGACCGGAGGCAGCGTCACCGAACAGGCCCAGGCCCGCCTCAACGCCATGGTCGACACACAGAACGGCTTCGAGTTGGCCGAACTCGACCTCCAGCAGCGTGGCCCCGGCGAGTTCTTCGGCACCCGCCAGACCGGTCTGCCCGAGTTCCGCGTAGCCAACCTATTGCGCGACCGCGCACTCCTCGAACTCGCCAAAGTCGAAGCCGAACGCTTCGCCGCCAAGCCCGATCCCACCATCCCCCACGCCGAGCGCAACGCTGTCTGGGCCCGCCTCAAACAGCAATGGCAACGCCGCTACGGCCTCGTTGAGGCCTAGCCCCGCCGGTACTCCCCGCTCTTCCCGCCGCTCTTGCTCACCAGCGCCACCTCACGAATACGAATCCCCTTGTCCAGCGCCTTGGTCATGTCGTACACCGTCAGCGCCGCAACGGACGCCGCAACCATTGCCTCCATCTCCACGCCGGTGGCCGCCGTTGTCGCAGCCGTCGCCCGGATGTGTATCCCTCCCGCAACCACCTCCGCCTCGACATCCACAAAGCTCAGCGCCAGCGGATGGCACATCGGAATCAGAGTCGCCGTCTGCTTGGCCGCCTGAATCCCAGCTATTCGCGCCACCTCCAGCGGGTTCCCTTTAGGATTTTTCGGTAGCGCTTTCAATACCGCCTTCGACAGCTCGACGAACGCCTCCGCCACGGCCTCGCGCCGAGTCTCTGCCTTCGCGCTCACATCCACCATGCGCGCCCGCCCAGCCTCATCGTAGTGGCTCAACTTTTTACTCATTCTGGAAGCCTACCGCAGCAGCACCGAAATCACATCCCCGGAGTTGTAACTCCGTCCCTCCGCCAGCACTGCATAGCAGTTCGCCCGCGCATTCGCCGCTAGATCGCCCGATCCCTGCGTCCGCACGATCCGCACAGAAGGCCGCTCTAAATCATGCCGCAAAACCGCCGGAAGAATCCGCGTTAACCCATCCTTCCCCTTGACTTCCTCCGCCAGAGTCGCCTGAACAAACCTCGGCCCCGCCACGCCAGCCCCACAGATCGCCCGCAGCATCGGCCCCACAAAGCAATGGAACGTCACCTGCGACGATACAGGATTACCCGGCAGCCCAAAAAAGTACGTCCACCCATCTTCCGGTTCACGCACTTGCCGACTTGCTGACTCGCTGACTCGCTGACTTGCTGTCTTTGCCAGCCGTCCAAAGACCACCGGCCTGCCCGGCTGCATCCTCACCCCGGTGAAGAAGAACTCCGCGCCAAACTCCTCAAGCAACTCCTCCACCAGGTCGAACTTCCCCACCGAAACCCCACCCGACAGCAACAGCAGATCGCTCTCGCGTCCCTCAGCAATCCTCTCCCGCAAACTCTCTAGCGTGTCCCGCGCAATCGCCAACCGCCGTGCCTGCCCGCCCGTCGCCTCCACCATTGCCGCCAGGGCGTATCCGTTAGAGTTGCGAATTTGATGCTCCTCCGGTGTCTCGTTCAAATCGACCAGTTCATCTCCGGTCGCCACAATCGCCACCATCGGGCGCTCACGCACCACAATCTCCGTTAAACCGCACGCCGCAGCCAATGCGATCTCCGCTCCGCCCATCGCCGTCCCCACAGTCAGCAGCACCTCCCCTCGGCCTGCCTCGCTGCCGCGCCGCACAATGTTCTCCTCCGCACGCAACTTCCGCCCCTCCGCGGCCCACACCTCGCCCTCGTCTTGCTCCGAGTGCTCGAGTATCGCCACCGCGTCCGCACCCATCGGAACCGCTGCGCCCGTCATGATCTCCACTGCTTCTCCGGCCTCAATCGTCCCCCCCCGCCAAACCTCACCCGCGCGCACCGATCCCACCACCCGCAGCCGTCTCCCAGCGGTCCACTCCTCAGCACGCACCGCGAACCCATCGCGCGTCGCGCGGTCAAACGGCGGCTGATCGCGGTCTGCCCTCACCTCCTCTGCCAGCACTCGTCCCATGGAATCCGGCAGACCAACTCGTTCCGACCCAGGAACGCGCACCCCAGTTGCATGGCGCAGTACACACTCCAGTGCCTCAGCAAACTCCAAACCTCGCACCGCAGTCACACTGCTCATCCGCACGCCTCCCCTGTCACAGTCATGTCTTCCTTCCACGAAAAGGCCCCGGGCTCGTTTAGCCCAGGGCCGCTTCCGTGCTGCAAATCAGTCTACTTCTTCTTGGCGGGTGTTGGTGCCTTGTAGTTCGTCTGCACCTGCTCATTCAGACCTGCAAGCAGGCCCTTCATATCCGCTGCATGTACTCCAGCCGGCGCCAGCTTAAGATACGCATTGCATGCATCAACCAGGCCCGGAGGCGCTATAAACTTCCCATCCGCAGTCGTCGTAATCAGCGGGGCCAGCCCTTGCGTCTTGATGTAGTATGCCTCTGACTTGGTCGGATCGGCTGTAATCGCCTTATCCGCCGCCTCGGCAACCCCGTCAACTTTGCCTGTTGTCAGGCTCGCGTTATACAGCGTCACTGCTTCGTTGAAGTAGTACTTTGCTGCTCCCTTCGGATCTGCCGTGGCCGCCGCGTCATAGGCAGCAGCTGCTTCCTGCGATTTACCCATTCTCCCCAGCGCCGCTCCCATCTGGTTGTCGGCAACCGAAGCTGTATCGGGGTTGGGCTTGGCCGCTGCCGCATTCACAGCCAGCGCCTTCTGGTAGGAAGTCACCGCCGCCGCCAACTTGTCTTTCACCGCCGGGTCAACTGACTTGGCCGCCTTCGCTGCGTTGTCCGCGGCCACCGCCTCTCCGTATTGCGCGTCTCCCAGTGCTTCCCATAGATAAGGCTCATCCGCCTTGGCTGCGGTTGCATCCGTCATGGCCTTGATGGCGGCCTGGTAGTTGCCCGCAAGCGTATCCGCCCGTGCCTGCTTCAGCAGAGCGTTCAAGTTCTCAATCTTGGCATTCTTCGCCATGATGTCCGCGTTCTGCTTCTTCAACTGTTCCATCTGGTCGCGTTCGGCGGGGCTCATCTTGTCGATGTAATCCTTGCGCGACATGTCGAAGTCGATAGCCTTATCGGTCCCGGCCGTAAGCGCCGCAGGCATATAGTCCAGCGGTTGGTTATTCTGGAATACCGCGGCCACATAGTTTCCCGGCTTCACGTCGCTACCCTTATAGTTGCCGCTGGCATCCAGCGGAAACGTGTATTCATACTTCTTATTCACTGTGGTGTTCTTATCGGTGGTGAGTCGCACTTCACCGTTTGCGATCGTGACCCCCAACGGGTCATTCACATGTCCATGAATGCTTGCTGCCGGTCCTGCCGGCTCCACCGCCTGAGCCATCAGCCGTGTTGGCTGCATCATCCACACCAACCCCAGCAGACAAACCGCTAAAACACCCGCAATCCGTATCCCTAAAATCTTCATAGCTCTCTCCCAACCCTCTCTCATCGCACTAGATTCGCGGCGCTTCCTGCTCTGCGAACCCATCCCTTCCAAAACATCTTGCATATCTCTCTCGTCCATCACTGGACAGACTGCTAACCTCACTCTATTTCACGCGACCTTACAATGCACCCGCTGTATCCACCATCACATTCTGCGTTCTTCGTCCCGGCCAGGTATACGCAACCGTGTATCCATACTCTCATCTGGCAGCCGGATCCACTCAAAACAAGCAGCATGCACCAAATTACATGCAACCATATACTCTATTCAACTCCCCACGCCGCCAGCCGCTTTTCATCCCTCCATCTCAAAGCCCTTGCCAGTCCAATCTCTTCACGCTTCACCCATCCTTCGTCACGTCGCCGGACATTTCTCCGGTACTCTGCGCCAGCAACTCCAGAGCCGCAGCCTCATCCTCCACCCGCACCTGTAACCGTACTCGGAATGCCGCCGGCAGCAGATTATTGACATTCTCGCCCACCAGAAAGCAATCCACGCCAGCAGACTCCAACACTCCCTTGGCTATCTGCGCCTCTAGGGGGTTTTCAAACCGCCCCACGATCACCAACCCCTCGGGTGGTATTGGCTCCGCATCACCCTCGAAAAGCATCGTCCCGCTCCAATCTCAGCTCAAACACCGTACGTATCCCCTTGCGACCATCGGGAGCACCGCGCGAAGCCTTACACGCACCACGAAGTAGCTCACTTCGCATCCACGCTCTGCAGGTGGAAGGTAATCGTCCCCCAGAATAGCCGTGCCCGAATCTGCACCGGCATGTGGCGCGCATCGTCCGTATACCAGATCCAGATGTTGCCGCGGTTTTTCACCACGCCTTCCTCAGCCGTAGGTTGCACCCGAATGGTCTGAAACGTTCCGGCCGGCGTCTTGATCTCTTCGCGTGCCTCTACTTTCATCGTCACTGTCACCGTGCGCATTGCATCGGCCAGCGGAAATCCAAAGTCCTGCCCCACCGTCAGCCGCTGAGACGCAGCATAGAATATCCCCGAAAGTGAATCCGTCACACACGCCGGGATCGAAGTCGTCTGCTGCTTCTGTGTGCCCTTTACCAGGTTTCGTTCCACCTGCGTCTGCTTGCCCTGGCTAGAGTCGAACGTCAGGTCGCTCGAAACCCTTCGGCGTCCCTCCTGCACCTGCTTCCAGAACCCCTCCGAGCAGCCCGTCTTCGTGTCCATCGTCGATTGAAAACGGTCCACCACTGGAAACAGCATATTCACCGCTCCCACCGTGTCCGCCGTCGCCGTCACATGCAACTGGTCGCCCTGCTGCTCCAGATGGAAGACTGCCGTCCCACCGGTGAATACACGCCAGTCTACGGTAAACGTCAGAGTCTGACGCGAAGGAAATACATAGCCTGCAACTGGCGGTTGCAAGGTTGGAATGGGACGCTGCACCGTCTGTGCCTGCGCCATCGGCAGCAGGGCTAACGCTTGCGCACAGGCAGGCTGCATCCAACCCTCAAACACCCCGCCCATCGTCAGCAACAGCGCTGCCAATGCAATCCGCACCAACTTAAAGCCGGATACGGGAGCCGCGGGACGATTCAGACCACTCAGATTATTCAAGAATTCGCAGCTCGCTCTAGAAAGATAGTTGCCGCTCTCAATTTAAAAGAACAGCAACTTCAGCACCAGCGCCAGGTAGAGAAACAGCGCGCCCATAGCAGAATTGTACTCGCGATGACGTAAATAAAGCTCTGTCGAGAACACTCTCTCCACCGGAACACCGCCTCGTGTTGCCAACTCTATGTCTGCGCCTGCGCCACGCGGCAACAACCTCGGGACTGCACGCGCATAGTCATCGAAGCCCGCGAAGTGCTCCCGCAGATACGCTTCCTCACTCAGAATCGTGGGAATATAAATTGCCGCGAACAGCATCGCCAGCAGTGCCAGGATCACCCAGCTCGCCGCCGCCGCTGCAAACCCGAATGCAATCAGCGTCGATCCCAGATACAGTGGGTTGCGCGTATGCGCGTAAGGTCCTGTCATAGTCAGTTCCGAGTCCTTCTTCACATAGCCAGACGCGTACCCGCGTAGCCACAAACCAGGAAATACCAGAACTAGGCTCGCCGCCATGGTTCGCCAGCTCGGATGGGCCAGCCACAGAAACAGCGCAGCAAATACAAACCCCGCCGGCACACGAATCCGCCGCGCAATCCTCTGCCATCCTATCCGTCCGCTCACACTAGCACGCAACCTCTCCCGTACTCAACAATCTTCTCATCCGCGGCGTCTCACACGCGTTCAAACGATCACCACCAGCCATTTCAACCAATAACTAACAGCCTACAACCTGCAACTGAGGACCTACCCCAGCATCTCCATCGCCGCCGCCACCACCTCGTCCACTTCGATGCGCAACATTCCCGCCTCCACGTCGCGTACCCGCTTGTGGCTTGTCACACTCCCAGCATCGCGCAGTACCCGCGAGCGCGTTCCGTAGGGGCCATTTCGCGTCGGGTCGGTCGGTCCATAGATCCCCACAACCGGCCTTTGCAGAGCAGCAGCCAGATGCAACGGCCCGGTATCGCTTGCCACCACAACGGCGGCCCGTCGCGTCAGCGCAATCAGTTGTCCCACCGAGCAGCACACCACGCGCGCTGCGCCCTCACTCGCCTGTACCACTAGGTCCGCATCGCGCGAGCCACGCGGCGACGTGTTCACCATAGTCTGTACCCCGGCCTTGGCCAACTCCGCTGCTACTCGCCCAAACCGCTCCGCTGGCCATATCTTCGCCCCCCAACCGCCTCCTGCAGAAATCAGGCAGAATCTCTCGCATCCCACCTCTTCCGTGGCCCACCGTTCGTCCATTTCATCCATCGGCAGCGTCACCCGCGCCGGATGCAACTCCTCGCTTACCGCAGCGCCCAGCAGCTCGCATCCCTGCTCCACCACATGCGCCGAGTTCATCTCCACCTGCTGCTTATAGAACCATCGTGCCAGGCGCTCCCGCGGTGCCGCCGGCCCCGCAAACACGGTGGCCCAAGCCATCCTCCCCACCATCGCCGATTTCAGTGCACCCTGCATGTCCACGCATACGTCGAACCGGTCGGTCTGAAGCACATCGCGTAGCGCGTGTATCTCCGAGCGTGTCTTCAGCGAAATAAGTCTCCGCTTCCACGCCCTGGCCGTCACGCTGTACCAGCGGTCTACTAATGCCCGCCCATCGTAGCGCCCTTCAATCTGCTGCAAATCATTAGGATCGCCGGCAATCTGCAACAGATCGCTCCATTGCGGCTCGATAGCCCACCCAATAAACCAATCCGGGTGCCTCTCGCGCAGAGCCGCCACGGCTGGCATCGCGTGCAGCACATCGCCCATCGCTCCGATCCGAACAATCAGCACTCTCACCGGCAGCGCGCCTCCAGCTCGCCCAACACGTCCGCCTCACCCACAAAACTCGTGGCAAGCCCCGCCACGCAGACCGATCCAACTACACCCAATAATTCCAGCATAGCCGTATCCAGTTTCACTGCGTCCTTCTCGGTAGTAAGAAAACCGGTCGCCTCACAGTTCTTAGCCGTTTCAACCATCCGTACCATATCGGCCATCGAGTATGCATGATGATCGCCAAATGCCACCCTATCCACTAGATCGCAGCCCGCCTCCTCCAGCATCGCCCAGAAATCCTCCGGCCGCGCAATCGCGCTGAAAGCCATTGGCGTTGCCCCTGCCCCGTCCGCCGAAAGCCGCATCACCCGCCGCACACTCCACACCACAGCGTCTGATCGCATCAGCCTTCGCACCCGTCCCTCTACCCGCTCCCGCTCCTGCTCCCGCAGCACCACCACATCAGCCCGCCGCAGCGCCACCACAGGCTCCCTCAGGTTCCCCGCCGGTAGCAATGTATCGTCCAGATCCTCCTCCGTCACCAGCACAACATCCAGCGTCCGCGCCAGTCCGAGATGCTGAAATCCATCATCCAGCAAATGCACCTGCTTCTTGTCATTCCGTAGCGCAGCAGAGGAATCTGCTTCTCCCTCATTCGCAGCCGCCTGCTCTGCCGACACTCCCGCCGCGAACCGCTCTGCCCCAACCCACACAGGCACTCCTGCCCTCTTCGCAATCATCACTGGCTCATCGCCGAAGCACGCCGCCGCATCCGCTGCAGTCACATCGACCCGCTCCACGCCACGCCCCGTCCGTCCATACCCCCGCGACAGCACATCCACGTGCCAACCCTGTGCCTTCAACAACTCCACCATCGCAATCACCACCGGAG
>Ga0118677_10009745_pt1 | contig 14893 bp, 16 predicted proteins | sample AliMusrvi5mmetaG_FD_86154 | JGI IMG/M metagenome (GOLD analysis project Ga0118677, IMG submission 86154)
GCATTGGTGGGTCTCTATGCAGAACTTGCTGAGCGTCAGCGAGCCCAAGAGATGGTCTTGATCCACCAAGATGAATTAGGGGATCGAATGATCGGTGTCATTGCTGGATATCTCATGTGGACTGGACGCCTTCATGGTGCACCCGAAGCCACCAGCGTCGTCGAGCGTCTCTTTGGGCGCCAGCTCGGGCCAGAGGGCCGGGCCTTAGTCGCCGCAGCGGCAGAGATTCCACCGAGTTCCCCATGAGCGACGCGATTCTCGTCTCTGGCCTTCGGGTCGTTGCGTCAGTCGGAGTCCTTGACGAAGAGCGCACTCGGCCGCAGCCGTTGATTATTGACTGCACGATTGACGTTGACTTAGAAGCAGCCGGCGTCAGCGATGCCTTAATCGACACTGTGAACTACGCCCAGGTTGTTGAACAGGCAGAGGCACTCGCCGGTGCTCGCCACCACGACCTACTTGAATCGCTCGCTCAGGAAATTTGCCAAGCCATCCTTGCACTCGATCATCGGATCTCCGGGACCACTGTTTCGATCACGAAAGTGCGGCCTCCTATCGGATTAGATGTTGATTCGGTGGGGGTTCGCCGCACGCTGATCCGATGACTCGAGCGTTCTTAGGTTTGGGGTCGAATATGGGCGACCGAACAGCGGAACTCGTTCGAGCTGTGACAGCCCTCCGGTTGGAGAATTCTGTTGTTGGCGTGTCGAATGTCTATGAGACTGAACCGGTCGGCGGTCCCTTGCAAGAAAACTTTTTCAATATTGTGGTCGAACTCGATACGGAGGACGAGCCAGAGACATTGCTGGCACGCTGTCAGGCACTAGAAGAAGCCGCAAACAGAGTTCGCACGGTTCGTTTTGGGCCACGAACACTTGACGTTGACATTTTGTGGGTTGATGAAGTCGATCAAGAGACGGAAATGCTCACCATTCCGCACCCGCGGATGTGGGAGCGTCGCTTTGTACTCGAGCCACTGCGTGAATTGGCTCCCGACCTTGTTTCCGACGAGCGCCTGGCGGCTGCACGCGGTGACGTGGTGATGCGAGGACCGCTCGGCGATGAATAGGACAGTCCAAGAGTGCGTGATCTTGTTTGATGTGGACAACACCTTGTTAAACAACGACGCGATGGCCGCATTGCTGAATACCTACCTCGTAGAGAACTTTGGTGAAGCGGGAAGGGCTCGCTATAACGAACATTACGAACAACTGCGAGCAGAACTTGGGTATGCAGATTTTCTCGGGGCTGTCCAACGTTTTCGCAACGACGATCTCACCAACATTGATGCGCTAACGCTGTCCACTTGGTTGCTGAACTTTCCCTTTGCAGAGCAACTCTTTGCCAATGCGCTCGATGCAGTCCACCACGCGTCCTCACTAGGGAATCCTGTCATCCTCTCGGATGGTGACGGGGTCTTCCAACCCCACAAGATCGCAACGGCGGGGTTGCGCGACGCCTTTGACGAAGACGTCCTGATCTTTATTCATAAAGAAGAGGAACTCGCAACGATTGAATCGCTCTACCCGGCAAAGCATTACGTCATGGTCGATGACAAGATCAAAATTCTGACCGCCATGAAAAACCAATGGGGAGACCGCCTCACGACCGTCTCCGTCGCTCAAGGGCACTACGCCCTCGATGCGTCGCTCACGGCGGCTTATCCGAAAGCCGATATTTCATTGCAATCCATTGGTGAGTTTGTGACCTTGCGGGCCACTGATTTACTGGGGAAATAAGGCTTCGCTCGACACGCCAAGGACAAAAGTACTTCTTTGGCACCATGGTTGGCATTGCTCCCCAACTTCGCCCTACGATGGCAACAGGTAGTGACGTATCCCAAGCGAACGGCACCTCGAGAGAGGGCTGGAACGTAGGAGGAGAAATGGCACAAGTACTTATTATTGGCGCAGGTCGAGCAGGATCGTCGTTGGCACGCGCCCTACGCGACGTTGGTTGTGACGTCGAAGGCCCGGTAGGTCGTGGTTACGACCTCACGACAATCGCGGCAGCGATCACGACAATCGTTATCGCCACGAGTGACGACGCCATCAGTTCTGTTGCGGCCAAGATTCCGAGCAGTGAACGTCGACTTGTTGTTCATCTCTCGGGTTCCCTTGGCGTTGATGCCTTAGCGCCGCATCCTCGCAGGGCGTCCTTACATCCCCTCGTTCCCTTGCCAACGACTGAACTCGGTGCGCAGCGCTTGACGAGCGGCATTACCTTTGCGGTTGCTGGCGATACCCAAGTGCAAGAGCTCGTCAGTGTCTTGCGCGGCAAGGTTCTTGATGTTGACGACGATGATCGGGTTCGCTACCACGCGGCCGCTTGCGTTGCAGCGAACCATGTTGTTGCCCTCATGGGCCACGTCGAGCGGATTGCAGCGTCTGCCGGGCTCCCCTTGGAGGCATTTCTTGATCTCACCCGAGCGGCGGTTGACGATGTTGCCCGCTTCGGACCGCGCAATGCGTTGACCGGTCCGGTCTCTCGTGGAGACTGGGCAACGCTCGATCGTCATGTTGAATCGCTGGACCCTTCAGAGCGTGCTTCCTATCGAGCTGGCGTTGGGTTGGCACTGGAATTGGTGGCAACGCGCGATCAACTCCAACAAGGTGACGATCCGGTTGAAGAGTTGCCTGAGGTACGAAGTGCCTCTGGTGCTTCCCTTGTGGGCTGAGCGGTGCAAATCATCTCTTCTGCTGATCAATGGCGCGGCGCGCTTGGAGATGCTCGCTCAGCCGGATTAACGATCGGGTTCATCCCGACAATGGGTGCGCTTCACGAGGGCCATGCTTCACTGGTGACGAGGGCAAAGAGAGAAACCGCCGCCGTTGGGGTATCGATTTTCGTGAATCCGCTCCAGTTTGGGAGTAAGAGTGATCTTGCTGCCTATCCCAGGACAGCAATGAAGGATCTCGACGTCCTAGATTCGCTCAACTGTGACTTCGTCTTCACGCCATCGATCGAAGAAATGTATCCGGACTTCCCCGAACTCCAAAAATCGACAGTTTCTGTTGCCGGTCCAGCGCTCGGTTTCGAGGGTGCCGATCGACCTGGACACTTTGACGGTATGGCCACGGTGGTCGCAAAGCTGTTTTTTTTGACGGGTTCGTGCAGCGCGTACTTTGGGGAGAAAGATTTTCAACAGTTGGCGGTGGTGCGCCAAATGGTGCGCGATCTCTCCATGCCCGTCACCGTCGTTGGGTGTCCAACAATTCGCGAGACCGATGGTCTGGCTTTGTCGAGTCGCAACGTGCGCTTGAGCCAAGAAGGAAGGGTTGCAGCGGGCGTCTTGTCGACCGCACTGGATGCTGGAGTCGAGGCGGTGGCTGCCGCTCTTGCACCTGCGGAAGTGAACGAGATCATGGCGTCAGTCGTGGCAGACGAACCTCTGGCCACTCTTCATTACGCTGAGCTTGTGGATGCTGCGTCACTGACGGCCCCACTGTCCTTGGTCGACGGTGTGGCATATCGGCTCTTACTTGCTTGTTCGATAGATGGGGTTCGACTCATTGACAATGCCCATGCCGAAGTTGGTGGAATCTGATGAGCGATTTTGACGTCTTGGTGGTGGGGAGCGGTGTCGCAGGACTGTCCTTGGCGCAGCGCCTGAGTACGACGTCGCTCCGCGTGTGCTTAGTCACGAAAGCTACGGTCTCGGATTCGACAACGCTGTGGGCACAAGGTGGCGTTGCCGCAGTAATTGGGAATGACAATGACTCACTGGACTTTCACGTAGCCGACACGCTAAGTGCTGGAGCTGGGCTCTGCGATATCGATGCCGTGCAGGTGTTAATCGAAGAGGGTCCCGAACGAGTAGCTGATCTCATGATGTTGGGGGCCACGTTCGATCGCAACGATCACGGCGATTTGGCGCTTGCGCGAGAAGGTGGCCACAGTCATTCACGGGTGATTCATGCTGGTGGGGCTGCTACGGGCGTTGAAGTGCAACGAACCTTGGTAGACGCGATTCACAATTCGTCGGTGACGATTCTCGAACACCATGTGGCATTTGACCTTCTCGTTGGCGACAACGGCGTTGAAGGAATAACAGCCCTTGATGCGTCGGGCACCATGCGGGACTTGACAGCACCACACGTGGTCTTGGCTTCGGGGGGAGCTGGTCAGATTTTTTCAGTGACGACGAATCCAAATGAAGCAACTGGTGATGGGGTCGCCCTGGCGCACCGGGCAGGGGTGCCAATTTCCGATGTTGAGTTCATGCAATTCCACCCGACCGCACTTCACGCCGCGATCAGCCCACGACCCTTGCTCTCCGAAGCACTCCGAGGACATGGGGCAATGCTGCGCAACGGTGAAGGAGAACGCTTTGTCGACGAGCTGGCTTCGCGCGATGTGGTGGCACGGGCGGTGGCCCTCACGATGGCCAGCGAGCATCTCGACCATGTCTGGCTTGATGCAACGTCACTTGAGGAGTTTTCCAGCCGGTTTCCCACCTTGGCAGCACGGCTGAGTGAAGTGGGAATTGATCCAGCACACGACTGGATTCCTGTCGCCCCCGCGGCGCACCACTGGGCCGGTGGGGTCATGACGGATCTCAATGGCGCAACCATGCTCGATGGACTGTGGGCCGCTGGCGAAGTTGCCGATAGCGGCGTTCACGGGGCGAATCGCTTGGCTTCGAATTCCCTCCTTGAAGGCTTAGTCTTTGGCGCGCGCGCGGCGTTGGCATTGACCGGCGGTCTGCGGAGTGCGACGCCCACGGGAATCGTGCGCCCGTTCTTTTCAGGCAACCACGACAAAGGCCGCATCATTGGCCTTGTCGACGCCACGAGGAATGATTCGAGCAGCGCGCTCGAAGCGACAACCGCCGCCCTGTCCGTGCCGGCGGCGCGCGAACTGCTTCAGCAGGCAATGTCTCGTCATGCGGGTGTTGTGCGAAACAGCGAAGGGATTGCCGAAGCCACTGCAGTCGTGAATCAGGTGCTGGCACGCACGAACCACGAACCTCGAACAGTCGAAGAAGCCGAATTAGCGAACCTTGGTCAGTGTGCGTCCATGTTGCTGCGCTCGGCCATGCAGCGTCTCGAGAGTCGCGGCAGCCACGTGCGACAAGAGTTTCCCGACGTTGACCCAGCGTGGGAGCGTCGTATTGTTCACAACCTGCCGACAAAAGGAGCAGAGTCTTGAGTGTTTTAGCACCACCCAGTGCAGTGAGCGAAGCCGTAACCCGCGCCCTGCGCGAAGATCTTGGCCCGCTCGGGGACTTAACGGCAGCCTTGATTGACCCGACGACCATGGGATCGCTCAATATCGTCACGCGCCAACCCGGAGTGATTGCTGGACAGGCCTGCGTGGTCGAGACCTACGCCCAACTCGATGCAGGAGTGACCGTCACAGTAATCGCTGAAGACGGAACAGCTGTGAGCGCCGGAGCGATCATCACCAACATCGCCGGGCCGTATCGATCGCTGCTGACGGGAGAGCGTACGGCGTTGAATTTTCTCGGGCATCTTTCTGGTGTCGCTACGCAGACGCGAGCCATGGTTGATGCTGTCACGGCAGTATCACTGCACACCAAGGTCCTTGACACGCGGAAGACCACGCCGGGGCTGCGTGCTCTTGAAAAAGCCGCAGTGCGCGCTGGGGGTGGAACAAATCATCGCGCCAGCCTCTCGGATGCAATTCTCATTAAAGACAATCACTTAGGGACACTCTCGGTCAGCGACGCCGTTGAGCGAGCGCAGCAACTCTGGCCTGGTCGTAGCGTCGAAGTTGAGTGTGACACCTTGATGCAGATTCGAGAAGCTGCAGCGGCTGGAGCGACATCTGTGTTACTTGACAATATGTCGCCGGAAGAAGCGAAAGAAGCGGTAGAGCTTGCTCGCTACCTCGCACCGGAGATGGTGATTGAGGTCTCTGGGGGCATCACGCTTGAAACGGCTGCACTGTACGCCGCATCGGGAGTCGACCGTATTAGTTCAGGGGCCTTAACCCACTCGGTGAGCAATCTCGACCTGGGGTTAGACCTAGCTGAGGGCAAGAAGTAAGGAGCGATCGCAATGTTGTTAGCAATTGACGTAGGAAACACTGAATCGGTGATCGGACTGTTTGGTAGCCCAAACGAGATCGTCGAAGAAGATGCCGCGGGATATGGTGCCTCACGCGGAAATGAAAACGAGCGGGGACTCACACATCACTGGCGCCTTTCAACTGTGCGGTCTCGAACCCCCGATGAACATGCAATGTTGTTAACGCAACTCCTTGATCTTGAAGGACTTGATATCGGGTCAACCGTGACCGGCATTGCCATCTCGTCTTCTGTCCCTGCTGTCACAACAGAATTACGACGGATGGCAAATCGATGGTTCCCCCAAGTTCCTTCTGTTGTCCTCGGCCCTGGAGTTCGCTCGGGAATGTCGATTCTTTATGACAATCCGAAAGAAGTGGGCGCCGACCGTATCGCCGATGCAGTTGGTGCGCTTGATCTCTACGGTGGACCATCGATTGTGGTTGACCTTGGAACAGCAACGACGTTTGATGCGATAAGCGAAGATGGTGAGTATCTTGGCGGTGCCATTGTGCCAGGAATCTCGATCTCCCTGGAAGCGCTTTATAGTCACGCGGCAGCGTTGCGAGCGGTTGAGTTGATTGAGCCCCGCAATGTGATTGGCCGGTCGACAGTTGAGTCGATTCAGTCCGGCGTGCTCTATGGCTATGCCGCGCAAGTTGATGGGATGTGCGCTCGCTTCAAAGAGACCTTGGGCGAAGCGACGGTGGTGGCAACGGGAGGACTCTCGTCGCTGATAGCGCCGTTTTCAACAGCTATCGATCATGTTGAACCGTGGCTGACCTTGCATGGGCTGCGCATCGTCTATGCCCGGAACGCCTAATAAGGCGTGTTCTTATCGTTTCCCCTGCCGACTTCTTAGGTTCTCTTTACGCTCTGCCGATTCTTTCCCCCTTGGGAACGTCAAACTGAGAACGTTCCCGAAACACGGTGAAGAGATAACGAAAAAAGGAGTCCCCTATGAAGATTCGCACTCTCGGCGCAAGCGCCGCGGTAATGGCGTTGGCCACGGTTGGCGTTGCCGGCGTCGCTGGAGCCGCCACCCCGAGTGGCCAAGCAGCCAGTCACCCACGCGCCGCCGCTGCAGTTGCCCGTATTGAAGCAGTGGCAAATGCTGGTGCATTGCCATCGTCATTTAACTGTGCAACGGCAGCGACCAAGCAAGCACGGATTTCAACTGCTGTGTCAAAGATCAATGCACGGATTTCCACCGCCCAGACCCGCGAAGCGACCGCTTCAGCGAATGGCAATACGGCACGGGCAACGGCAATCGGTGCTCGGATTTCAAAGGCGCAGACTTTCGTGACTGACTTAGGCACCGTGTCGTCACTCATTACGGCGAAGTGCGGCTGAGCAAATCCTGTCGACAGATTCTGTCGATATGAAAACCAACTCCCCGACAGGTGTCCCTTCCTGTCGGGGAGTTGTCGTTGCTGTGAGAAGCGAGTGGCTGTCAGACGAGATCGTCAAGCAGCGACGTTGCGAGGGATCGAAAGCCCTGCTGAAGTGCCGCACCGTCTAGGGCGTCGGCCATCTCGTGAGCGACGAGAACGTGACGGCGAGCTTCAGCAAGAGCATCAGCAATGCCGTTCGTTCCTTCCACCAAACTGCGAGCTCGTTCGCGTTCTGCTTCGTTGAGCGGCTCACCAAGCAGGTCGGCAAGCTCTTGGGCGGCCGGACTGTCGTGCAGGGCAATTAAAACCGGCAGGGTGTAGATCCCTTCGGCGAGGTCCTGTCCCGCAGGTTTGCCGAGCTGCCCGTCAGTAGCGGTGATATCAAGAATGTCGTCGCGCAACTGAAAGATTACGCCAAGAGCATTGCCGTATTCACTGAGCGCATCGAGTTCCGCAGTACTGCGGCCCGTGGTGAGTCCGCCGACTCGACAGGCAGCCGCCATCAACGACGCTGTTTTTCCACTGATGGCCTCGTAGTAGTCAGCATCGGTTCGCTTTACGTCAAAGGCAGTGCGAACTTCAGAGACTTGCCCTTGGGTTAACTGCGCCAGCGTGTGGGCAAGCAGACTCGAGACGTCGGTCCCGAGCTCGGCCGCGATCCCTGCGGAGCGGGCCATTAAGAAGTCACCAGCAACGATTGCGACAATATTGCCGTAGCGCGAGTTCACGCTTTCGACAGTTCGCCGCATGGTGGCTTCATCCATCACGTCGTCGTGATAGAGCGACGCCAGGTGCATCAGCTCGACGGCAATCCCACCGAGGAGATCATTGTCCGATGCGGGATGCTCCCCACCAGTTGCCGACGCCAGCGCCAAAAGCGGCCGGAGGCGCTTGCCTCCGGCGAGAATGAGGTGGGTTGTGATCTGGTCAAGATAGGCATCCCCCACAATGACGGACTCGGCTAATTTTGGCTCGAATCGGGTCATGTCCGTTTGCACTTGGGGCAGGCCAAGGGTTTCAAGGGGGTTCACGTTGTCCACGATAGGGGCCGGAGGAACCCCCTCAGGCCACTTCTTCTTTTCTGGGCGGGCCGCGGGTGTGAACAGCACACCTTCCCGGTACACTCAGAGGACAGAGCCCTAAGAATGGAGGCGGGCAGTTGTTCGAGCGTTTTACAGACCGAGCACGGAGAGTATTAGTTCTGGCCCAAGAAGAGGCCAGGCTGCTCAATCACAGCTTTATAGGAACCGAGCACATCCTGCTCGGCTTGATCCATGAAGGAGAAGGGGTCGCAGCGAAGGCCCTTGACTCCCTTGGGATCACCCTAGAAGCAGTGCGCGAAAAGGTAGAAGAGACAATTGGTATGACTGGCGCGCCCCCATCGGGATCGCCACCGTTTACTCCACGGGCCAAAAAGGTTCTCGAGTTATCGCTGCGAGAGGCCCTTCAACTTGGTCACTCCTACATCGGTACCGAACACATGCTCCTTGGTCTTGTCCGAGAGGGCGAAGGTGTTGCTGCCCAAGTGCTGGTCTCGTTGGGAGCTGACTTAGGAAAAGTCCGCCAGCAAGTCATCCAGCTGCTCTCGGGTTACCAGGGCAAAGAGGCTGTCGGTGGTGGCCAGGCAGGCAATCAGCAGGCTGACGCCCCCACGGGCTCTGCCGTGCTCGACCAGTTCGGCCGCAACCTGACTGCGCTCGCACGCGATCACAAGCTCGACCCAGTCATCGGGCGAGAAAAAGAGATCGAACGGGTCATGCAGGTGCTGTCCCGCCGCACCAAGAACAACCCGGTTCTGATCGGCGAGCCAGGTGTCGGTAAGACGGCGATCGTCGAGGGACTGGCCCAGCGCATCGTCGCTGACGAAGTTCCCGACACCTTGGCCGACAAGCAGCTCTACACACTCGACTTGGGAGCGCTTGTCGCTGGGTCGCGGTATCGAGGTGACTTCGAAGAACGATTGAAGAAAGTGCTCAAAGAAATTCGTTCTCGCGGCGACATCATTCTCTTTATTGACGAGATTCACACGCTGGTTGGAGCAGGGGCTGCCGAAGGTGCAATCGACGCCGCCAGCATCTTGAAGCCCATGTTGGCTCGAGGTGAATTGCAGACTGTCGGAGCGACAACGCTTGACGAGTACCGAAAGCATGTTGAAAAGGACGCTGCGCTTGAGCGACGATTCCAGCCTGTCAAGGTTGAAGAGCCGTCAGTAGCGATGACCATCGATATTTTGAAGGGTCTGCGCGACAAGTACTAGTCACACCACTCGGTCACCATTACGGACCAGGCATTAGTGGCTGCTGCAAACTTGGCGGATCGCTACGTTGCTGACCGGTTCTTACCGGACAAGGCCATTGACTTGATCGACGAAGCGGGAAGTCGCCTCCGGATCCGGCGAATGAACGTTCCGAGCACGCATCGGGCCCTTGACGAAGAGATCAATCGACTTCGGAAAGACAAAGAAGCAGCAATTGAAAAGGGCGCTTTTGAGCAGGCCAAAAAATTAGCTGAACAAGAGCGTGAGCGCTTAGATACGAAAGAGACGCAAGAAGCAGAGTTCAAGGCCGAAGGCGTGGAACTCTTTGACGTCGTCGACGAAGAAGTCATTGCTGAAGTCCTGGCGAACTGGACGGGTATCCCGGTCTATCGCTTGACCGAAGAAGAGACTGCCAAATTGCTGCGCATGGAAGACGAGTTGCACAAGCGCATCGTCGGTCAGGAAGAAGCAATCACGGCTTTGTCGAAGGCAATTCGTCGAACGCGTGCGGGTCTGAAAGACCCGAAGCGTCCAGCTGGTTCGTTCATCTTCCTCGGCCCAACAGGAGTAGGAAAGACGGAGTTGGCCAAGACGCTCGCTGAGTTCCTCTTTGATGACGAAGATGCGCTGATCCAGCTCGACATGTCCGAATACATGGAGAAGCACACCGTGAGTCGACTCGTTGGGTCACCTCCGGGTTACGTGGGCTACGAAGAAGGTGGCCAACTCACCGAAGCAGTGCGCCGAAAGCCCTTCAGTGTCGTCCTCTTTGACGAAGTTGAAAAGGCGCACCCTGACGTGTTCAACACCTTGCTTCAGATCTTGGAGGACGGCCGCTTGACCGACAGCCAAGGGCGGAGCGTCGACTTCAAGAACACGGTGTTGATCATGACCTCGAACCTCGGTACGGCCGATCTTCGAAAGGCGAATCTGGGCTTCTCGAAGACCACGGAAGCAGCGACGTACGAGAAGATGAAGGTAAAAGTCAACGAAGCGTTGAAAGCGCACTTCCGTCCAGAGTTCTTGAACCGTATCGACGACACCATTGTCTTCCACGAATTAAGCAAGCCTGAGGTCATCGAAATTGTTGACTTCATGATCGCTCGCACTGCCGAGCAACTCAGCTTGCAAGGCATTGGACTCGAGTTGTCAACCTCGGCAAAGGAATTGTTGGCCGACAAGGGCTACGACCCGCAGTTGGGTGCTCGACCGTTGCGTCGTGCTATTCAGCAGATGATCGAAGACCCGTTGAGCGAGCGCTTGCTTTGGAAAGAGTTCCGCGTTGGCGAGACCATCGTCGTTGACGTCCAAGAGGGCGAAGACGGTCCGGAGCTCAAGTTCACGGCGATCGAAGGATTTGAGCCGCCGGAAATTGAGATGGCCGGCAGCGCTCCGAGCGCTGGATAAGGCATCGATTGATCTGTCGCATCCCTTTCGTAGGGTAGGACAATGGCATCGAAACCAGAACGTTACCTTTGCTCCGCGTGCGGAGGAACAGCGCTGCGTTGGGCTGGACAATGTCCAAGTTGTCGGGCTTGGAACACCCTTGAAGAGAGCGTGGTGACTCAGGTAGTCACGCAGCAAGAGCCAATTGTGGTTGCTGAGGCTGCCGTGACAAGCCACGTCCCGTTCTCTCTTGGGATCAGTGAGGTCGATCGAGTTCTGAATGGAGGAGTTCTCCCAGGATCGGTAACGCTGGTAGCCGGAGCTCCTGGGATCGGGAAATCGACGCTTTGCCTGCAAGCAGCAGTTTTCGTAGCGGGGAATGGTAACGGCGCCCTCGTCGTTGCGGCCGAAGAGTCGGCCCAGCAAGTCGTAAGTCGAGCGCAGCGCCTTGGCGGAGGATCGTCGTCGATCTCGCTGCTGGCCACGTCGACCTTGCAAGATGCTGTAGCGGCGCTGGAAGAGACCGATGCCCAACTCGTGGTGATCGATTCGGTCTCGACCATGACGGATCCCACCATTAAGAGTCCAAGCGGTGGGGTTACCCAAGTTCGAAATTCAGCGGAACGCTTAGCCAATATTGCCCGCCGACGGGATGTCGCACTGATTCTGGTGGGCCACGTGACGAAAGACGGAGATTTAGCAGGGCCGCGCGCGCTCGAGCACCTCGTTGATACCGTGATGACAATCGAAGGGGACCGCCACCACCAGCGACGCGTGGTGACGACGTCAAAGCATCGCTTTGGACCTGCGGGCGAGGTTGGACTGTTGGAGCTTGACTCCGGAGGCCTCTTGTCGATTGACGATCCGTCGGCGACGCTGCTCGCGGAACGAGGGCGCGCTTTGCCAGGATCAGTGGCCACGGTCTTGGCTGAAGGGACCCGACCTCTGGTCGTCGAGATCCAAGCGTTAGTGACGCCAGCGGTCTCTACGCCGGCGCGTGTGGCACAGGGCGTGAGCGCCACGCGACTTCGACAACTTGCCGCCGTTGTTGACGCGCACTGTGATCTTGGTATTGCTCGAACGGATCTCTTTGTGGCGTGCTCAGGAGCCGTCAAATCAACAGAACCTGCAGTTGATGTCGCGGTCGTCGTTGTCCCCCCGGGGACCGAGGGCCCCGATGGGGTTCGCATTGTCGAAGTAGCCACGGTGGCGGAGTTGATCAGTGCCATGACGCAACTCACAGATGGGCTCTCCGATGAAGTCGGCGCTGCGGGTGCTCCCTAGGGTTGTTTGCCATATCTCGCAAGGCTTTTGGCCTGGGAAAGACCCAAGAGCAGGGCTGGTAGAATGGGAAACCCCTGAAGTGCGATCTTGAATCGTTCGTGGGCTATCGAGATGCTCGGTAATTGAGCATCGTTCCAGTGTGTTGAGAGGAATTCCATGGCATTCAAGGTTGGAGACAAGGTCGTCTACCCCCATCACGGGGCTGCCATTATTGAGAAGCGTGAGAAGCGCACGGCATTTGGTGAGAAGAGGGAATATTTAATCCTTCGCCTGGCCTACGGTGATCTGACTCTGATGGTCCCTTCTGACAACACTGACGAAGTTGGGCTACGAGAAGTTATCAACGATGAAGAAGTTGAAGAGGTCTTTGCCGTGCTTTCGAAGAAAGAAGCACGGATGCCAACGAACTGGTCACGACGCTACAAGAACCACTCAGAGAAACTGCGCAGTGGTGACATCTACCAAGTTGCTGAGGTCGTGCGAAACCTTTCGATTCGTGACAAAGATAAAGGTCTGTCTGCTGGGGAGAAGCGTATGCTCTCGCGTGCTCGACAAATCCTCGTTTCAGAGTTGACCTTTGCGTTAAACGTTGACGAAGAGACGGCCGAACAGCGCCTGACCGACGCCCTCCCGTAACGATGAAGTGTTCGGCGATCGTTGTCGCCGGAGGTTCGGGAACCCGCTACGGCAGCCATAAACAGTTTGCCGTGCTTGGCGGAAAGACGGTTGCAGCTTGGTCAGTTGAACAGTGTCGTGGTGTCGCTGACCAAGTGATTTTGGTTGTTCCTGCAGGGATGACAAATAACGCTTATGGAGCAGACCTAGTCGTGGAAGGTGGACCCACGCGGTCGGAGTCGGTGCGTGCAGGACTTGCACTTGTTGCTGAAGAAAGCGAGTACGTGGTGATTCATGACGCCGCTCGACCACTCGCGAGTGAGCGCCTGTTTTTTGCAGTGGTCGCCGAACTCGCCGACGATTCGGTCGATGGAGCGATCCCCGGGATCGCAGTCGTAGACACCATCAAAGAAGTCGAAGAGAACGGAACGCGTACGAGAGCTATCGCGACCCTTGATCGGAGCGCATTGGTTGCAGTCCAGACGCCACAGGCGTTCCGACTCAGCGCACTTCGTGCGGCCCACGCCAAGGGTGGCGACGCCACGGATGATTCGGCACTCGTCGAGGCCAATGAAGGCGTTGTCGTGGTGATCAACGGCGAAGATGACAACATCAAGTTGACCGCAGAGAGTGATTTGGCCCTGTTGGAACGGATCTTGGAGGAGCGAGCATGAGAATAGGTCAGGGAATCGATGTTCACGCCTTCGGCGAGAACCTCGCCCGACCGCTGATTTTGGGCGGTGTCGTGTTGGCGGGAGCGCGAGGACTCGACGGGCATTCTGATGCCGATGTGGTTTGCCATGCGATTATTGATTCCCTACTTGGCGCAGCAAACCTTGGAGACCTTGGTCGCCACTTCCCGAGTACCGATGCGTCGCTGGCAGGAGTGAGTAGTTTGATTCTTCTTGAAAAGACCATGAACCTGCTTGATCAAGCCGGCTGGGAAGTGCAATCTGTTGACGTCACGATTGTGGCGCAGTCGCCTCAAATGGCCCACCATATTCCGGCCATGGCAGCGGTACTGCATGAGCGCATCGGCGTTGAGGTTTCAGTGAAAGCCACAACAACCGATCACTTGGGATTTCTTGGACGCGGTGAAGGTATCGCTGCGTTGTCGATAGCACTAGTTGAGGAACGATGAGCCCAGCCCCGAAACGAGATCGCCGAAGTTCACGGGGAGGATCGTCTCGTGGCCGCGCTGCAAGCAGTGCCAGTGGGCGAGGGCAAGGCCAACGCGGTGGGCAACGCGGAGGACAGCGCAGCAATCAAAGTCGCTCTCCAGGGCGAACCCAGCGTCCACCGGATTTAGGTGGTGATCAAGTCGAAGGTCGCCGTTCAGTTCTTGAACTTCTCGAAGCAGATCGCCGACCTGTTATCAAAGTCATGATTGCTGGCGAACAGGACGGGTCCGAGCATCTTGACCGTATTGAAGCGCTCTGTCAGCAACGACGAGTCGTCGTTGAAGTCGTCTCACGCTCTCGGCTCGAGCGAGAAGCGGGGACAGAGTCCCACCAAGGCGTGATTGCCAAAACCAGACCACTTAAGCCGCTCGATCTTGAAGAGTTGATGATGAATGAGGGTGATCGTCCTCCCTTTCTCTTGGTTTGCGATGGTGTAACCGACCCCCACAATTTGGGATCTCTGTTGCGAAGTGCTGAGTGCGCTGGAGTTACAGGAATTGTCTTGCCGCGTCATCGCTCAGCCCGCGTGACACCAACCGTGACCAAAGTTGCTGCAGGGGCTGTTGAGTATCTCCGGTTTTCGCTGGTGGCGGGCATACCGACAGCCCTTGATCAACTCTCAAAAGCGGGAATCGAAGTCGTGGGTTTGGCCGGCGAAGCTCGCCAGTCGCTCTTTGATCTCCCGATCAACGACACGCCAATTGCATTAGTTGTGGGAAGCGAAGAAAAAGGTCTCGCGCAGTTG
>Ga0118677_10009746_pt1 | contig 14893 bp, 15 predicted proteins | sample AliMusrvi5mmetaG_FD_86154 | JGI IMG/M metagenome (GOLD analysis project Ga0118677, IMG submission 86154)
TGCGCGGACGAAGCCGCTTCGGCGCGGCGAAGGCCCGGCGAGCTGAGGGAAAGGACGCGGCGCGCCGGGAGGCTCGCCCTCCAATAACAAGGTGTCGCCACCCCGTAGATGATCGGCCATACGAAAGATGCCCGGCGCGATTGCAAAGGGATGTTCCGCTGTTACGTGTACCATTCGGTCGCCGACGGTCACCTCCAAATACTCCGCCGGGTCGACGCACATGACCGCTTGCACAACGCCACCGTCCACCGGATCTCCAACCCGCAGCGATTCGATTGGGACCGGTCCATGGGGCGTCTGAATGGGCGTGCCGGCCTCAAAACAACCGCCGCCGCCCCGCCCGAATGCTACCGTCGTAGCGAGCCAGATCAGGCAGACGGAAATTACACGGGCGAAGTTCACCGCAAGGCCGCGATCACGCCGCCCAATATCGCCGCGGCAATGACAATGCTGATTCCAATGATGCTGGCCGCGACCACCCGCCCGAAATATTCCGCGACAGCCACATTCCCGCGCGCGATTTCCTTTTCCTCATCGATGTTGGGAGTCATGCGATCGATCAGCTTTGGTAGCACCAGTGACGCTGCCAGCACGAGCACAATTCCGATCGCGCCCCCACAAAACTAAATACCACCGCCCAGCCGATATTCACTGCCATTTCGCTCATGTTGTTTTCCTCCGATTAGATGTTTATGCAATTTGTCATTCCATTGAACGCAAGAGCCGCTCGTATTCATCGTGTGGCCCAATCCAAAACCAGACCAAGCCTTCTGGTCGTTCCTTCGCCAGCGCCCGATGGCCAGGGCCGACTCGCGCCACCCAAGCCCGGCCTTTCTTCTGAAATTGCAGCGCCGGATGCTGCGGGTCGCGTTGGAACAAGGCAAAACAGCGGTCGGCGTGTTTGCGAATTTCCGGTGACAGTGAATTGTATTGCTGCCAGAACCGGGGCGTGGTGAAGTTGTTCACGGCAGCGGCTTGCAGCGGCCAGCCTCGAAATCGCGATCCGCTTCCGCCAAAAGCTTGTCAAGCTTGCCGGCGGTCAAATCGGCTTCGATCTGGCGATCCCAAGCAGCCTCGCGATAGTGATCCCACCACTGCCAGAGCTTGGAAAACTCTTCGCGAGGCAACACTTGAATGGCGGCTTCAATGTCCTGCACAGTGCTCATTGTGCTTTACGATACACACCGACCTAACCTCTTGCAAGCCGGTTTCCCCAGTTTCCAACCGCGCCACCACCACGCCTAACAAAATTCACGGACAATAACCACACGATTCCACCGGCGTGTTGACGTGGATGCGGCAGTTGGAGCATCACTTCGATTTGCGTCTGCACCGCGTCCCGAATTCGCCCATGGCGCGCAACATCCGCGCTTGGTTTGAAAAGAACCGGCAAGTTCGGCGGTCAACCAAAATTTCGATTCGTAGCGGCGTCCCTGCCCGTCGTGATTCAGCGTGTCGAATGCAAATGTGATCAAGATCACGGGATAGTTGTGGACTTGCGGCACTCAAGAGCGAATTCAATCGTGTTTCGTATTTTGAGACGAACCTTCTCACAGGTGACACATTTATTATGTCCTTGAAATTGACTTTTGATGAACGCTTGAAGTGCTGCTTCTGTCTGAAAAGCGCCGAGTCTTTTGGGCCAGTTCAGACACAAGATCGTCTCGTCCTTGGTGACAGAATCCGGTAGGATAAAATCTCTCAAATATTTGACCACATAACTTGCGAAGCATTTTCTATTATCAGAGTCTGATTGCGCGTCAGGGTCAAATTCCACTACCAGCTTGCAAAACACGTTCGCCGCCGTCGGAGTTAATATACATCCCGCCCATTGTTGCGATTCAGCCCATTTATGTGCATCGACTAGCGGCTTCCCGGCAAAAAGAGGTGGATGATCACATATGTAAAAAGCCCCTCCCGCAATCGCAGCGCGCACAGGCAATCCTTTGAACATGAAATGTAAAAAGAGACTCCTTGGTAATGCGTCAGTGACGACGGGATTGACGCGGTTCACGATGAATTGAACAGGCGATCGAAAAGATTGCGCTTCGGGTTGGCCGCGAGTGCATCGAGCGCGTCGGTGAATGTCGCAAACACGTTGGCCGTTCTTTTGCGCAGTGTGTGGAGCACGCTCATGAGCACCTCGCGCGTTTGCAAGCCCTGCTCGGACTGCGAGCCGAAGCTGATCTTGCGGGCGATCACCAGCGGCCGGAGTTCGCGTTCGGCCCGGTTGTTCTCTGCTGGAATACTGGGTTGGCGGGCCCAATGATACAGCCGGGGCGCGTGCTCCCGAAAGATGGTCTGAATTCGTTGAATGCCCGGATGCTGCGCTGGGGTCTGCACGGTCGCCATGATCTGGGCTTTGAGTTGGCGGGCGTGCTGGCGAAACGCCGGGCGCGACAGACCTTGACTGCGCAATTTCATCGCTTGGGCCAAGAGCGGCGCCAACGTTTCCACAAACTGCTGCACCTCGGTCTGCTGGGCAAACTCCTGGCCCAAATCCTGCACCTCCCGCAACAGATGGGCATAGCAATACTGCTTGGCGCAGCGCACCTTGTTATAGCCCGCGTAACGATCCACGACTAACGTGCCTGGTAGCCGCCCGGGACCAAACACATCCAGGGCCACCTTGGCCGCGCGGCTCTGTCGGAACCGAAACAAGCTCAGGTGCGGGGTGCAAAAGAGCCACGCATATCCATTGCGGCCATCGTTGCGCCAGCCCGTTTCATCCGCGTGCTTGACCGGCGCCTGCCGGTACTCATGGACCAGCCGGTCCGGAACCGCGGCCAGCCGGGTCGCCAGGTCGTGCATGGCGCCCACCAAACTACCCCGGCCCAATTCCAATTGCTTGGCCAACCGTCCCAGGGTGGTGCCCTGCCCATAGTGCTCCTCCGCCACATACGCCAACAGCCGGTTGCCAAACAGCCCCTTGGCAACCACGCCGGGTGCCGGCGCCGTGAACACCCGGTGACAGCGCGGGCAAGCGCCTTGCTCCAGTTCGTAAACAATGACCTCCTTCTGGACTGGGACCACCTCAATGACGGTGCGCGATTGCCAGCCCTTGGCACTGAGTCGCACCCCACAATCCGGACACGTGCAGGGGCCGGTCACCCGCTGGGTGCGGGTGACGGTCGCGGGCTGGGGGGGCCGCCGGCCGCGACCGGCATGGCCGGGTTGGGCGCCGCCCTTTTTCTGTTGATTGACCGCCAGACTGTTGGCCTTGACGATCCGCTTCGCCGAGGGCGTGGCCGAGCCGAAAGGCGCTTCCTTGGCCGTCCGCTCCTGATAACGCAGCCGATCTTTGAGCCGGGCGTTCTCTGCCTGCAGCCGGTCAATCGCCTGCTGCCTGCGCAAGCAGTCTGGACAGTAATGGAGGCGGTGCAAGCTCACGCCGATTGGTCGCGTTGCTGGCGATGGGCGCGCAGCAATTCCGGGCCGAGGGCGGTGAGGAGTTGTTCGAGGCGGCGGCCATTCTGGAGGCCGCGGCGCAAGACTGGGACCATGGCTTTTGGGACATGCATACAGCGGCGGCGACGGCCCTGGGTGAAGGCGAAGATCCAGGCGGGATGTTTGTCACCACAGGCACAGGCGGAGCAGTGTTTGCGGATGCAGGGCTTTTTGACCAGCGCGAGGGAGCCCTTGAGTGGGGGCCAGAGCGCGGGCAGTTGGGCGAGGAATTGCTGTTGGAGTGCCAGCGCAGTGTCTGATTTGGTTTTCATATCGTGCGTATATCATTAAGCATACGTACATGCAAGAAGAAAATGGCACAAAGTGACTTTTTCTTCTGGTTGTTAAATCCGGGCGATTCCCGTCGTCACTGACGCATTACACTCCTTGCCAGGCGCAAGTAAGCACCAATTCTCTGACGATCCGTAAAAACAGACTCGGCCTGTGTCGGCAAAGCCAAAACCACTGTATCAGCAAAAACAGCCCATTTTGCGCAATCCCGCACTTCAAGCAGAACAGCTTTCTCCTGCTGAAAGTCGTCTGATATGCGATCAAGAACATTGATTTCGAAGTCCTCAATGACGGTCTGCTTAGCTTTCGCGATAACTTCGGAAATCACGTTTATGCAGTAAGCCAAATCATTATTTTCTAGGAATTCTTTGTATCCCAGAATGTCGAACCATCCTACGAAACCTGTTTGAATCTCCGTATCCATATTCCTTTCCGGGGTGAATTTCTGTTACCTGACAAAACAAACCTCAGATAATCGGATGTATTTTGATGGATCGGTTTCTGATCAATCATGATATCGCGTCGAATCATCGGCAAAAAAATTCTTGAGCCAAATAAACAACGCCCGCTTTTGCTGTGCCAACCGACCACCAAATGAAATCGGATTTGTGTTGTACTGGAAGCGGTATTTACAGACAGGGCACGATACTACGAGGTCGCCAGAATTCTCAGGGAGCCGCATGATACGTTCATTTTAACTATAGAGGCCGATCACTTGCACTCCGCAGCAGAGCCGTTTCATGCCCGGTATTCTAGCCGGTCAGAGATGCTTCGACAAGCTCAGCATGACAGCCGGTTTGCTTTTGGCGGAACGGTCGCGCTTACCGGAATGTTTCGGCCAAGGCGATGGCTTTGAGCATTGCTTTGGATTTATTGACCGTCTCGTTAAATTCGTAATCGGCATCGCTGTCGGCGACGATTCCGCCACCGGCTTGTACGTAGGCGGTGCCGTTTTTGAGGAGCGCGGTGCGGAGAGTGATGCAACTGTCGAGGTTGCCCCCGAAACTGAAGTAGCCAACCGCGCCGGCATACGGGCCGCGTTGCGTGGCTTCCAGTTCGCTGATGATTTGCATGGCCCGAACTTTGGGGGCTCCGCTGACGGTGCCCGCTGGGAAGGTCGCGCGCATCAGGTCGTAGGCGTTGTACGCGGCTTGCAATTGGCCGGTCACGTTCGAGACGATGTGCATGACGTGCGAGTACCGCTCGATGATCATGAACTCGTCCACCTTCACGCTGCCGAAATCGCAGACGCGGCCGATGTCGTTGCGCGCGAGATCCACGAGCATGACGTGCTCGGCACGTTCCTTGGGATCGGCGAGCAGCTCCTTTTGCAACGCGTCGTCTTCTTCCGATGTCTTCCCGCGGCGGCGCGTGCCGGCAATGGGGCGAATCTCCACCTGACGATCTTCGCAGCGGACATGAATCTCCGGCGACGCTCCGACCAGGGAGAAGCCTTCCAGTTCTTCGGCGGCACCACGCAGGCCGTCGAGAAGCACAACCGCGTCCGGTCCCGCGTCGTGTCGCACGCCCTCGAGGACATGTTCCGCGAGAGCGACCGCGTCTTCGTGATGGGGCACCGCAACCCGGACCTCGACTGCCTCGGCGCCTCGATCGGCATCGCCCGCCTCGCCGCGGCCTGCGGCAAGGAGTCCGCAATCGTCCTCGGCGTATACGGCGACGCGATCCTGCCGTTCGTCGACCTGCTGACCAAGAAGGACCGGATCGTCTTCCTGCGCCCCGAGCAGGCGCTGGTCTCCGCCTCGAAGGAGGACATGCTGGTCGTCGTCGACACGATGCGCCCCGGCCAGGTCCTCGAACCGCGGATGATCCAGGAGACCGGCCGGCTCGCCGTGATCGACCACCACCGCAAGAGCGCCGACTTCTTCAAGGAGGCCGCCCTCGCGCTGCTCGAACCCTACGCGTCCTCGACGTGCGAGCTCGTCACCGAGCTCCTGTCCTACAGTCACGTCGACGTCGACCTGTCCTCCGAGGAGGCGGACACGATCTTCGCCGGCATGCTGATCGACACCAAGGCGTTCACGACGCGGACCGGCGTGCGGACGTTCGAGGCCGCCGCCTTCCTGCGCCGCAAGGGAGCCGACCCGGACAGTGTCCGGCGCATCCTCGCCGACGACCTGGACACGTTCCTCGCCGTCGCGGACGTCGTGCGCTCCGCCACGCTGCGCGCCGGCGGCGTCGCCTTCGCGATGGTCCGACTGGACCTGAAGAACGGCGGGCTGATCGCGGCGAAGGCCGCCGACCAGCTGCTCAACATCGCCGGCGTGAGCGCCTCTTTCGTGCTCGCCCCCGATTCGGACGGCGTCTCCGTGAGCGCCCGGTCGAACGGCGGCGTCAACGTCCAGCTGATCATGGAACGTCTCGGCGGCGGCGGCCACCTCACGCAGGCGGGAACGCGCCTGCAGGGCGCCCGCGCGGAAGAGGCCGAGGCGAAGGTCATGGAATCGATCCGCCACGATGCGGAATTGGGAGGAAGCCAGAAATGAAAGTGGTTCTACTGAAGGATGTCCCCACGCTCGGCAAGGCCGAGACCGTCGTCGACGTGAACGACGGGTACGCACGGAACTTCCTGTTCCGGCAGGGCCTCGCCATGGAGGCGACGGCCGCGGCGCTCAACACCGTCCGCACGAAGAGCCAGGCCGAGCAAGCCCGGGTCCGCCGCGAACTCGACCAGGCGAAGGCGCTCGGCAAGGAGATCGACGGCCAGACGTTCGTCCTGCGCATGAAGTGCGGCGAAGGCGGCCGCCTTTACGGCGCCGTCACCGCGATGGACCTCGCCGGGATGCTCGAGAAGGCCGGCCGGAAGATCGACAAGCGCATGATCACGATTCCGGAACCCGTGCGGCATACGGGCGAGTTCGAAGCCGAGATCCGGCTGCACGCCGACGTGCACGCGAAGATCAAGGTCAAGGTGGAGGCGCTGGGCTGATGGCGCAGACCGGCCGGGATTCCGAGCCGCCGAAGGGGCGCGTGCCGCCGAACAGCCCGCAGGCCGAGCAGTCGGTCCTGGGCTGCGCGATGTCGGGCGAGCGCTACCTCGCCGAGATCACCGCGATGCTCAAGACCGAGGACTTCTACCGTCCCGAGCACCGGCTGATCTACGATGCGATCCTCGAGCTCTATATCGGCAGCCGCCCCGTCGACATCATCACGGTCGCCGACCTGCTCGAGAGCAAGGCGCTGTCCGAGAAGACGGGCGGCATCGCCTACGTCAGCACGCTGCCCGACACCGCGCCCCTGCTCGCGAACGCCTCGCACTATGCGGAAGTCGTCCGCCAGAAGTCGATCCTGCGCCGCCTGATCTCGTCCATGGACGACATCACGGGCATGTGCTTCGACGAGGCCGAGGACGCGAACGCGCTGCTCGACGTCGCCGCGCGCAGGATCTACGAGATCCGCGAGAACCGCGACGCGCTGGGGTTCGAGAGCCTGCGCGAGATCATGGCCCGCGCCGTCAACGAGATCAACGAGCTCGCCCGCGGAAAGGGCAGAGACCGGCAGATCACGACCGGATTCCCGTCGCTCGACAAGGCGATCGGAGGCCTGTCCAAGGGGTCGCTCGTGATCATCGCCGCCCGCCCGTCGATGGGCAAGACCGCCCTCGCGATGAACATCGCCCAGAAGGTGTCGACGATCAACGGCGTCCCGGTCGCGATCTTCAGCCTCGAGATGTCCAAGGACGAGGTCGCCAACCGCATGCTCAGCATGCAGGCGATGGTCAACAACAAGAACCTCCGCTCCGGCCAGATCCAGAGCGACGACTGGGACCGCATCGCCAAGGCCCTGCCCCCGCTGTACGCCGCGCCGGTCCACATCGACGACCGCTCCGGGTCGACCGTGATCGAGATGATGTCCAAGTGCCGCCAGCTGCGGCTCGAGTCCCGGCTCGGCCTGGTAGTGATCGACTACATGCAGCTCATGTCCGGCGGGGACCACGCGGAGAGCCGCCAGCAGGAGATCTCCGAGATCTCGCGCACGCTCAAGATCATGGCCCGCGAGCTCGAGGTGCCCGTGATCGCCCTGTCGCAACTCAGCCGCGCCTGCGAGGCCCGCGCCGACAAGCGCCCGATGCTGTCCGACCTGCGCGACTCCGGCGCGATCGAGCAGGACGCCGACGTCGTGATGTTCCTGTTCCGCGAGCACTACTACGACCAGAACAAGACGCAGATGGACACCGAGGAGGCCGAGGTGATCGTCGCGAAGAACCGCCAGGGCGCGACCGGCACGGTCAAGCTCGGCTGGTATCCCAAGTACACGATGTTCTTCGAGCACGACGAGGACGCGTCGTCCGGAGCCGGCTGAGATGAATCCCCTCGACCCTTTGGAGTCCGCGGTCCTGCGGGCCATCCGGCAGACCGGGGCCCCGCCGGCGGGCGCGCGCGTCGTCGTCGGCCTGTCCGGCGGCCCCGACTCCACCTGCCTGCTCCACGCCCTGCTCGCCGTGACGCCCCCGCTCCGGTGGCGCATCGAGGCCGCGCACCTGCACCACGGCCTCCGCGGCGACTCCGCCGACGCAGACGAGGCCTTCTGCCGCGCGCTGTGCGCGTCGTTATGCGTGCCGCTGGCCGTGCGCCACGTCGACGTCGCCGCGCTCGCCGCCGCCACGGGGCGATCCCTCGAGACCTGCGGGCGCGACGTCCGCTACGAGTTCCTCCGCGAGACCGCGGGGCCGGACGGCTACGTCGCCGTCGCGCACCACCGCGACGACCAGGCCGAGACCGTGCTCATGAACCTGTCGCGCGGCGCCGGACTCGACGGGCTCGCCGGAATGCGGCCCGTGGCGGGCCGGCTGCTGCGCCCTCTGCTCGCCGCGTCGCGCGCCGACATACTCGCCTACCTCGCGCGGCGCGGGATCCCGTACCGCACGGACCCGACCAACGCGCTGCCCGACGCGACCCGCAACCGCGTCCGCCTCGAGGTCCTGCCCCGGCTCGACGCGGCCTTCGGCGGCGAGGTCTCGGACCACATCGCGCAGGCCGCCGCGCTGCTCGCGGAGGACGCGGAATACCTGGGGTCGCTCGCCGCCGCCGCTTACGCCGGCCTGCGGGAGGGCGACGCCGTGCCGTGCGCCTCGCTCGCCGCGCAGCCGCGCCCGCTTGCGGCGCGCATCGTGCGCGAAATGTACGCGGAGGCCCGCGGCGACCGCAAGGACCTGTCGCGCAGGGCGACCGAGGCGGTGCTGGCGCTGTGCGCGCCGGACCGGCCGAACGGACCGTCGGGACGCGTGTCGCTGCCGGGCGGGCTCGAGGCGCGCGTCGCGCGCGGCCGGCTGCGCATGGCCGCCGTGTCGCCGGGTACGGAGCCGGCGGAGGGCGGAGCGCCCCGCGAGGCCCTCGCCCTGCGGGTTCCAGGCGTCACGGAGACCTCCGACGGCTGGCACGTCGAGGCCGTTTCGATTGAGAAACCCGAAGAGATGGTTTATACTTCTTTGGCATGGTGCTTCCGACCTGAAACGTTGGCCGGATGCACCGTTCGTTCCCGTCGGGAAGGCGACGAGATCCGTCCGGAAGGCGGATCGGGAAGCCGCTCCCTGAAGCGTCTGCTGATCGACCGGAAAGTGCCGCGCGAAGACCGCGACGCCGCCCTGGTGTTCGCGGCGGGGGACAGGGTCCTCTGGGTGCCCGGAGTGGCCGTCGACGCCGAAGCTTCGGCGCGCGCGGCGAGAAGCGCCGGAACGGCCGGTACCGGCCACTGGATCCGCATCGCCCTGGTGCGGACCGAGGGATCGACGGCGCCTTCGGCGCGACAGGGCAGGTAGGGGAGGCCGCTGGATGGCCCGCGATGTGAACCGAGTCCTTGTCAGCCGCGAGGAGATCGCCCGGATGGTCCGCTCGGTCGCCGACCGGATCAACGCCGACTACGCGGGGCGGGAAGTGCTGCTCGTGTGCGTCCTCAAGGGCGCCTGCGTGTTCCTTTCCGACCTGATGCGCGTGCTCGACGTCCCGGTCGCGATCGACTTCATGTCCGTCTCGAGCTACGGCTCCGGGACCAGCACCACGGGCACGGTCCGGATCCTCCGCGACCTCGATGCCGATATCGCCGGGAAGCACGTGATCGTCGTCGAAGATATCGTGGACACCGGCCTGACCCTGAGATACCTGAAGGAGATGCTCTCCACGCGCCGGCCGGCCTCGATCGCCGTCTGCGCCGCCTTCGACAAGCCCGCGCGGCGGAAGGTGCACGTGGAGGTCGAATACGTCGGGATGACGATCCCGGACGAGTTCATCGTCGGCTACGGGCTCGACTTCGGCGGGAAGTACCGCAACCTGCCGGACGTCTGCGTGCTGTCGGACGACGATGGACAAGGAGGAACGAAATGAAGACCGCGAAATCCGCCCCCGGGCTGAAGGGCCTCGGATTCTACCTCTTCCCGCTGCTCGCGGTGCTGGTGCTCGCGATCGCGCTCAACCGGCTGACCCCGTCGACGCCGCACACCTACACGGACGCGCTGTCCCAGATCACCGCGGGCAACGCCAGGACCGTCGTCGTGAACGGCTACTCGCTGGTCGTGACGCTCAAGACCGGCATCGACACGGACGGCGCGACCAAGGAGATCACCGTCCAGATCCCGGACGGCTGGCTCGCCAGCCTGCAGACCAAGCTCGACGCGGCCGTGGCCGCCGGGCAGATCTCCGGGTACGACTACACGGCGCCCGCCGACTACTCGATGTGGCTCAACTTCATCCCGCTGCTGCTGATGCTCGGGCTGATGGTCTTCCTGTGGATGACCTTCATGCGCCAGTCCAACGACGGCAAGAACGCGATGAGCTTCGGCCGCAGCAAGGCGCGACTGAACGACCCCTCCAAGAACAAGGTGACCTTCCGTGACGTCGCGGGTGCCGACGAGGAGAAGGAGGAACTGAAGGAGGTCGTGGACTTCCTGAAGAACCCGAAGAAATACTCCGAGCTGGGCGCCCGGATCCCCAAGGGCATGCTGCTCGTCGGGCCTCCCGGTACCGGCAAGACGCTGCTCGCGAAGGCCGTCGCCGGAGAGGCGGGCGTGCCGTTCTTCTCGATCTCCGGCTCCGACTTCGTCGAGATGTTCGTCGGCGTGGGCGCCTCGCGCGTCCGCGACCTGTTCGACAACGCCAAGAAGAACTCGCCCTGCATCGTGTTCATCGACGAGATCGACGCGGTCGGACGCCACCGCGGCGCCGGCATGGGCGGCGGGCACGACGAGCGCGAGCAGACGCTCAACCAGCTGCTCGTCGAGATGGACGGCTTCGGCCCCAACGAGGGCGTGATCATCCTGGCCGCCACCAACCGCCCCGACATCCTCGACCCCGCCCTGATGCGCCCCGGCCGCTTCGATCGGCGGATCATGGTCTCCCGCCCCGATATCAAGGGCCGCGAGGCGATCCTCCAGGTCCACGCGCGCAACAAGCCGATTGCAAAGGACGTCGACATGAACGAGATCGCGCGGTCGACCCCGGGCTTCACCGGCGCCGACCTCGAGAACCTGCTCAACGAGGCCGCCCTGCTGGCCGCCCGTCGCGGCGCCAAGGAGATCATCTACGGCGATATCTCCGAGGCCGTGTTCAAGGTGATGATCGGCCCCGAGAAGAAGAGCCGGATCATCAGCGAGAAGGAGCGCCGCCTCACGGCGTACCACGAGGCGGGGCACGCGGTCGTGCTGCGCGTCGCGTCGCACACCGACAGGGTCGAGCGCGTCTCGATCATCCCGGCCGGCATGGCCGGCGGCTACACCGCCCACAAGCCGGACGAGGACCAGTACTACTCGACCAAGGACCAGCTGCTCGACACGATCATGATCTCGCTCGGCGGCCGCGCCGCGGAGGAGATCGAGTTCGGCGAGATCAGCACGGGCGCCGCCTCCGACCTGCAGACCTGCAACGCGATCGCCCGCGACATGATCACCCGGTACGGCATGAGCGAGAAGCTCGGGAACCTCGTGTTCGGCACGGGCGAGGAGGAGGTCTTCCTCGGCCGCGACTACGGCCACATCCGCAATTACAGCGACAAGCTCGCCTCGATCATCGACGAGGAGACCAAGCGGATCATCGACGAGTGCTACGTGCGCGTCAAGGCGCTACTGACCGAGCACCACAAGACGCTGACCGCGCTGGCCGAGATCCTGCTGAAGCAGGAGAAGGTCGAGAAGGACCAGTTCGAGGAGATCTACCTCGCGAACTCCCCGAACGCGCAGCCGCACCCGAAGAAGGACACGTCCACGCCGGTGTCGATCGACATCTCCGAGGACGGGCCCGCGGTCCCCGTCGGCCCGCCAGGCTAGCGGCGCACCGTTCCCAGGGTGCCGTGCCTTCAAGGCGTGCGATGCCCGGTCTCCGGACATCGCGGCAGCCTTGAAAAATGGCGCGACAGGCACCCTTGGAACTGACGACGCAATTGGTGCCCGCGCTCGATCCGGCCCGAACCGTCGTAAAAAGGGCCTCGCTGCACTTCAGAAGTGCGGCGGGGCCCTTTTCCATGCGGAGCGTACGGGGGGGGGACGCGCCATCAGCCCCCGGCGTCGGGAGCGGGGACGCCGTCGGCGGAATGCACCAGGCGGTCGGCGAGGCCGCGGATATCCTCCGGGCCCAGCACGAGGACCAGGTCGCCGGGTGAGACGCGCGCGTCGAGGCGGCGCTGGATGTCGTCGAAGTCCTCACCGAACTCGGCGTGCCCGCCGGCGCGGTTGACGGACTCCGTCAGGTGGCGGCTGCTGATGTCCCCGCGGTTGACCTCGCGGTCCGAGAAGATCTCGGCGAAGATCACGGATTCGCAGGGGGCGAGGGCGGCGACGAAGTAGTCGAAGAGCACGCGCGTGCGGCTGTAGGTCAGAGGCTGGAACACGACCCAGGTGCGGCCGTGGGGGATGCGTGCGGCGGCGCGCAGCGTCGCGCGCGCAGCGGCGGGGGGGTGCGCGTAGTCGGCGACGACGGTCGCCCCGCGGTAGGTGCCCTTGACGCTGAAGCGGCCCTCGGCGCCGTGGTAGCACGCCAGGACGCGCTCGATCGCGGCGGCGGAGGCGCCGTTGCGCTCGGCGCAGGCGACTGCGGCGAGGACGTTGAGGATGTTGTGGTCGCCGGGAATCCGCAGCGCGGCGTGCGCGAAGAAGCGGCCGTCGCGGAGGATGTCGAAATCGGGGAAGCCGCCGGGATAGGTGAGGGCCGCGCACGAGAACGAGGGGGCGTCGAGGGTCGTCGCGAGGACGTCCCCGTGCGGGGAGGAGGGGACGAGATCGGCGGCGCCGTCGCCGATGCCGAAGTTCACGACTTCCGGCATGAGGCGGCCGTCGCGGGCGCGCAGGGCGGCGAGTCGCTCGACCATCGTGCGGACGTTGGGGTCGAAGGCGGGGACGACGAGGTGCCCGTCCTCGGGCAGACCGTCGGCGAAGAGGACGAAGGTGTCGATCGTGTGGTCGATGTCCCGGAAGCAGTCGACGTGGTCGTAGTCGATATTCAGCACGGCGGCGGTCGTCGACTTGGACTTGAGGAAGCTGCCGGTGTATTCGCAGGCCTCGGAGACCAGCACGCCGGAGCCGGCGTCGCGTCCGACGCGGACGGAGCCGTGGAAGCCGTCGAGTTCGGCGCCGAGGTGCACGGTCGGGTCGAGCCCGGCCTCGATCATCATCAGGGAGCACAGAGCGGTCGTCGTCGTCTTGCCGTGGGTGCCGGAGATGTTGACGACGGACGGGAAGTCCTCGGTCAGCCAGCCCAGGAAGGACGCGCGGTCGACGACGCGGATCCCCAGCTCGCGGGCGCGCTGGAGTTCGGGGTTGTCGGCGTGCACGGCGGCGGTGTGGACCACGACGTCGGGGGACGTGCGGTCGATCCACTCGGCGGCGTGCCCTTCGAAGAACCGGACGCCGCACCCGGCGAGGTGCGCGGTGCGGGCGGATGGGTGACGGTCGGAGCCGGCGACGAGGAATCCGCGGGAGAGGGCGATTTCGGCGAGACCGGCCATGCTGATCCCGCCGATGCCGCCGAAGAAGAGCGACGTGCCGGGGGCGAGCCTGGAAAGAGACTCGTGGGGGACGGGAACTTGCATCGCTTGAGGCACCTGCCTTTCCCGAACATCATAGCCTCTCGGGGCGCTGCGGGCAAGTGCCGGAGGGGGCCGGAGGGAGCGGTGGGGCGTGCCGTCCGGGTGCATTTTGAAATCAAATGGGATACAATGAACCCACGGCAGGAGCCCGCATCAGAAGGAGGTTGAACGATGGAAATCACCGATATCAACATCCGTAGGATCGATTCCGATGGGAAGATGAAGGCCGTCGTGTCCGTGACCTTCGACAACGATTTCGTCGTGCACGACATCAAGGTGATCGAGAGCGCGAACGGCCTGTTCATCGCGATGCCCAGCCGCAAGACGCCCGACGGAGAATACAAGGACATCGCCCACCCGATCAACTCGCGGTTCCGCGAACGGCTGGCGGGCGCCGTGCTGGCCAAGTACCAGGCGCTGCTCGAGATCCACGCCGCCGCGGTCGCCGAGGCCCCGCCTCCGCCGCCCCACGAGGAGGAGACCTGATTCTGGGACGAACCGGACCGATCCGGGTCCGGTGACCGGTGACCGATGGACGTCGACCGAAAAGACCAAGGGTAGGAGAACCGGCTCCGGCTGTCCGACGGGACGGGGCCGGTTCGATTCGCAAGAGGAAGGCCCCGCGGCGACCCCCCGAGGCCCCGGATGGACAGGAGACCGCGCATGAGCACCCAGCCCGCGACCATGACCGCCCCCGCCGCCGTCGCCGTCGAGATCCCCGGGACGGAGCCGCGGCGCGACGGGACCGACCCGGTTCCGACCCTGTACGACCTCGTCGTCTGCGGCGCCGGTCCGGCCGGGATGACCGCCGGCATCTACGGCGTCCGCGCCGGACTCAGGACGGTCGTCCTCGAGGGCCGCTTCCCCGGCGGTCAGCTCAACCTCGCCACCGGACTCGAGAACGTCCCGGGCTTCCCCGAGCCGGTCGCCGGCCTCGACCTGGCCTTCCGCATGGAGGAGCAGGTACGCCGCCTCGGCGCCGAGATGCTGTCCAAGCCGGCCGAAGGCATCTCCCGGGATCCGGAGTCGACCGACCCGGAGCGCCCGGTCTGGCGCGTGGCCCTGAAGGGCGGCGGCTTCGTCCGCGCGCGCACCGTGATCGTCGCGACCGGCGCGAGCCCGCGCAACC
>Ga0118677_10009750_pt1 | contig 14890 bp, 9 predicted proteins | sample AliMusrvi5mmetaG_FD_86154 | JGI IMG/M metagenome (GOLD analysis project Ga0118677, IMG submission 86154)
GTTCCGGGAGATTTCAGGAAAAGATATTTAAACAGAGAATGTGAGTCAAAAGTCTAATTATCCGGCATATGCGATGGTGACTACCGAGATTTTGACATTGGCTGCTTTGCGTAATGTATCGGCGCTGGCTTCTATAGTAGCGCCGGTAGTGAACACATCGTCGACTAAAAGGATGTGTTTTCCTTCAATTCGTTCAGGATTAGATACAGAGAAAATCTCTTTGACATTTTCCCAACGTTCTTCCTGTGTCTTTCGGGTTTGGGATTCTGATGAACGGATTCTAAAAAGCACATTGGTTTCGACAGGTATTCCCATGGTTTTAGAAAGCCCATTTGCAAAAACTTCACTTTGGTTGTAACCCCTTCTCTGCTCTTTCTTTTTGTATAATGGGACAGGAATAATTATATCTATAGCATTATAGGGAAATTGGTTTGCCAGTTTATGTCCATATAATTTGCCTAGATATGTCCCAATCTGTTGTTTACCCTTATATTTGAAACGATGGACAAGATTTTGAACTCTTCCTCCTTTACGATAATAAAAAAAAGCTGTTGCTCCTTCAACTGGAACCCGACCCCAAAGTGCTTGAATCATTTCGTTCTCAGGAGCCAGATGAAAATTGGTATAGGGAAGTTCAAAAAGACATTTCAGACAAATCTCTTCATCTGCAGGTGCCAATGCATCACCACAAGCCTGACATAAGCGAGGGAAAAACAGATTGAAAAGATCCTGAAAAAAGCTTTTCATTTGACCAAAGTAATTACATCTACTGTCAAAGGTAATCCTGATTCTTTATTACAGTGAATTTTATTACAGATTTATTTTTCATCTATTGGAATCGTTTAAAATCGCACTTTTCAGAGTATCTTTGACTATTAAAAAAGGTTTTAATGACAGGGAATATTTTAGAAGTACATGATTTAACAGTTGCATTTCAGACCGAAGATGCAGTCGTGACAGCAGTTGAGCATGTTTCGTTCTCTGTTAAAGCAGGACAAACCCTTGGCATTGTAGGAGAATCAGGATCGGGAAAGTCTGTTTCGGCACTCTCTATAATGGGACTCCTACCCGATAAAATTTCACATATTAAAAGCGGAAACATTATTTTTTCTGAAGAAGGATCGGAGTCTCTACAGTTGCTCAGTCTGGGAGAAAAGCAGATGGAAGCCATCAGAGGTAACCGGATTGGAATGATTTTTCAGGAACCGATGACATCTTTGAATCCAGTTATGCGGTGTGGCAAGCAGGTTGCTGAAGTACTTATCCGTCATAACGGGTTGAAAAAAAGTCAGGCGCGACTTAAATGTATTCGACTTTTTGAAGAAGTAATGTTGCCAAGGCCCATCGGTATTTATGATTCTTACCCTCATCAATTGTCCGGAGGTCAAAAACAGCGGGTCATGATAGCCATGGCGCTTGCCTGCAATCCTGCCTTACTTATTGCCGATGAACCAACAACGGCATTGGATGTAACTGTTCAGAAAAGTATTCTGGATCTCATTCGACAGTTGCAACAGAAATATGGAATGGCGGTCATTTTTATTACCCATGATTTAGGGGTAGTTGCTCAATTGGCTCATGAAGTTGTGGTTATGTACAAGGGACATATCGTCGAACAAGGATTGGTTGAAACAATTTTCAATAATCCCCAACACCCTTATACAAAAGGATTACTGGCTTGTCGCCCACCTCTTGGTAAACGACCTGAACGCTTACTTAGTGTTGCTGATTTCATGCAGACTTCATCTTCTGAAAACATTGGGGATGAAAAAAATGAGAGGAAAAAAGTATCAGGACTAAGTGAAACCGTCGTTTCCGTAAAAGAAATTACACATGAAGAAAGACGACTAAGGCATGATAAACTATATCATAAAGAACCATTATTACGTGTAAAGAATCTCAAGACATGGTTTCCGGTTTCCAAAGGATTTATGGCAAAGATCAAAGGCTATATCAAAGCAGTTGATGATGTCAGCTTTGACGTGTATCCAGGCGAGACGCTTGGACTTGTTGGAGAGTCGGGTTGTGGAAAAACTACACTTGGCCGGTCTATATTGCGTCTGGTTGAGCCTTCAGAAGGAAGCATCCATTTTGAAGGTCGGGAGATAACAGGCCTTAAGCCAAAGGAGATCAGAAAGATGCGACGACACATGCAGATTATTTTTCAGGACCCCTATTCATCCTTAAACCCTAGAATGACTGTTGGAACAGCCATCACTGAACCAATGTATGTGCATGGATTATATGGAGACGAAAAATTCAGGCGGAATAAGGCAATGGAATTGCTTGAAAAAGTACAACTCAAACCGGAACATTTCCACAGATATCCGCATGAGTTCTCAGGTGGTCAGCGTCAAAGGATCTGTATCGCAAGGGCTTTGGCTCTTGAACCCCGATTCATTATTTGTGATGAGTCTGTATCGGCCCTTGATGTTTCAGTCCAGGCGCAGGTTTTAAATTTGTTGAATCAACTAAAAAAAGATCTTGGTTTCACCTATATCTTTATCTCTCACGATTTAAATGTTGTAAAATACATGTCAGATCGCTTGATCGTTATGAAAGATGGTCATATTTTGGAACAGGGTGAAGCCGATGAAGTCTACTCCGATCCTAAAACGGATTACACTAAAGGATTAATCAATGCTATTCCTACGTTGATTGATTATAAATAACATAATAAAATAGGATTAATGACATTTGAACTGTTGTTTTTCCATATTCGGGACAGTATAAAGTTACGAGATCGCACAAAATATAAAAATAGTATACCATGAAATCAAAACATAATAAAAAACAAGTAGCCAAAAAAGTAATCAATATTGGTAAGAACCCTTTCATGCGAACCGTTTTAGATGTGTTTTCTCATAGTCCTTACAGGGGGTTTAATTTTAAGCAAGTCTCAGCAGAACTTGGAATTTCTGATAAACCCAGCCGGATCATGGTGAGCAATATTCTGGAAGAGCTCGTAAACAATGAGGCGATAGTTGAAGTCAAAAGAGGAAAGTATAAACTCAATCCTGAGTTAATCACAGAAGCTGTTCCAACTATTGATGTGGTGGGTAAAGTTGACATGAAACAAACCGGTAAGGCCTATGTCATGGTTCCCGATGCCGATGAGGATATTTATATAGCTCCCAACAATGTTTATCATGCCTTCCATGGAGATAAAGTTAGGGTAAATCTCTTCCCCAAACGCCGGGGAAAGAAACCTGAAGGTATTATCGTGGAGGTACTGGAACGGTTCCGAAAACAGTATGTTGGCATCCTGAAAATATCATCACATGTAGCTTATCTCCATCCGGATGAACCAAATATCCTCATGGATTTTATCATCCCTAGAGACAAACTTAAGGAAGGAAAAAATGGTCAGAAAGTAGTTGCTACTATTGTGGAATGGCCGGACGATTCAATGAATCCAATTGCTGAAGTAATCGCCGTATTGGGAAGTCCCGGAAATAATGATGTAGAAATGAAGGGTATCCTGGCATCCTATGACTTCCCCGTTGCTTTTCCGGCAAATGTTGAAAGAGAAGCTGAAGCAATACCTGATGCCATACCTGAAGAAGAAATAAAAAGAAGACGTGATTTCAGAGATATCTGGACTTGTACTGTAGACCCTGAAGATGCCAAAGATTTTGACGATGCACTCTCAGTGAAGAAACTGGACAACGGACATTGGGAAGTGGGTGTTCATATTGCCGATGTATCCTACTATGTCAAACCCGGAGCTCCAATTGATACAGAGGCTTATGACCGTGGAACTTCAATTTATCTGGTAGATCGTACAATCCCTATGTTGCCTGAAAAGCTTTCAAATAAAGTCTGTTCACTTCGACCCAAGGAAGACAAACTCTGTTATTCAGTAGTTTGGGAGATGGATGATCATGCCAATTTACTCGGAGAATGGATCGGTAAAACTATCATCAATTCAAGCCGGCGTTATGCTTACGAAGAAGTTCAGGCCATGATTGAAGGAGGTGAAGGTGATTATAAGTCAGAATTGATGACATTGAATAAACTCTCCACCTGTCTGCGGGACGAAAGGTTTAAACATGGATCTATTGCATTCAGATCCACCGAAGTAAAGTTTAAAATCGACGAAGAAGGCCATCCTATTGAAGCCTGGATCAAAGAACAGAAAGAGGCAAACCAGCTGATCGAGGATTTCATGTTGCTGGCAAACCGAAGAGTAGCTGAGCATATCGGAAAAGTCAATGGGAAAGAAACTCCTAAGACTTTTATCTATCGTATTCACGATGAACCCAATCCTGCTAAGCTGTCAACATTTATAGAGTTCGTTGGAAAGCTTGGTTATCCAATTAAATCTACATCTCAAAAGGGTCTTTCTTCAGCATTGAATAAACTATTTGAACTGATTAGCGGAAAGGCAGAGGAGAATCTCATTGAGTCTATTGCAGTTAGGACCATGGCTAAGGCTGAATACAGCACCCATAACATTGGGCATTATGGCCTTTCGTTTAAATATTATACCCATTTTACTTCGCCGATTCGTCGTTATCCCGACCTTATGGTTCACAGGCTTTTAGAAAAATATATGGAAGGAGGACATTCCGTTCCTGTCCATGAATATGAAGAAAAGTGTGAGCATTCATCGGATATGGAGCGCCGTGCTGCTGAAGCTGAAAGGGCTTCTATCAAGTACAAACAGGCTGAATATATGTTAGATAAAATCGGCAAAGAGTTCCCCGGAGTCATTTCAGGCGTCAGTAAATGGGGCATCTATGTTGAAATTGATACCTTTAAATGCGAGGGAATGGTTTCGTTGAGATCTTTGATAGGTGATTCCTATACCTTGGATCAGGAAAACTACAGGGTCATTGGCCAGCGCAGAGGCAAGGTTTACAGATTGGGTGACCGTGTTCAAATCAAAGTCATGCGTGTCGATTTAGCCAGGAAACAGATGGATTTTGAGTTAGTTGAATAAAATATTCCCTAATGAAGAGACACCCAAATTAGTGTCTCTTCATTATATTTTAAGATTAAAATTTGACCTTAAAGGAATAAACTCCTGATCCGATTTTATATAATGCCTTGTTGTTTTCAATCCTTAAGAACAGAATTCCATTTAAACCATTTAAGGGTTTATCATTTTCAGTAACCGATTTTACATCTGTTGTTGGAAGGTAAACAGTTGCAGTAGTGTTTGCCGGAATCTCTGCTTTTAAAACAAAATTCTTACTGGTATTCACCCACTCAGTTTTAATTATACCATAAGGCGAGAGATATGATGTCTTTGCTTCAGGGACTCCTTTCACTGTTTCAGGTCTGATGATGATATTTTTAAAAGCCACCGATCCCTTGTCTTGTTTTATTCCACCCAATCCGGTATAAAACCATTCCATTATATGCCCTAACATCAGATGGTTATTTGAAACTTCTTCCAAAGCAGCCCATGATTCAGTCAATGATGTTGCTCCTTTCTTAATCTGAAATCCATATCCCGGAATATCATCTCTATTATTCATGTCGTAAATTAATTGCGATTCCCCTCCTTCTTCCAGCACTTTAATAAGAAAATGAAATCCTACATCACCTGCTGTCAATGCTTTTCCGGATTTAATGATAGATGCTACAAGGTTATTCAGCACTTCTGTCCTTTTGTTTTCTTCAACAAGTCCAACACAAAGTGGCATGGACATAGCAGTCTGACTTCCTGTAGAATAAATATTTGTCTTACTATTAAAGAACTTATCATTAAAAGCCTTTTTCACATCGTTTGCCAGGTTGGTTAGTTGCAAAACCTCATCTTTATTATTCATCACTTCAGCCATTCTGCTCAATAATACAATATCATAATAATAAATTGCAGTCGCCGTTACTGATTTTGGAGTCAATTGTGCCTCTCCTGGAAACTTTGGTCCGAGGTCATACCAGTCGCCCAATCCATGTGAAATGATATGACCTTTTGCTTTTGTACCCAGGTAGTCCACATACTTTTTCATCATAGGCCATGCTGCTTTTATGACCTCTTTGTCACCATACCATTCATAAATCATCCAGGGAAGAATGACTCCTGCGCTTCCCCATTCAGGAGAATCACGAAAACCACTGTCAAAATGAACATATTCAGGGGCGATATCTGGAATCAAACCATTCGGAGTCTGAGCATCCATCATGTTTTTAACCGTCTGATCATATAGATGGTACAAGTCATAATTATAAAACATAGATCCTCCCATCAGATAAGTCTGTTCAAGCCAGCCTAGTTTTTCCCGGTGAGGACAATCTGTAACCACACTTTGAATATTGCTTTTGATTGCCCAGTTTATCAGGTTATACATATTAACTAGCTGAACGTTAGCACAACTGAAAGAACCGTTTTCGGGAGATGAGTTACCAGTATGTAGTAACTTCAGATCGATTATTCTGGATAATCCTTTTGTTTTAAGCCCGGAGGTTGAAATGTTTTTGTCTGGAACCGCTCCTTCAACCATACAGTATCTGAATCCATAATAGGTGAATCGGGGTCTCCATGTTTCAATTCCTTCACCTTTTAATGTATAGGTCAGATAATAAGGACTTCCTGAAGCTCTTTGATTGATCATGTGATTCTTATCAATCAACTCACCTGGAGTCAGTTTAATGACCTGCCCCTTCTTACCTTGTACTTTCAACTCAACAATCCCGGATGCATTCTGTCCGAAATCATATAGAAACTTACCCAGACCGGATTCTGTTATTTTCTTCACCGGAAAAATATTCATCACTTTTATTGGATAATCGGTCTCAGCTTTGAGTTTTCCTTTAGGGTCTTCTATTAAAACTACATTAGTCCATTTTACATCATTGAATCCGGGCATGTTCCATCTTTTTTGTTCAAGTTGTGCATCATAATCTTCACCACCATAGATGCTTGTGAATGTTATGGGTGAAGATGTGCACTTCCAGTCTGAACCTGAAACGATGTTTTCTTCAGATCCATCGGCATAAGTCAACTTCAGTTTCGTAATCATTTTTGGCATGCCATAAGTAATCACCAACTTGCGATAACGTTCACGGTTTATGTTATAAAACCCATTTCCTACAATTACACCTATTGCATTTTTTCCATACTTAATTTGAGATGTAATATCATAAGCATTGTATAATATGGTCTTGTCATAATCTGTCCAGCCCGGAGAAAGAAAACTATTTCCTATTTTAGTTCCATTGAAAAATGCTTCATACTGGCCTAATCCTGTAATAAATAACTGAGCGTTCACGACTCTCTTTCTGACCGTGAATTCTTTTCTGAACATTGGTACTATAGGTCTTTGCTGTGCAAGCTTCCCGGCCTTATCACCATTCCCATGAATGCCGGGTACCAATAACATAGAATCTTTCAGTCTTTCATAACCTATCCAGTGTGCATTACTCCAGTCTGACGCAGCGTATAGACCTGTACTGAATGTTGCTTCATTGCTCCAATCTGATTCTGTGTCTTTGTTATTCCATACTTTGACTTTCCAGTAATATTTTCTTGCTGCCTGAAGAGGTCTTCCGTTATACTCAACTAAAATAGACTTATCCGAAATAACTTTCTTTGAATCCCATATATTCCCAATATTGAGTTTCAGAGATTCCAGATTATCTGAAACAATAACCCTGTAAGCCAATTGTGATTGATTTCTTTCTGTCGATTTCAATATCCAACTCAAGTGGGGACTCTTATTTTCAATTCCTACCGGGTTCGCTTTATCTTCACATTTTATTCCGGTAACTGTTAAAATGTTCTGACAATAAACAGATGTTATACAGATGATTAAAACAAATGAAAGCGCAACGATTCTTTTCATAAAAAACGATTTTAGAAGTATTTATCTGTTAATATAGTTTACACAAAGTTAAAGATGTAAAGTAAAGAATATAATCACTGGTCTCAATAAATTATGTGCAACCGTTCATTTTATTTTAATTTTAAGTTTCAAAAGTATTAATTTTACTGTACCGTATTGTCAGTAAAACAGTATCGTTTAAATAGAATTTTTTACTAATAGCAGAAATCAATTAATTACGCATCTGTTTTCTGATATTTTAAAAAATTCTTTAAAGGATTTAACATGACTGCAAATGCATACCTAATATGAAACCCTTTTATAATACCCAATTACAACTAGCTTACGATTTCGTACAATATACTGATCAGAATATTTTTCTAACAGGGAAGGCGGGTACTGGTAAGACCACTTTCCTTTTGAATTTGAAAGACAAACTCAATAAGCGGATGGTAGTTGTTGCACCAACAGGGGTAGCAGCCATTAATGCCGGTGGGGTTACAATCCATTCCTTTTTTCAACTTCCTTTCGGTCCTCATATACCTGCAGATTCAAACATAAGGACATCTTCAGAAACATTGAAAGATGCATTTAATCAGGTAAATGCAAATAAATTTAATCGTGATAAAATCAATATATTCAGGAGTCTTGATTTGCTGATTATTGATGAAATCAGTATGGTCAGGGCTGATGTGCTAGATGCTATCGATGAAGTTTTGCGAAGATATAAAGATCGTTACAAACCATTTGGTGGAGTACAGTTACTGATGATCGGTGACCTTCAACAACTTCCTCCCGTAGTAAAGAACGAAGACTGGGAATTCTTACGCGATTATTACACAACCATGTTTTTCTTTGGAAGCAAAGCCTTGCAAAAAACCAGTTATGTCCCTATTGAATTGAAACATATCTACAGACAAAACGATGAGGCTTTCATCAAACTGCTGAACAAGGTGCGGGATAATCATATAGATGCTGAAACGTTGAATGAATTAAACAAGAGATATATACCTGATTTTGCCACCGATTCTGAGGAAGGATACATCACCTTGACCTCTCATGTTGCATTGGCTTATCGCATCAACGAATCTAAACTTGAAAAACTCCCAGGGAAAGAAAACCGTTTCGATGCTACTGTTACAGGTGATTTTCCCGAGTATAGTTTTCCTACTGAGAATCAGTTGGTCCTGAAGAAAGGAGCACAGGTGATGTTTGTTAAAAACGATGCCTCCTTTGAAAAACAATTTTATAATGGGAAAATAGGTAAGATTGTAAAATTTGAAAACGAAAAAATCATCGTACAATGTCCTGATGATACTTTTCCCATAACCGTTGAACCCATGGAATGGAGCAATAACAAATACTCCATTGACGAATCAACAAAAGAGATCAAAGAATCTGTGATTGGGACATTTACACAATTTCCTTTGAAGCTGGCATGGGCCATCACCATTCACAAGAGCCAGGGACTTACTTTTGAAAGAGCCATCATTGATGCCAATGCAGCGTTTGCACATGGCCAGGTTTATGTGGCATTGAGTCGGTGTAAGACCCTCGAAGGGATAGTGCTCAATTCTCCTATTTCTCCCAATAGTGTGAAAACAGATTCCAGTATTACTGCATTTAACATAGAAGCCGAACAAAATCAACCCGATGAACAAACACTGTTGACTTCAAAACATGCTTTCCAACAGAAGTTATTGATAGAACTTTTTGATTTCATACCCATAGAACGAAGACTAAATACGTTATTGAAACTCCTCAATGAAAATAAAGCCAGTCTTCTCGAAGCGTTCCGTGAGGTATATTTTAAGATGGATAATCGCTTTAAAAAAGAAATACTGAGTTTTACCAAGACTTTTGCCAATCAGATCAATCAACTCATTGCTCATCATTCTGATGTTGAAATGAATAACGAATTGCAGGATCGCGTTACGAAAGGGAGTAGCTATTTTCTGGATAAAACCAATGAAATAATTTATAACATCCTTCAAAACACTCCTCTTGAAACCGACAACAAAGAAGTCCGCAAGACCATTTACGAGGCAATCGAGAAATTAGCTCAGGAAACAAACATCAAAATATCTTGCTTAAGAGCCTGTCAGAAAGGATTTTCTGTGATGACTTATCTCAATACAAGAGCTAAAGCGTCAATTGACAAACCCGATATCCGACGTATTCAACGAGGCGCCGAAGAATTTTCATCTGCGGCACTTCCAAATCCTAAACTATACTCCTTGCTCAGGAAATGGCGGAACAATAAAGCTGAAGAAAATAACACAGAAATGTATATGGTTCTTCAACAAAAGTCCCTTGTAGACCTGGTCACAAAACTACCGACGAATAAAATTGAGCTTAAAAAAGTCAATGGTTTCGGAAAAGTGAAGGTAAATATGTTTGGTGATGAGATTTTGGGTATTATAAAAGCTTATTTAGCTGATCAAGATTTGAAAAATATCGATATAGCAAGAGAATCTTCAGTAGAGTACACTAAAACCTCTAAAAAAGGGAAGGATAAACCAATAGAAGAGATACCTAAACCAGCTTTTAATGCTAAAATAGAGAAGCCAAACTCCAAGCTTTTAAGCCTTGAATTGTTCAATATCGGACACACTATTGAAGACATTGCTAAAGAAAGAGCTATGGCCGTTTCAACCATAGAATCTCACCTTTCACATTATGTCAAAATAGGAAAGATTGAAATACAGCAAATTATTTCACCAGAAAAAATTTCACTCATTTCAGAATACTGCATCGACAAACAATTGTCCGGTATCGGACAGGTAAAAGAGGGTCTTGGGGACAAGGCCTCATATACTGAGATAAAATTTGTTCTAAGTCATTTGTTATATCTAAAACAAATGAATTCGGAGCCATTTTAATTCTCTTCACTATTCTGATACTACGTTCTCTTCAGTAACTTTAGAGATTAGTGTGGCAGGAGTGCATTCCTGGACCCTAACTTTAACATAATCGCCCGGGACATAATCGTGAGCTTCAAAAACAGCCACCTTATTCTGGCTGGTTCTTCCAACCAGAAACTTCTTTGATCGTTTGCTAAATCCCTCAACCAGAACCTCAAATGTTTTTCCTATATCACGTTTATTGCTTTCAAAAGAGAGTTGTTGTTGCAAATCTATGATTTCCTGTAAGCGTTTTCCTTTGACATCTTCGGGGACATCATCGGGAAAACGTTTGGCTGCTGCCGTGTCGGGACGCTCTGAATATTTAAACATATATGCCAGATCAAAACCGACTTTTTTCATTAAACTCATTGTCTCCTGATGGTCTTCTTCGACCTCTGAACAAAAACCTGCAATTATGTCAGTTGATATTGTGCAATCAGGAATCCTGCTTTTTATTGCTTCAATCCGTCCAAGATACCAGGTCCTGTCATATTTCCTGTTCATCTTTGCCAATATCCTTGTTGAACCACTCTGCACAGGCAAATGGATCGCACTACAAATATTAGGGTAACGGGCAATCATATCAATTAACTCATCAGAAAGGTCTTTTGGATGGGATGTAGCGAATCGAACCCTCAATAAAGGACTGACCTGAGCTACTTTTTCCATTAAACCTGCAAAATTGAAAACGATTTCATCTTTTTCCCAACGATATGAATTCACATTCTGACCCAACAAAGTAACTTCACGATATCCCTTTTCAAATAAATCTGCCGCTTCATTAATAATGGTCTCAGGATTACGGCTTCTTTCTTTTCCACGGGTATAGGGAACTACACAATAAGAACAATAATTTTCGCAACCACGCATGATGGAAATAAATGCAGAAACGCCATTGTGATCAAGCCGAATCGGTTCTATGTCTTCATACGTTTCAGAAGAAGAAAGTAAAATATTAACCGCTTTTTGTCCTTCTTCAACATCTAACATCAATTTTGGCAAATCCCTGTAAGCATCGGGTCCGGCAATGACTGTAACATGAGGTTCTTCAATGAGCAGTTTATCTTTCAACCTTTCCGCCATGCATCCCAATAGTCCTATAATCAGATCAGGTTTCTTCTTTTTCAAGTGTTTAAACTCACGCAACCGGGCACGAACCCTTTGTTCTGCATTGTCACGAATAGAACAGGTATTTACAAAAATGACATCGGCTTCTTTAATATTGTCTGTTGCTTCATAATTGGCATCGGCCATGATTGAACCTACGATTTCGCTGTCTGAAATATTCATTTGGCAACCATAAGTCTCAATATATAATTTTTTTTTCAACACGAGCGTTCAAAATTAAGTGTGTAACAATGAATCTATCAGGTATCCACCCCAATCAGAATTCAGGTGCAAAATTACACAAATTAAACAAAATGAACAGCGAAGCATTAGAATTGTTAACATCATATAAGAAATCCGACAAGCTACGAATCAATTTATTGTTTTACTTTTGCAAAACTTTTGAAGTGTTTATTATAGATTAAGTATTTATGACGAAGAATCTTGTTATTGTTGAATCACCTGCTAAGGCCAAGACCATCGAAGGTTTTCTTGGCAAAGATTATTTAGTGAAGAGCAGTTTTGGGCATGTACGTGACTTATCAAAAAAAGATTTGGGAATTGATATTGAACACAATTTTTTGCCTCTTTATGAAGTAAGTGCTGACAAGATTAAAATTGTTAAAGAATTAAAGAAACTTTCTAAAGAAGCTGAGACTGTTTGGTTAGCATCCGATGAGGACCGTGAAGGAGAAGCCATTTCCTGGCATCTGGTAGAGTCACTTGGATTGGATATGAAAAAAGTGAAACGCATTGTATTTCATGAAATCACCAAACCAGCCATTCTTCATGCCATTGAAACACCCCGTGAAATTGACTATAATCTGGTAAACGCTCAACAGGCCCGTCGTGTCCTGGACAGACTGGTTGGGTTTGAACTTTCTCCGGTATTATGGAGAAAAGTGAAACCATCCCTTTCTGCAGGCCGGGTTCAGAGTGTAGCAGTCCGTTTAATTGTTGAAAGGGAAGAAGAAATAAGAGGGTTCAAGAGCACAGCAGCATATAGGGTAATGGCTCGTTTTGAAGTGACTACCGCCGAACGTATTGCAATCATGACAGCAGAACTGCCAAAACGTTTCACCACAAAAGCTGATGCTTTAACTTTCCTGAATAAATGTATCGGTGCCAAATTCTCCATTGCTGATATCGAAACCAGTCCGGGTAAGAAATCACCGGCAGCTCCTTTTACAACATCCACACTTCAACAGGAAGCCAGTCGTAAGCTGGGATTTTCAGTAGCTAAAACCATGCTTGTTGCACAACAGCTGTATGAAGATGGAAAGATCACATACATGCGTACCGATTCAACCAACCTGTCCGAAATGGCATTGGGAATGGCTAAGAAAGAGATTACCAGCTTGTATGGCGCTGAATATGTAAAAATCCGTCAGTATGCCACCAAGTCAAAAGGAGCACAGGAAGCCCATGAGGCGATTCGTCCTACCTATCTAAACCAGTCTTCTATAAGTGGTGACAGTTCACAACAAAAACTTTACGAACTGATTTGGAAACGTACGGTTGCATCTCAAATGGCTGATGCTATTCTCGAAAAGACCAACGTTACTATCAATATATCTACCACTCCTGAGAAGTTGGTAGCCAAAGGTGAAATCATCAAGTTTGAAGGATTCCTCAAGGTTTACCTGGAATCTACAGATGATGAACCTTCAGAAAAAGAAGAAAATGTACTTCCTCCGATCAAAGTCGGTCAGGAATTGGGCTTGATTCAGATGGAAGCCATCGAACGTTTCACCCAACAACCTCCCCGTTATACAGAAGCTAGTCTGGTTAAGAAACTGGAGGAATTAGGGATAGGTCGTCCTTCTACTTATGTTCCAACTATTTCTACTATCCAGAAACGAGAATATGTCGTCAAGGAAGACCGCGATGGTGTTATTCGCAAGTACAACCTGATCACTTTAAAAAACAATAAGGTCAAAGAAGAGGTAAAAAACGAGAAGACTGGATTCGAAAAATCTAAATTATTCCCTACCGATATTGGGGGACTGGTCAACAAGTTTTTAGTCCAGAACTTTGGTAATATCCTCGAATACAATTTCACTGCAAGTGTTGAGAAGGAATTTGATGATATAGCACAGGGGTTGAAAGTCTGGAACGATGTGATTCGTGAGTTCTATGGTCCTTTCCATGTGCAGGTTGAAGATACTTTGAAGACTTCTGAAAAAGTGAAAGGCGAAAGATTTTTAGGTCTTGATCCAGTTACTCAAAAGAATGTCATCGTTCGTTTAGGTCGTTTTGGTCCTATGGTTCAGATTGGCGAGACAGCTGAGAATGAAGAGAAACCACGTTTTGCAAGTCTGAAGAAGACGCAGAGCATGGATACCATTACATTGGCTGAAGCCATCGAACTCTTTAAGTTCCCACGGAATATCGGACAGTTTGAAGATTCAGATATGATGGTTGCAATCGGTCGTTTCGGGCCGTATGTAAGTCATGCCAAGGCATTTTATTCTTTGGGTAAAGAGGATGATCCGGCTACAATTAATCCGGAACGTGCCATCGAACTCATTGAAGAAAAAAGGGTGAAAGATTCAGAAAAACTTATCAAAGAATTTACTGAAGATTTAACACTAAAAGTTCTCAATGGTCGTTGGGGTCCATACATTGCCCAGGGAAAAAATAATTTCAAAATCCCTAAAGGCAAAGATCCGTTGACCCTGACTTTTGAAGACTGCCAGCAGATCATCAAAGAGGCTCCGGCATCTCCAGCCAAAAAACCATTCAAACGAGCAAGTAAATCTTAAGTATATTTGGTTAAGAATACTAACGGCATTAAAAAAAAATGCATACGGTCTGGGAAAAAAACACCAACGGTATGAAAAAAAAATGCCGAAGGCATGAAATGATTATAGAAAAAGACATCCATCAACGTAATGAACCCCGAAGGGGCGAAATAGTTGACATATAAAGCATTATAATCATGTCATCCCTTTGGAATTCAAAATCAATGACTGTAGCCAGCAAAGATTAGCCACAAAGAATATGACATTAATTTATTTCTCTTACTTAGTGGTCATTTATTATAAAGTTAGAAAAATCTGGACCTGTCTTCAATTTTACGATAAGGAGATTGTAGAAAAG
>Ga0118677_10009751_pt1 | contig 14890 bp, 5 predicted proteins | sample AliMusrvi5mmetaG_FD_86154 | JGI IMG/M metagenome (GOLD analysis project Ga0118677, IMG submission 86154)
CGGTGACTGCTGGTGCTGCCCAACTATAGGTTGTTCCTGCCGGGACAACGCCTTTTGTGCCATTCACAGGGGCTATCATAAAGGGTGCTCCACTGCAAACAGATGCGGATATCGAAGTTATTACAGGATTTGGATTTATAAGGTAAGTGGTTGTGGTGCGGCAACCGGGAAGTGATGAACATTCAGCATAAAAAGTATAGGTTCCGGGAGTATCCGTATTTGGTAATCCGGAGCCGGTAACTCCAACAGGGTTAAATGGAGAACCTGTACCAATTGAGGACCCGCCCGATGAAACCGTAAACCAATTCAGCGTTCCGGGCACAGTATAGGTTACCGAGATTTGTATATAATCGACACTGGCTGTCCTGTCATTATCGCTGGTAACATAAAGAGAAGCCCCGAAGTTTGAGTCATTAATATCGGAAGGGAGCCACGTCATTCCCCAGAGATCAGATGAACCACCATAAGAAGCTGCAGTTATCGTGGTAGGCCACTCCAAAGTCGTGTTCGCATAATTATTGCCGGCAATGGCACCCGCTTTTAAAAGGCTGGCACCAATATCCCGAACATTGGTACTGGCGCCGGGTCCGGTATTTTCTAAGCGTCCGATTATTAATGTGATACCAATAATAGTTGCATTGCCAGGGATCGTAAACGCGTAATTTGTTGTTCTGAGATATTGACTTGTTTTAGTTCCTGGACCATTCAAGATTGCCGTGGCATAATTGCCATTATCTGACACTGCATTGCCGGGATTTGTCCACATTATTGTTCCAATACCTGCAGCATTTGTTCCAGTTCCGGTATTCGAAGGGCCAACTGTTATTGCGCTTCCAATGGGACAGGTTGATGAAGAAGTTAATGAGCCAGCAGCGCCTCCCTGGCAAATAGTTACTCCTGTTGTCACAGGTGTCGTATTTACTGTGACCTTAACTGAAGATGTATTTATGCATCCATTAGCGTCTGTACCGGTTACTGTATAGGTTGTGGTGGTTGCAGGATTTGCTGTTACAATTGCCCCGGTGGTGGCAGATAAACCAGTGGAAGGTGACCAGCCAAATGTTGAAGCTCCGCTTGCAGTCAAAGAAGTGCTGCTGCCAATACATATTGCCGAAGACGATGGCTTTACATTTAATGTCGGCAGCGGATTCACGGTTACCGTTAAAGTGAAGGAATTTCCGATACATCCCCCTATTTGCGGGGTAACTGTATAGATGGCTGTCACAGGGCTTGCACCTGTGTTTGTCAGGGTCTGGCTGATTGAAGATTGTGGTGTGGTTTGGGCTGATCCACCCGTAAAACCTGTCCCTGCTGGAACAAACCAGGTATAGGTCGTATTCGATGGAACTCCTGACGGGGTTCCAGTAAATGCCGTACCACTGCAGGTGGTGGTTGTCTGGTTTGAGAGGGCAGGAGGCGTTATACTTAGCTGAGTTTGACTTCCCGCATCCAGCAGAAAATTAAAAAAAGCCCTTTGTGCAGCGACTTGTTCTGCAACAGTTCCGGATTGGTTAAGCTGATGAGCTGACTCATACATAACCATTCCCTTAGTCCCGAACGCAGGTCCATAGGCAATTATCGCTGCAGTATTGGGATAAGTAATACTCGCGTTAACATATTCCGGGTCATAAACGCTTATGACGGTTGTCGCTCTCCAGCCCAAAGACCCAGGAACATAAATCTGCTCTGAACCATTTTGAGTTGCACCATCCAGAATGCCCATAAACTGCATAAAAGGGTTTGAAGGTGAATTAGAGGTAAATGGTAGGGTGCCATTAACATGACTTTCAAATGGCACAAGTCCTCCGTTGCTTAAGAAATTACATCCGGGTATATTTTCCATGACACTTACAGCATGACAACCTGCCCACATCGAACCACCATTATTGATAAAGTATTGTAAGGCAGAAATCCATGTGGAATCCCAGGTATCCGGATCTGCATGTGGCAAAATATATACATCAAGTTCTCCGCTTAGGCTTCCGCATTGCGGTAACATGGTCGGATTTGCATTTATTTCATAGGAAGCAGTCGGAACTCCTGCATTGGCATAATAAGGCTGAATAAGTTGATCATTTGCGGCATCCAGAAATACTGTGGGCCATTTGGATAACGTTTTATAAACGGGTGCAGTAAAACTGCCTGTTGTTGGACCATCAACAACGACGCCTAATGCTTTCCAGGTGTTAATGGTTGTAATTACAGCCGAAGTAATATTTTCAAAGGCAATTATAAACGGACCTCCTTTATAAGCCTTATTTCCATTGACTGCTGTAACTGCATTAAAATCAGTTCCATCTTTTATTTTAGCGGAGCTAATAGACCAATCAACCGGAACAGGAACGGGTGAGGTAATAAGCGCATAAACTAATCCATAAGGTTTTAACCCATTGGCAACGGTTTGTTCCGGCTGCCCCATATCTATGATAAATGCCCCTGCATTGTAGAATTTAGCAGGATTCTGGGTATAACCAATGGCGGGCACAACCGCAAGAAGAATTGCCAAACTAACGCAGAAACGGAATACCTCTAAGAAATATTTACCATGAATTATAATTCTATGCGAAATAGCTTTAAATGACCAGGCATTATTCAACCGGAACATGGTCAAAAGATGATGGCAGGTTCGTAAGAAATTATAATATAGCAGGATAATTCTCACAAATTTCACTGGATCAAAATATTATCAATTAAATAAATCCTTTCTTGCTGTTAATGGATATGGTGAAAGGAGTTATAATCAAAGTTAGCTCTTAGCCATCCGGCAGTCGGCTTATAATCGGATACTTCCGTTTATACCCGATAGTATCCGGTTAATTTCGGATATGTAATTGATTGGCAGTAAAATAAAAACCGGAGGTTTTCCGGTCTCATTGGATGAAGATTAAATCACAGGATGTTTTTGATACCGGGCTCAAAAATAGAATGCAACCGGGAAAAGGTAATCAAACCCTAAAATAGGAGTCAACAACCCCGGAACAGGGAAGATTTAAGAAAAACTCAATTCATGAATTTTTCATTATCAGTACAGATCACCAAAGCGTCTTAATAACCGATATAGATAAAACTTTTGATAATCCGGCTGTATGGAACCGTAATTTTCAATACATAATAATAGGTGCCGGTCGGAACAAGCTCATGATTGGCCATTCTCCCATCCCAATTATTTTGGTAATTCAGATTTTGATAAACTAATTGTCCCGACCGGGTATAGATATAAATTTCAGAATTTGGATGGTTTTGAGGCAAATCAGGGAATACAAGTAAGTCATTTTCACCGTCTCCATTGGGCGAGAACCCTTCAGGAATCTTAATGCCACTATCAATTATTTCAATAGTCACCTTTGCCGTAGCACAGAAATCCAATGTATCACATACCTGATACAGGAAAGTATCTGATCCGGTATTTTTTCCTTGCGGAATATAGGTAATCGAACCATCAGGGTTTACCTTGGTCCCGCCACGTGAAGCAGGATCAGTGACAGTTACACTACCAGGTCGGAGATAAACGGTCGAATGGTCATTGGCCAGTACATTGATTGTTGTATCCTGATCCCATGCAATCCGGGCATAATCGGGATTTGCAACGATAGAATGGAATGCCATAGGATATTGGAAGCTTTTCGAAGAGGTACAACCATTACTATCACTAATTTCCAAAGTATAGATACCCGTCCCCTGTAATTTGGCAACCGGTTGATTATCTGGTCCGATTATCTTTCCTTGTGCCGTAGACCACAGGTACTTTATGTCAACCCCTGTCGAAACAGATCCGTCAACCATCATACTGCCGTCTTTTTCAATGCTTCCCGAAGAGGTAACATTCGCAACTGGCGGAGGATCGACAGTTATCGTTATAGTATCACTGTTTGTCGACCCATTTCGACTGGTAACCTGCAATTTAACCCTGAAATTGGCAGGCAACGAACCGGTATAGGAAGAAGAAAGTTTGAATGCAGTATTTATACCTGCAATCGTATCAAGGGTTCCACCCTGATCAAGCAATGACCATTGATAACTGACAATATCACCGACCGATTTCGAAGCATTGAAGATTGCCCCTTGACATACCCCGGTTAATGTTGGTCCTGCAATGATTGCCTCTATCTGAATAGTGATAACCATTGTGTCTGTAGTTGCACACTGACCAGAATCAGGTGTGAAAGTATAGGTGGTCGTTCCTGCATTTATTGTGCTGATAGTGGACGGATTCCATCTTCCTGTGATGACGTTTGAGGAAGTATCGGCTAATGCCGGTGCTACGGAGCCCTCAAGGATCGTGGGAATCTGTGTAAAGACTGGAGTGATCGCTTTATTAACTGCCAGATTTAAGGTGGCAACCGAATCACACCCGTTCGAACTAACCAGTACTGCCTGGTAGGTGCCAGCCGCACTCAATGTCTGGCCGTTCCAGCTATAGGGCAGCCTGGTGCTGCAAACCGTGACAGCCGTAGTACTTGTTGTGGTTGGAAGAACAACGATATCCTGTGTCGCTGTCAATGCACATCCGCCCGCAGCTGGGGTGAACCTGTAGGTCGTGGTCCCGGCGTTTGTTGTGCTGATCGTGGAAGGACTCCACGTCCCGGCGATTCCGTTGGTCGATGTTGATGGCAAAGCAGGGGCTCCACTGTTCTGGCACAAAGGCCCGATCTGCGTAAAGACCGGGGTGACCTGCGGAGTTATCGTGATACTCTTTGAAGCCACAGAAGCACACTGTCCGCCATTGGGGGTAAAGGTGTAGGTTATTGTCTCTGCATTTGTTGTGCTGATTGTGGACGGACTCCACGTTCCGTTGATCGCAGGTATGTTGGTCGAACTGACCGGTAGTACAGGAGTTGCACTTTTCTGACACAACGGCCCGATCGCTGCAAAGACAGGTGTAAGCTGAGGATTTATCGTGATATTCATTGAAGCCACAGAAGCACACTGTCCGCCATTCGGGGTAAAGGTGTAGGTTATTGTCTCTGCATTTGTTGTGCTGATCGTGGACGGACTCCACGTCCCGTTGATCGCAGGTATGTTGGTCGAACTGACCGGTAGTACAGGAGTAGCACTTTTCTGACACAGTGGCCCGATCGCTGCAAAGACAGGGGTAAGCTGAGGATTTATCGTGATATCCATTGAAACCACTGAAGCACACTGTCCGCCATTGGGGGTAAAGGTATAGGTCGTGGTCCCCGCGTTTATTGTGCTGATCATTGCCGGACTCCACGTCCCGGTGATTCCGTTGGTCGATGTGGATACCAAAGCAGGGGCTGAACTGTTCTGACACAGCGGCCCGATCTGGGTAAAGACTGGAGCGACCTGCGGAGTTATCGTGATGATGATGGTTGCGGTCGTGGCGCATACTCCCGCTACAGGGGTAAATATATAGGTCGTGGTCCCCGCGTTTGTTGTGCTGATCGCGGAAGGACTCCACGTCCCGGAGATTCCGTTGGTCGATGTGGATACCAAAGCAGGGGCTGCACTGTTCTGACACAGCGGTCCCATCTGCGCAAACGACGGAGTGATCTGCGATGATATAGTAATATCCATTGCTGTGGTCGTAGCACATTGACCTACCTCAGGGGTAAAGGTGTAGGTCGTGGTACCAAAACCAGCCGTGCTGACTGTCGATGGACTCCACACACCCGTGATTGTCGGGATATTTGTTGAACTGACCGGTAAAATTGGAGCTGCACTATTCTGACACAATGGCCCAATCTGCGTAAACGCCGGGGTCACCAGCGGAGCTATCGTAATATCCATAGTTGTGAGCCCGGCACACTCACCCGCGGCAGGGGTGAATGTGTAGGTCGTGGTCCCGGCCGTAGCGGTGCTTATCGTTGAAGGACTCCATGTCCCGGTGATTGAAGGTGTTCTGGACGAACCGGACGGTAAAACCGGAGCTGCCGAATTCTGACACAATGGCCCGATCTGACTAAAGACCGGAGTGGACAGTGAAACTGTCGTGACTGCCAGCGTTACGCTCCTGGCACACTGACCCGATGCCGGTGTGAACGTGTAGATCCTTGTCCCGGTATTAGCTGTGCTGATCGTGGAAGGACTCCACGTCCCGGTAAAGGCGGGAAAGTCCGCAGAATAGTACGGCAAAACCGGAGCAACACTGTTCTGACATAGCGGACCAATCGCCAGAAGCCTCGGGGTAAGCTCCGCAGTGACTGTGATACTCATCGTTGCCGTTGTAGCACATACTCCCGCCGCCGGAGTGAACGTATAGGTCGTCGTCCCTGCCGAAGCGGTATTAATCGTGGCAGGACTCCACACTCCCGTGATCCCGTTGGTCGAGGTAAGCGGCAGCGCCGGCGCCACGCTGTTCTGACAAAGCGGACCCAGGGCTGCAAAAGCCGGAGCGGTCCGGACATTTGTCGTTATCCGCATCGTGGTACCCGTGGCACACTGACCAGGGCCGGGAGTAAAGGTATAGGTTCTTGTTCCAACAGTTGCCGTACTTATCGTGGCAGGACTCCACGTCCCCGCGATACCATTGGTTGAGGTAAGCGGTAGGGCCGGTGCGGCGCTGCTCTGGCACAGCGGACCGATCGAGGTAAAAACCGGCGTAGTCCGGGCGGTGGTCGTCACACTCGTACTTGCAACCGTGGCACACTGACCCGCACCCGGAGTAAACTGGTAGGCGGTAGTCGCGACTACCGCAGTGCTGATCCTTGCCGGATTCCAGGTACCCGTGATGCCGTTGGTTGACCGGGCCGGAAGGGCCGGAGCCACACTGTTCTGACATAACGGGCCGATCCCTGCAAAGGCCGGAACAGTCGGGGCAGTGACCGTGATGGATATGGTAGCAGCCTGGCCACACTGACCTGCCGCAGGAGTGAACCTGTAGGTCGTGGTCCCGGCTGCAGCCGTGCTGATCGTGGCAGGACTCCACGTCCCGGTGATCCCATTGGTCGAAGTAAGCGGTAGTGCCGGTGCGGCGCTGCTCTGGCAGAGTGGTCCAATCGACCCAAAGGTCGGGGTAATCTGACTGGTGGTGGTGATAACCAAAGTCGCTATTGAAGCACACTGACCGGCGGTTGGAGTGAAGGTATACGTCTTGGCGCCTACCGCAGAGGTGCTGATTGCGGCCGGGCTCCACGTCCCCGTGATGGCCGGACTATTAGTCGAACTGACTGGAAGTATCGGAGCAACGCTGTTCTGACACAACGGCCCGACTGTCCCAAAGGTCGGGGTGATGCTGTTGGTAATCGTGATATTGATCGTCGATACCGTAGCACACTGACCTGCACCAGGGGTGAACGTATAGGCGGTCGTCGCGACTACCGCTGTATTGATTGTGGCAGGACTCCATGTCCCGGTAATGGCAGGACTATTGGTCGAACCGGCTGGAAGCGCCGGGGCCAAACTGTTCTGACACAAAGGCCCGACAGTCCCAAAAGTCGGGGTGATGCTCCCCATAATGGTGATCTCCATAGTCGTACCAATTGCTCCCTGACCGGCATCCGGAGTAAACGTGTAGGCGGTAGTCGCGACTACCGCAGTATTGATTGTTGCAGGATTCCAGCTTCCCGTGATGCCATTGGCCGAAGTGGTCGGTAAAGCCGGAGCTGAACTGTTCTGGCACAGCGGCCCGATCGCGGCAAATACCGGCGTGATGCTGCCTGAAACGGTGATGTCCATCGTCGCAGCAAGGGCACACTGACCCGGGTCAGGGGTAAACAAATAGGTCGTAGTCCCTGCAACAGCCGTGCTGATCACCGATGGATTCCACGCTCCGGTAATTGCCGGGGTATTGTCTGAACTGCCCGGCAAGGCAGGCGCAACACTGTTGAAACCAAGTGGACCAGGTACCGTAAATAACGGAATGATGCTGCCCGTAATGGTAATATCCAAAGTCGTGCCAATTGCTCCCTGGCCTGCATCAGGGGTGAAGGTGTAGGCGGTAGTCGCGACTACCGTGGTATTGATTGTTGCAGGATTCCACGTCCCCGTGATCCCATTGCCCGAAGTGGCAGGTAAGGCCGGTGCTGTGCTGTTCTGACAAATCGGTCCAATCTGTCCAAAGGTCGGTGTGATACTATTCGTGATCGTGATATCCATCGTCACAACAGTAGCACACTGACCGGCATCGGGGGTGAACGTGTAGGCGGTAGTCGCGACTACCGTGGTATTGATGGTTACAGGCGACCACGTTCCGGTGATTCCGTTGGTCGATGTTGAAGGCAATGCAGGTGCTGTGCTGTTCTGACAAATCGGTCCAATCTGTCCAAAGGTCGGTGTAATGCTGTTGGTGATCACGATATCCATCGTCACAGCAGTAGCACACTGACCCGCATCAGGGGTGAACGTGTAGGCGGTAGTCGCGACTGCCGCAGTGTTGATCGTTGCCGGTGACCACGTTCCTGTTATTCCGTTGGTCGATGTTGAAGGCAATGCAGGTGCTGCACTGTTCTGACAAATCGGTCCAATCGGTCCAAAGGTCGGGGTAATGCTGTTGGTGATCGTGATATCCATCGTCACAGCGGTAGCACACTGACCCGCATCAGGGGTGAACGTGTAGGCGGTAGTCGCGACTGCCGCAGTGTTGATCGTTGCAGGCGACCATGTTCCTATTATTCCGTTGGTCGATGTTGTAGGCAATGCAGGTGCTGTGCTGTTCTGACAAATCGGTCCAATCGGTCCAAAGGTCGGGGTAATGCTGTTGGTGATCGCAATATCCATCGTCACAGCGGTAGCACACTGACCCGCATCAGGGGTGAACGTATAGGCGGTAGTCGCGACTGCTGCAGTGTTGATCGTTGCCGGTGACCACGTTCCGGTGATTCCGTTGGTCGATGTTGAGGGCAATGCAGGTGCTGCACTGTTCTGACAAATCGGTCCAATCTGTCCAAAGGTCGGGGTAATGCTGTTGGTGATCGTGATATCCATCGTCACAACAGTAGCACACTGACCGGCATCAGGGGTGAACGTGTAGGCGGTAGTCGCGACTACCGCAGTGTTGATCATTGTAGGGGACCACGTTCCGGTAATTCCTTCGATCGATGTTGCTGGCAAAACAGGTGCTGTGCTGTTCTGACAAATCGGTCCAATCTGTCCAAAGGTCGGGGTGATACTGTTGGTGATCGTGATATCCATCGTCACAACAGTAGCGCACTGACCCGCATCAGGGGTGAACTGGTAGGCGGTAGTCGCAACTGCCGCAGTGTTCGCATCGGCGATGCTGTCCTGGGTCTTGGCGGCGGGGTATTTTCATTCTAGCGCGGGAAGTCCTGTTGCTCTGGTTCCATGGAGCACTGAATGGCTCAAATTCCAGGAGCATCTAAGCGCAAGCGTTGGCGTCCTCGTTGATCCCATATCCGTATTGCTCATGGTTGTCGTGACAACAGTCAGTTTCCTCGTGCATCTTTATTCGACCGGCTACATGAGCGGTGAGGCCGGCTACGGTCGCTACTTCACATTCCTGAACCTCTTCACCTTCAGCATGCTTGGGCTGGTAGTGGCTCCGAACATCCTGCAGATGTACGTATGCTGGGAGCTTGTTGGTGTCAGTTCATTTCTTCTCATAGGATTCTACTACGAGAAGCCTTTCGCTGTCGCGGCATGCAAGAAGGCGTTTATAGTAACGCGTTTTGCCGATCTGGGCTTTCTTCTGGGAGTGTTGATTCTTGGATTCTACGGTTACCAGTTCTTCAACGAACAAAATCCGGCAGCCACAGGTCAGCCATTCGATTTTGCATTTCTGACAAGCCATGCGTTTCTGGAGAAGTTCTCCGCTCTCGCGTCGGGAATTCCCGGCATAACGTTGATTACCCTTTCAATGATCCTTGTTTACATTGGGGCGGCCGGCAAGAGTGCAATGTTCCCGCTTCACATATGGCTTCCTGACGCAATGGAAGGCCCGACGCCTGTCTCTGCGTTGATTCACGCAGCAACCATGGTTGTCGCAGGCGTCTATCTGGTGGCCAGAATGTTCCCGGTATTTGCGGCGTCTGGCACGGCTCTCGTAGTAGTTGCATGTGTTGGCGCATTCACATGTCTGTTTGCCGCTGTTATCGGGTGCACGCAGGACGACATCAAGCGGGTCCTGGCTTTTTCCACGCTCAGCCAGTTGGGATACATGATGTTTGCTCTTGGCGTTGCAACTGTCGAAGACGCTGCCGGCTACACAGCATCAATGTTCCACCTCTTTACGCATGCTTTCTTCAAGGCCCTGCTATTTCTCGGCGCCGGTGCAGTGATTCATGCCGTTCACCACAACGACATATGGAAGATGGGTGGCTTGGCGAAGAAGATGCCTGTCACCCACCTGACGTTCCTGATAGCGACCGTTTCCATCGCTGGCATCCCGCCATTCGCTGGGTTCTTCTCCAAGGACGAGATCCTGGCTGCCGCATTGCATGGCGGGCATCCTGTTATCTTTGGAACAGGACTTCTGGTGGCCGGCCTCACCGCGTTCTATATGTGGCGCATCTACTTTGTGACATTCTGGGGCAAGCCTCGCAGCGAACATGCGGGCCACGCTCACGAAGCTTCCATTGTGATGCTGATTCCACTGATCGTGCTGGCCACGCTGTCAGTTGCTTCCGGTTTCGTGCCGTTTGCCGAATACGTTCACCTTGGAGCGCAGCCAGCGCATGAGGGTATCGACATGGCGGTTGCTATACCCGGAACCGTCGCCGGAGTCCTTGGGATAGCGATAGCGTGGTTCATGTATTCCGGTGACGCCTCGCGGGCTTCCGCGGTGGCAATTGGAATGGGCAGTATTTACCGTCACATCAAGAACAAATTCTATTTCGATGAGATCTATCTGTTTGTGACAAAGAAGATGATCTTCAGACTCGTTGCCGCTCCGATAGCCTGGTTCGACCGCCATGTAGTTGATGGCGGGGTGAATCTGACAGCCTGGTGTACAAGAACATCGGGAGGCATGTTGAGACATCTCCAAACTGGCCAGGTTCAGACTTACGGCGTGTGGTTTGTCGCTGGTTCAATGTTCATCGTATTGATCCTGTGGGCGATGTTTGTGTGATTTCAGGAGGTTTGATTACATGGGTATGGTCAGCTGGTTGATTGTTCTGCCGTTTCTGACTGCCATGCTGGTGGTCCTCACACCTGAACGGCTGAAACGCTACATGCGGTGGATCGCTGCCATCGGAACTGGTGCACATCTCATCCTGACGGCTGTGGTGACGCTCAAGTTCTGGAAACTGGCTTCTGTCGATGTCGCAGCAATGGGTACCGCCCCCTTAACGAAGCTATATCTGGTCGAACAAGTTCCATGGTTCAAGAGCCTTGGCATCAGCTACCTTGTGGGGTTGGATGGCATATCGCTGGCGATGGTCATTCTCACTTCGATAATCATCTTCACTGGTGTGATGGCGAGCTGGAACGTTACGAACCGTGGAAAAGAGTTCTTTGCCTTGCTGTTGACACTCGTCACCGGAGTCTTCGGTGTGTTTGTCAGCTTTGACCTCTTTCTATTCTTCGTCTTCTACGAGGTGGCGGTTCTGCCGATGTACTTGCTGATAGGTGTGTGGGGAACAGGTCCCAAAGAATACTCCGCCATGAAGCTCACCCTCATGCTCATGGTCGGATCTGCATTCATCCTGGTGGGTATCCTTGCACTCTATCACGGGGCGGGCCTGCACACTTTTGACCTCACAAAGCTGGCCACGATACGCTATCCGCTCGGATTTCAGAAGTGGGTCTTTCCAATGGTGTTTGTTGGTTTCGGTGTGCTTGGCGCACTGTATCCATTTCACACATGGTCACCTGACGGTCACGCGTCGGCCCCGACGGCTGTTTCGATGCTTCATGCAGGTGTTCTGATGAAGCTTGGCGGCTATGGTGTGCTCAGAATCGCTGTCTACCTGATGCCGGATGGAGCAAAGGAGTGGGCGCTGTTCTTCATGGTCCTCACAACGATCAACATTCTCTACGGATCGTTCGGCGCGATCATGCAGAAGGACTTGAAGTACTTCACTGCATATTCATCGGTGAGCCACTGCGGATTTGTGCTGTTTGGCGTGGCAACACTGAATCTTATCGGGATGAAAGGTGCCGTCATCCAGATGTTCAGTCACGGAATCATGACTGGTCTATTCTTCGGACTTATCGGTATGGTCTACGGTCGTACGCACACGAGAATAATACCCGAAATGAGTGGTCTTGGAAGAGTGATGCCATGGTTGACGGTTTCATTCTTCATTGCCGGGCTGGCATCGCTCGGGCTGCCTGGATTGGCGGGCTTCGTCGCTGAGTCGCACGTGTTCATCGGCGGATTCTTTGGTAACACATGGCACAGCCTGACCGCCATGCGGATACTCACGGTCCTTGCGACTATGTCCATAGTTGTTACCGCGGTCTACGTGCTCAGGGGCCTTGGAAAGGTCTTTATGGGACCCATTGAGAACCAGCACTTTCTGGAACTGACGGATGCCACAATTACTGAGAAGATAAGCACCGGGCTGTTGGTTGCGACGCTGATCTTCGTTGGCATGGCGCCGTGGTTCCTGATTAACCTGATTGAGCCGGCAGTGATGCCGATCGTCAACAGGTTGAACGGAATTCTTTAGGATTGCATGGGGAGGACGTCAGTAATGCTGATGATGCCGGAGATAGTTGTAATAGCCACTGCATTCGTCGTGCTGTTTCTCGACCTGTTCATTGACGAGAAGCGACGGGTCGCCATTGCGCCGCTTGCGCTTGCAGGACTGCTGCTGGCGTTTGTGGCCACAGCCGCTCAGCATGCGAACATCGGAACGGATATGTTCGGCGGCCGATATGCACTGGACAGTGTTGCGTGGTGGTTCAAACTTATCTTCATACTCGCGGCGATTATAACGGTGGCAATCTCTCTGGATAATCTTGACGGCAGAGTTGCGTTTCCAGGAGCGCGGTTGGAGTCAAGAGGGGAGTATTATGTTGTCATGCTGTTCACTCTTGCCGGTATGATGTTCCTGATTTCCGCCCGAGATCTAATCGCCCTCTACGTCAGTCTGGAACTTGCCACAATACCGCTGTTTCTGCTCGCTGCATGGCGGCGTGACTCCTTGTCCGGCGAGGCTGGTCTGAAATACGTTGTGATCGGCGCACTCGGTTCGGCGATTCTCCTCTACGGGTTGTCATTCATGTACGGTCTGACCGGCCAGACAAGCCTGGCGGCAATATCTGCACAAATAACATCGATGTCGCCGGCCTATTTCTTCGGAGCAGCAATGATTACCGCCGGGATCGGATTCAAGATGACGATTGTTCCGTTCCATATGTGGGCAGCCGACGTGTATCAGGGGGCCCCGACGCCGGTTACTGCATACCTTTCGGTTGCATCGAAAGGGGCGGGGCTGGCGCTCATGTTCCAGCTTTTCTATCGTATGATGGGCCATCTGGTTCAGGACTGGAGTCTGGTCATTGCCATCCTTGCCACTGCCACGATGACGTTGGGGAATCTGGTCGCAATCGTCCAGCAGAACATCAAGCGTTTCATGGCCTTCAGCTCGATATCCCAGGCTGGATATCTTCTTATGGGATTTCTCGGTCCGAATGAAGAATGCGTTCCAGCAATGCTCTTCTATCTCCTCGTGTACGTTGTAACGAACCTCGCCGTCTTTGCTGTGATCATCTTTCACTCCAACCAGACTGGGAGTGAAGACATCGTCGACTACAGGGGGCTTTCACGCACCAACCCGACGATGGCATTGGCCATGATGCTTGCCTTGTTCGGCCTTGCCGGAATTCCGCCGCTGGCTGGGTTCGTCGGCAAGTTCTTCCTGTTCAGCGTCGCCTCGAAAGCAGGTTTTAACTGGCTTGTTGCAGTCGCTGCCGTGAATTCAACCATTTCGCTCTACTACTATCTCAGGATTGTCAGGCAAATGTATATTGAGCCGACTCCTGAAGGTGCAAATGCGCTACGCGTCAGTCCAACACTCGCAGTTGTGACGCTGTTGACCACGGCATCAACAATCATCCTTGGTGTGATTCCTATCTTCTATGAATTGATTTCTACAGACACCAGCAAATGGTTCGCGCTTTTGCTTCACTAGACCTCCCTATTCGTGCCATACGCACTATCTCGCGCCGTATGCGGGCAATTATCTTGTTGTTTGCGAGCGTTCCAGATGGTTAAGGTACTCACCCATGAACTTGAACAAGATGACTGTGGTGCAATGTTGGGATGACGGTGTGACAGCGGATGTCCGAGTGATGGAAATCCTCCGAAAACACAACGCAAAGGCGACGTTCAACCTGAACGCAGGATTGCATCAGCCGAAGCGGGTGCCATGCTGGGTGCATCTTGGCACTGAAGTGGTGCGACTTGGATGGGATGAGGTTCCAGATCTCTACAGCGGCTTCACAATTGCCAACCACAGCCTCACTCATCCTGACCTCACCCGGCTGCCCCTTGACGACGCGCGACGTGAGATTCGTGAAGGGCGCGAGCGGCTGCAGCAGCATTTCGGCCAGCCTGTGTCGGGGTTTGCATACCCCGGCGGAGCATATAGCGAGCCGGTCATGGAGCTAGTGCGCGAGGAAGGGCACGTCTATGCCAGGACAGTTCTCAACGTTGCTCACCCGTTTCCACCGGCGAATGCCATGGCGTTTCACTCGTGTTGCCATTTTCTTGCTCCGGACTTTTGGGAACGCTATGAGCACGCAAAAGCCGTAGGAGCTCCTGCCTTTTATTTCTGGGGCCACAGCTATGAACTCCTCACCGAGGCCGACTGGGCGGGGTTCGCCGAAAAGCTTGCCCTCTTCAATGCCGACCCCGATGCGGTTTGGGCGGATATTCCCGATCTTTTTTAGGAACGGTACAGCTTGTTTGAGGTGTCAGCCAGGCGATTAGAGTTGTGAAATTTTGAGCCGGAAGAATTGCCGCGTTGTTCCTAGCGGATAAGTCGCCTGCCATGTCTGAGGGTCACCTCCCACCGTATTGGTG
>Ga0118677_10009752_pt1 | contig 14889 bp, 13 predicted proteins | sample AliMusrvi5mmetaG_FD_86154 | JGI IMG/M metagenome (GOLD analysis project Ga0118677, IMG submission 86154)
GCTGCAACTCCTTGATGACCAATTGGCACACGGCTGCCTTGGCAAGTGGGGCCAGTGCAATTTCCACGGCTAGGCGGTGCACCAGCAAATCCTGCTTCACCACCTCCAGTGGATGTCCCGTCGCGCCTTTCCGCCGCCTGCAACTGGCCAGCACCATTACTCTGGTCGGTGCACGCCTGCGTGCCATGACGGAGATGAAATCTAGCGTCGAGTCGTCGGCCCAGTGCAGGTCTTCAAAGACCAGAACGAGCGGCTTCGCTGCGGCCAACTCTTCCAGCGCCGCACAAAGTTCGCCCAGCAGTCGCACCTGAGGTTCGGCATGGGCCGCCGTGCTGCTTTCAGGCGCCCGGCCCTTCGTCAGCCATGCCGGCGCCATCCTGGCCAAAATGCGGCAGGCCAGCTCGCCATCCGCCGAGGCGCAAAGCTGGCTCAGCGATTCCATCAGCGGGTAATACTCCTCTTTGCCGCTCACACACTGCAGGCATTGACCGTGCGCCACGCTGGCAGACGACTGCTTCACCTCACGGCAGAATGCATCCATAAGGGCCGTCTTTCCAATGCCAGCTTCCCCGCTGATGAAGACGACACGCCGGTTCCCGGTCGGCAAAAACCCAAACTGCGCCCGCAACAGGGAGAGTTCTTCATCGCGGCCCACCACCGCAGAATGTTCCGCGGCCTCGAACACTAAAGAAGCCGTATAGCCGCGTTCCGTTCCCCTCCACAACCTGTGCCACAAAGCAATAGCCGCGCTTGGGTAGGGTCTGAATAAACCGCGGTTGCCCAGCGTCGTCGCCCAGAAGCTTGCGTAACTCCAGCATGTAAGTTCTCAGCACTTGGGGCTGAACAAAGGTCTCCGGCCACAGCGCGTCCAGCAACTCGTCGTGGGTAATCAGGCGGCCCGGATTCTCGACCAGGTAGCGGAGCACTGCATAAGGCTTGGGCGGCAAAGCAATCTGTTCGCCGTTCCGCCACAGGCACTCGTTCGCGGTGTCCAGACCAAAATCCTCAAACTGCTTCATGCGGCTGGACCTCCGGCAAAACATCCCCCCAACTCTCTTGGCAATTGGCCTTCCAATGTGCAGATCGCTCTAGGTGCAACTCATCGTTCAACGGGGTGACCGTCCAGTGAACTCCGTCTGTAGGGCGTTCATTTGCGGCCAAACGTGTTCATTGGTGAACACACCGCAAAAGACATCTCTGACTCGCTTCTAACGAAGCAATACGCAGTGGCCCGGCGCACCGTTCCTCTACCTTACAGTGTTCTGGGGTGCTTTTCAGCGAGCGGCCTTTTCGATCTATCGAGCTTCCGTTTAGACACGCAACTATGCCGAAAGGTTTGTCCGTCCGGCTCTGTTATTGTCGGCGACGGGCCAGAGCGTCGGGCCTGAATCAAGCAAGTTACGCCGCGGGCAAAATGAACGGAGCCGCAGTTGACTGTCCTGCCAGCCGGCATTGGGCTGCCGCTGCTTCGATTTGGCTATTGATCTCCGCTCCCAAAAGAAGCATCAGGCCTGAAATGTAGAACCAGGTCAGCAGGATGATCACCGCACCGAGCGACCCATAGGTTAACGAGTAGCTGTCAAAGAAATGTAAATAGAGTCGGAGTCCGAATGAGGCGAGCAGCCATCCGAGGATACCTATGGTCCCTCCCGGCGTGAGCCAGTGCCAGCAGCGCGCCTTCACGTCCGGAGCCCAATAATAAATAACTGCGAACGACAGTGCCAGCAGAACGGTTGCCAGAGTCCATCCGATCAGTCGCGCCATATACGCCACTGGGAAGGTGAGAAAGTGGTTGTAATTGCTGCGGCTGACGATCGCCGCGATAAAATCTCCACCCAGCATGGAACAAAGGATCACGGTGACGATCACGGTCAGAATGATGGTCAGGCCTATGGCGTAAATGCGGGCTTTTAAAAAGGATCGGGTATCCTCGACCTTGTATACGGCGTTCAGTGCATCCTGTATAGCAGAGATGCCAACAGACGCGGACCATACGGCCGCAATCAGTCCAAAGGTCAGCTTGCCCTTCGTGGCGGCGGCCGTGGTTTCGTTGAACGTCGCCAGCACGGCGCCAAGGGCGGAGGTCGGAATAACCAGCGCCAGATAATTCAGCAGCTTGTCATAAAACCGTGCGGCCGACTGCGCGGCCAGGCCAAGGATAGAACTCGCGCTGAACAGAGTGGGAAATAGCGCAAACAGAAAGTAAAAGCCAAGCTCCGCGGCGCGGCCGAACAGGCGGTCTGCGAAAAGCGCATCCCAAGTACGCTTCGCGACGATGCCCACAGGCACGCTTTGCAGATTCCACAGCGAACACAGTGGCGAGCGCGAGACGAACTCCCAGATATTGTGCTGGCGAGCCATCGACATCCTGCCGGTATTGCATTCGCCGTTGAGGTTAGTGCGCATGGATTCGTCCAGTCTGCACGGGTTTGCCCTTCCGGAATGGACGAGGGCGTCGCTCTAGCGGCCTCGTCTGGCCCCAAAATAGAGCAGGCATCCGCCTCCGGCAATGGCGATGATGCCCAGAATCGGTGGAACAGGCAGCGTATGGTTTTCAGTCCTCTCGATTTGAATTGCGCCCAAATCGACAGCTTTCTTATGACTCGTATAAGAAAATCCCCCATAGATAAGCGCTACAACCCCAGCCAGGATCAAAAGCATTCCCGCGATCTTCATGATTCACTCCCGTTCTTTCAACTTCGTCCCCACCAGCATCGCCAACCTGCTACTCTCACATTCCCAAGGAGCGCCGCGTAATGCAACCCTCCAACTTAAACCTAAGTAATATTCCCGGCAATCCGCTGTATCAAAAGGACCACAAGATAGACTCGAGCCTGCGCGGCAACCCGGCGATCCAAAGGTGTTCCTGGTCGCAGGCTGCGCGGCCAGGCACTAAACTGGAACCATGCTGGACTTTGAAATCTCCGCGTCTGAAGCCGCCACTCTACTCAAGGCCGCAGGAGCACGCCTGATCGACGTGCGCGAGCCGTGGGAGTTTGCCACCGCGCACATCGACGGTAGTCTGCTCATTCCCATGGGCGAGGTGTCCGCCCGGGCGCACCAGGAACTCGACCCGGAAGAACGTCTCCTGGTGGTCTGTCACCACGGAATACGTTCCATGAACGTAACTGTTTGGCTGCGTAACCAGGGGTTTGAGCGGGCGCAGTCCGTGCGCGGCGGAATCGAAGCCTGGTCGGTCCAGGTTGACCCCGCGGTTGCGCGTTACTGACCATTCCGCTTCAGTCTCCATTTGACCGCTCTCGCAGGGCATCGGTATATTCGCTTCGTCCTTGTTCGCCACGGAAATCTTTCTTCTATAGAAGTTTCATGTGGCTCAATCCCGCATTTCCTTGGCTTCAAAACGCCGGACCAAGATGAGGAAAACCATGCAAAGACGCTTCAGTGCACTGCTATCGAGCCTTTTCCTGCTGTTTGCGGTCGGTGCTTCCGCTGAAGTAAAACCTTCGACTCTGTTCAGCGACCACATGGTTCTGCAGAGTGGCATGTCTGTACCCGTCTGGGGCACGGCCAGCCCCGGCGAAGCTGTCAAGGTCACAATCAACGGCCAAACCCAATCCACCACCGCCTCGCCGGGCGGCAAATGGACAGTTCGTCTTGGCAATCTCGCGCCCGGCGGTCCTTTTGAGATGCACATCGAGGGCACAAACTCGCTCACCATTAAGGATGTGCTGATCGGAGAAGTATGGCTCGGCTCCGGCCAGTCCAACATGGTCTTCACGGTCTCGCAGAAAGCCGCGTCCTTTGCCGGAATGCTGGATGAAGAGAAAGTGATCGCGGCGGCCAACTACCCTACCATCCGCATGTTCACCGTAAAGACCGTCAAGAGCTACACGCCCGTGGACGACGTAAGCGGCGCGTGGCAGATTTGCAGCCCCGAAACGGTTCCCGGATTCTCAGCCGTGGGTTACCTGTTCGCTCGCGATCTGCAGCAGCGCCTCAAGGTGCCTGTGGGCGTTCTCACCGTGGCCTACGGCGCCAGCACAGCGGAGTCCTGGTTACCCCGCGAAGCGGTCGCCGCCGATCCCGCGCTCAAGCCCATGCTGGACGGCTTCGACACCCTGGTGAGCTTCTACAAGGCGCATCCCGGTGCCACGGTAGCCGAGGCGCCGCCCATTCCCAAAACCATTAACGGTCGCGCCGCCAGCAGCGCGGCCCTGCGCGATCCGGTCGAGGATCAGCATCAGCCAACAGTGCTTTTCAATGGCATGCTGCACCCGGTCATTCCCTACGCAGTCCGCGGCGTCCTCTGGTATCAGGGCGAATCGGTTGTAGGCGGCAATACCGGCGTCCTCCTCTATCCCCACGTCATGGAGACGCTGGTCAATCAGTGGCGCGCGCTCTGGGGCCGGGGCGAGTTCCCTTTCTACGCGGTGCAGCTCCCGGCCTTGAAGAACGTGAGCAACAACCCCATGGTGCGCGAGGGCCAGGCGCAGATTCTCTCGCTCACCAACACCGGACTCGCGGTCGCCATCGATGTCGGGGATCCGGACAACGTGCATCCCAAAAACAAGGTCCCCGTCGCCGAGAGGCTCGCTTTGATAGCTTTGGCTAACGCCTACGGGCAGAAACTGGAGTATTCCGGGCCGCGCTATAGTTCCATGAAAGTGGAAGGCAGTGCCATCCGCATCCACTTCTCGCACGACGGCGGGCTTATGGCCAAAGACGGACCGCTCAGGTGGTTTCAGATTGCCGGCCCCGATCAGAAGTTTGTCGATGCCGAGGCCACCATCGCAGGCGATTCCGTAGTTGTGAATAGCGATAAGGTGCCCACCCCCGTGGCCGTCCGCTATGCCTGGGACAACTATCCTTTCGGCTGCAACCTCTATAACTCTGACGGCCTGCCCGCCGCCCCCTTCCGTACCGATGCCTGGGACGCCCTGGCCAAAATCGCCGAGGAATTCACCGGCAAGTAGCAGCAATCTCAACCGTTAGAGCGCCTTCGACTTAAGTGTTCACAACAATGTGCCCCATCCTTGAATCATTTTTGATTCAAGGGTGGGACAGCATAAACCTCAATCTCGACCGTGAACGATCCAATTACAAACGCTGTAGTCCTTCGCTCTTGCCCCCGCTGGCTCCCCCCAATTGCATCACCCGCTGATACCCCGATTTTCGCGGCGGTTTAGACTAGAAGCTGAAACGCCCGTTTTGGGCGCTTCCTTGAAAGACACCACCAATCGACCACACGGAAAGAGCGCCATGAATCTACAGGAAACTGTGATGCGTAAGTGTACCCAGGACCTTGTCGACCTGGAAAATGAATTCGGAGCACACAACTACCATCCCCTTGATGTGGTGCTGGAACGTGCCGAGGGCGTGTGGGTATATGACGTCGAGGGCCGCCGTTATCTCGACTGCCTGGCCGCCTATTCCGCGGTCAACCAGGGACACTGCCATCCCAGAATTCTTCAAACGCTTCAGGAACAGGCCTGCAGAATTACCCTGACCTCGCGCGCATTTCGCAACGAGCAGTTGCCGCTCTTCTGCAAGGAACTCCACGAACTCACCGGTTATGACATGGTTCTTCCCATGAACTCCGGTGCCGAGGCCGTCGAGTCGGCCATCAAGGCCGCGCGCAAGTGGGGCTACACGGTCAAAGGCATTCCTCAAGGCCAGGCCGAAATCATCGTCTGCGCCGGCAACTTCCATGGCCGCACAGTCACCGTTGTCAGCTTTTCCAGCAACGAGAATTATCGCGAGGGCTTCGGTCCCTTCACGCCTGGGTTCAAAATCATTCCCTTCGGCGATATCGAGGCCCTGCGTAGCGCCATCACCCCCAACACCTGCGCCTTTCTTGTCGAGCCCATCCAGGGCGAAGCTGGCATAGTCATTCCGCCCGACGGCTATCTAAAGCAAGCCGCCGAATTGTGCCGCCAAAACAACGCCCTTCTCATGGTCGATGAGATCCAGTCCGGCCTCGGCCGCACCGGCAAACTCTTCGCCTATATGTACGAGGACATCACCCCGGACGTGTTAATCGTAGGCAAAGCCCTCGCCGGCGGCTTCTATCCCGTCTCGGCGGTCCTGGCATCTACTGAGATCTTGGGTGTCGTCCACCCCGGCGGCCACGGCAGCACCTTTGGAGGAAACCCGCTCGGCTGTGCGGTCGCCAGAACCGCTTTGCGTGTGCTCATTGAAGAAAATATGGTCGAGCGCTCCGCCGAGTTGGGAGCATACTTCCTGTCGCGCCTTCAGACCATTCAAAGCCCTGCCATCAAGGAAGTTCGTGGCAAGGGCCTGTGGATCGGCATCGAACTCAACGGAATGGCCAGGCCCTATTGTGAAGCACTCAAGGAAGAGGGGATCCTATGCAAGGAGACCCACGACCACGTCATTCGCATCGCGCCCCCCCTCATCATCACCCGCGAAGAAATCGACTGGGCCTTCGAGCGCATCGCCAGAGTCCTGCAAAAATAAGGCAGGAACTGTTCGACGGGTCCAAATCGGGTTCACGATCACTCGATAGGGCGGCCCAGGTCTCGCCTTTGAGACCTGGGCCGTCCCATCCGGCAACTGCGAACATCCTGCAACCCAGAGCTCAAATCAGTTCGCCGCCCGTCTCTTCCCTCGGCGTTTCCTTGAGGATCGCCTTCTCTGCAGGAACCTGCTTGACGATTTCCTTTTTCGCAGCAGCTCTCTTGGTAACTGCCTTCTTCACGGGGGCTTTCCTGACGTCGGCCTTCTTCGCTGGAGCTTTTTTGGCAACCGCCTTCCTTGCAGGAGCTTTCTTCACGGCCACCTTCTTCGCAGCGGCCTTCTTGGCCGGTACTTTCTCCGCCGCAACTTTCTCCGTGCTCCTGGTCGTAGCCCGTCCTATGGCTTCTTCAACAGCTTTCTCGCTGACGCCCTTGTCCAGAGCCTTCCTGATCGCACTTTCAATCTTCTTGACTGCCTTTTCCTGCTTGCGCGCTTCGTTATTCATGACGTGGTCCCTCGCTAGACCATCCTTTGTGTAACTCGGAATTCTACATCTTAACTCTGCGTCCTCGCTGCCGATAAAGCTGCTGCCCCAAATCTCAATGTCCTTCGGCGAAATTCGGCTGCGCCAGACCCGCCCTGAGCGGGATACTCGAAAAACCACGCTCAGGGACCACCGCCCAGCCGGAGGCGTTTCCTCAGCGTCTCGTAAAACCGAACGAAGTGATGTTGAAGAGCCGCCTCTGTGCCGTCGTTCCTTCGCCTCGCGCCACCAGGCACAGATCGTGTACACCTTTCGCTCTCGAAAGTACAGGCGTGGTCAGAACCCGATAGTTGGTTCGCCCGCCCGTTGGCGCAATCTTGACTTCGCCAATCAGCTCCCCGGCAGGATTGTCCAGCCTTACCTCCAGCGAGCCATTGCGCAGGGCATCGTTTTCTGAACTTACTTCCACATGAAAACTCGCCGCGCCATCACCAAAGTCAACGTCGTGATACTGTAAATACCCGCCGTCCCCCATCTTCATCTGGTACTCGCCGGACACGCCCTTCTCGCCCCAGGCGTTCATCTCCACATGAAACTCGACTGCCTCGCGCCGTGGTGCGAACGCATCCAGTGTCAGGTGGGTTACCCCCGGTGTTCCTGCCCCCAGGTCGTGGCCGGGATAGATAGGTTGAAGGCTCCCGTCCGGCAAAATCGTCAGCGAGGTAACTGCCACCTGGCGATGATGATCGTGCGTAGTTGAACTCCAGCTTTCAGGAACGTTGCTGGCTGTGGCCCCATTGTCGTAGGGAACATGATAGGCAATATAAGTTTTCCCCTTGTAAGTGCAAACCCCCTGCTGCACCGATTCGTCGCCATCCTCCGTCGGATAAATCAGGTGCCGCACCGGACCGTTAAACGGGCCGAACATGCTATCGGACACTACGTAGTCTATGTAATCTCCCTTGGCGTCGCATCCCGGCCCCTTGTCCTTCTTGTAAGCAACATAAGTCAGATACCACTTCTCACCGGCCTTGAACAAAACTGGACTTTCAAAGTAATCAAGATTGCCGCAAGCATCGGTCTTGGGCACCACTACATCACGAGCCGGCTCTGCGAGTTCGGTCATGTCCGGCGTCAGTCGAGCCATCTTCACCCAGTTCTTTGAAGTGTCTCCGGCGCCCCATATAAGATACGGCGTCTTGTCGTCACTGTAGACCACCCACGGGCTAAGTCCCTCAACCGGCGTTCCATCCACATTCTTCAGCGGTCCTCCTACCGCGTCGTTGTAGGGGCCCAAGGGGTTATCGGCCGTCAGCACGCCAATGTCGAAAATTCCATAGTTGTTTTCCGTCGTGGGGTTAATCCGGTAGGGAGCGTAGGAATAGAACTTCCCATTCGCGGGGATGCCAGCGTCGCCATCCCACAATGCCTGGCCCGTGTTCCAGGTGACATCCCGCCCTGTCACAATCGATCCGTGGTCCGTCCAGTGATCGAAATCGGTTGTGGTCAAAGCGCGAAACGCATACATCCCCTTGTAAAATTCGTTCTCCCGTTCAAACTGCACCGTGAACGGATCCTGTGTCGTAAACAGATAGAACTTTCCATTCAGTTCGCGACACGTCGGATCGTCGTTAAAGAGATAGCCCGGGGTCACCAGTTTTTGCGCCCACGCGCATCCGGGCAGGCAAGCGCAAATTGCTGCGCATAGGCTTCCAATACGCACTATTCCATTGACATTGTTCCGCAATTTCATCCTGGATATCCTCTCTATCCTGATTCGGCGCCTTTTTCCTGTGGCCCTTGACTCGTTCAAGATCATACGATGGTGTACCCGGAACCGGTCCTCATCGCAGCTAAGGATTCCCGCCTTTGGCGCCTCGGCATGCGGAATATCCAGATAGCCTCCTATCCAACCGGAGCAGCGCCGAGACCCCGAAACCGCCGCAAAGCCAATCTCTCGTGAGTAATCCATCAAAGCCCTTATGAATGGCACCCCGCTTGGATCGTCTACGTGCTCTTGAACCGGCGCAGACATTGACTGATTGGGCCGGTCAGGGATAATGTATCTTCATAGTCAAAGGCTTAACTTAGATCAGTCTTTGTGAAGCGAAAGGCTGATAACCACCAACCTGGGGCGTTCCGGCAGGTGCTACGGAGAAAACCATTGTGAAGACAGACATCTGCGGTATAACCCGGCGTGACCTACTGAAGGGGATTGGTGCAACTGCGCTGGCTGCATCCTCAAGCCGCCAACTGTTTGCGGACACCTACAAGCAGGCCGATGCAAGTTGGCTGGCAAACTGCCACTTCGGCATCTCATCCCACTGGACAGAGCAATCGCAGCCGGTTGGCGCGGATGATTGGCTGCCCTTTGAAGAAGCAGTGTCTCAATTCAACGTGGCGCGCTATGTTGACCAGTTGGCAGGTGCGGGGGCGGAATATCTCATCTTTACCAGCGTGCATGCGCTCCAGATGCTGCCCGCGCCCTGTGCGGCAATCGATCGCGTCATGTCGGGCCGCACCACCAAGCGGGATCTCATCGGCGATTTGGCGGATGCCTGCCACGCGCGCGGCCTCCATTTCATCCTTTACTACAATCACTCCTGCAACTTTGGCGATGACCCGACCTGGGAGTACAAGGTGGGCTATCACGAAGCGGATAAATCCCGGCTTACAGCTAACCTGCTCGGCATCGTCCGCGAACTGGGCGCTCGGTATGGCAAGCGCCTCGATGGCTGGTGGTTCGACAGTTGCAGCAGGCTTGATCCGCTGGATTGGCAGGAGAAGACTGGCACCGAGTGGCGCGGATTCAGGTTTCCGTGGGATGAATTTGCCGATACAGCCAAGGCGGGGCATCCAGGCAGGCTGGTCACACTGAGGGCGGGCCTGATGCACCACTATATTTATTCAACCCATCAGGACTATGAAGACGGAGAGGCCTACCAGCCCATTGCTGTCCCATCGTCCCAGTTTACGCAGGAGCATTTACAGGGGCACCGCTGGATCTGTCTGGATAATCCCGGCTGGGTGCATAGCAAGGTCATGACTCCCCTGATAGCTCCCATGTGGCACTTCGCGCATATTTTGGACTACGTGCGCACCTGCAATAACGTGAAGGTTCCCGTGACCTTCAACGTCGATATTGACCGCACTGGCCTGCTTAGTCCTGAGTCATTGGCAATGCTGCGCGAGATCAAGAAGAAGATCGCCTGATTCGAATGGCGGCTACCTTTGGCACCTGGGAATGCGAATTGCCAGCAATATCGCTACGTTTAAATCACCCTCCACCCATCTTTCAAACAAGATTGACGCTATCAGACTCCTGAAATCCAGGCTTCTGACAAAGTCGAGCCGCGACCTGCGGTTAATCCCTTCCGGCAAAACCCCTACTTCCCAAGACAGTTCCCGCGCAAGCATCCACTGCGGCCCAGCGCCCATCAGGTCTATACTCTCTTCTGTCTGTTCTTGAAGGGAGCTTTTCCTATGACATCACCTGCTGTTGAATTTGCACGCCAAAATTATCCCCGCTTTCTCGATGAGTTAAAGGCGCTCTTGCGCATTCCGTCTATTTCCACATTGCCTGAACACAATAGCGACTGCCGGAAGGCCGCCGAGGTGCTGGTCGCGGAACTCAAGCGCATCGGCATGGAGAACACCCGCATCATCGAGACTGAAGTCCATCCCCTGGTCTATGCCGACTGGCTCCATGCACCCGGCAAACCTACCGTACTTTGTTACGGCCACTACGATGTCCAGCCCACTGATCCCCTGGACGAGTGGCTCACCCCGCCTTTCGAGCCCACCGAGCGCGACGGCAATCTCTACGCCCGCGGCTCGGCCGACGACAAGGGTCAGGTCTGGGCCCAGATCAAGGCGATTGAGTCGCTCATGGTTGCCCACAAAGGCCTGCCCCTCAACGTACGCGTCCTGCTCGAGGGCGATGAAGAAGTCGGCGGAGAGGGCATTGCCACCTATGTGGCCACCAAGCCGGCCGATTTGAAGTGTGATTTCGCGCTCATCTCCGATACCGAGTTATTCGCGCCCGGCCTGCCCACCCTTTGCGTCGGCCTCCGCGGCATGATCTACACCGAGCTTGAAGTGCGCGGCGCCAAGACCGACCTGCACTCGGGCATGTACGGCGGGGCGGCGCCCAATCCATTTGTGTCGCTGGCGCAGATGATTGCCAAACTCAAAGACGAGAACGGCCACATTCTTATCCCCGGGTTCTACGACGACATTATCCCGCCCAGCTCCGAGGAACTGGCCGCCTGGGAGAGCCTGCCCTTCGACGAAGAACACTATCGCAAAACCGAAGTGGGTTCTCGCGAACTGGTGGGCGAGGCGGGCTACAGCGTAATGGAGCGGACCTGGGCCAGGCCCTCGCTGGACGTGCACGGAATTCCCGGCGGCTTTATCGGCGCCGGCGCCAAGACGGTAATACCTGCCAAGGCGCTGGCCAAGATTTCAATGCGCCTGGTGCCGGGCATGACTCCGGCCAAAGCCTTTGCGCTGTACAAGGCCTACATGGAGAAGGTTGCGCCTGCGGGCGTTGACATCGATGTGCGGCTGATTCATGCCGGGGACCCCTGCCTGATCCCGGTGAATAACCGATTTGTTCAGGCGGCCACCAAGGCTCTGCACGAGGTTTGGGGCAAGGATACGGTTTTCATCCGCTCCGGCGGCTCCATTCCAATCGTGGGCGACTTTGACCGTCATCTGGGCGTGCCCAGCGTGATGATGGGCTTCGGCCTGCCCGACGACAACATTCATGCGCCCAACGAGAAGTTCCACCTGAAGAATTTCGAATTGGGCATTGAGTCGATTGTGCGGTTCCTGGAGGAGTCAGCCAATTAGGCGGAGTGTGGGGTGCGACTGAGGAAGCACTTCCGGATTTGTTCTAGAAACCGCCTGGCGGTGAGTTGCCGCACGTTTTTCGCGTAATCTGATTCCACCACCATGCTGGAGCCCTCAGCCAATCCGGAGCTTGCCAGGACGCAGGAAGAAGCGGGCGCCCTCGTGCCTGCAGGGCCGATTATTACCTTCGACGACGTATCGATCTCGTTCGATGGCCGATCTGTTCTGGAAGATGTGAGCTTCTCGGTAAACCGTGGCCAGACGCTCTGCATCCTTGGCCGAAGCGGGGTGGGGAAATCCGTGGCCCTGCGCCTGCTGATGGGGTTTCTCATGCCGGATTCAGGCTCAATTACAGTCGAAGGCCAGGAGATTACCGGCCTCGGTGAAGAGGGCCTGAGGGAGATCCGCAAGCGGGTAACGATGGTATTTCAGAACGGCGCGCTTTTCGATTCGCTCAGCGTGCGCGAAAACGTCGCGTTTCCGCTGCGCGAGCGGGGCGGACTGGAAGAGGATCAGGTTCAGGAAATCGTCGTCCGGCTTTTGGGCATGGTAGGGGCCGAAGATGCCTCCGATGCATTTCCCGCGAGCTTGTCCACGGGGCGAAAACGCGCGGTGGCTATTGCCCGGGCGCTGGCCGCGCAGCCGGAAGTGGTGCTTTACGACGAGCCGACCACCATGGTGGACCCGATCATTGCCCGCCGTCTGGGGGACCTCATCCAGCGGTTGAAGCGCCAGCTTGGCTTTACCAGCATCGTGGTTACGCACGATATGCGTTTTGCAGAGCGCCTGGCGGACCAGGTTCTGTTCCTGCACCAGGGCCGTGCTTTGTACTTCGGGCCCCTCCAGGCATTCCTTGCCTCGCCGGATGAGCACATTCAACAATTCTTAACGCTGGATGCCTACCTATTACCTTCGGCATAGGGAAACTGCCTGTAAGCCTATGATTTTTCTTGCCATCGGGCTTTAGGAGGACGATGCTTTAGGGACTGCTCGTTGTCAGAAAACCGCCTGAAGAGTGCCACCAACCACCGGCTCCTAAGACAAATCTGTTGAAGACACTGCGCAGTTTGGTATGATGGCTGTGTCCTCACCATTATTCAGTGTTGTCGGAGCGTTTTCCAGGTTCCGGGATGGTGGAGTCGTCCTTCATTGGTTGCGCCGCATCCAGTTTGCGGTCACGGTTGATTGTTGTGGATCCCTTGAAGTGAAGGATAATTGCCGCCTGTTTCTTGAAGATGGCGGCGGACAGCGCAGATTCAGAAACCTGTGCCGGCAACGGATGACCGGCACGGCTCGACCCGGGCAACGGGCGTGTTGCATTTCGAATAGCAGCGCTTGACCACAAACAGACTTCAAGACAAGAAAAGAGTCTGACTCGCAGTTGTACGAGATTATTTCTCCTTGAATTTTCATGGGGATGTAATCTGCTTTTTCTCCTTGGCGTATCAAACGTTTGAGGTCTGCGGAACGTATATGGCGACATCGGAATTCTGGCAACGGGTATCTGCTTCCGTTTCTTCGGCCCCGGAGTGGGCGGGTGGAATGCCAAACGGTCCCGCTCGCAACGCGCGCGGCGCGGCCAAAATCTGGATGGTGTTGGACGCCGTTACGATTGTCGGGTCGGCGGTACTGGCAACACTTTACGAATTTGGCACAGGGCCCGTTGTTGGGGCAAGAGGTTTCTGGCACGGTACGCTGTTTTACGGGCGCTCGATGTGGATATTGCTTGGGCTGCTTTGCGGATTCACGGCCGCGCTGATCATCACCAGCCGGCGTTTGCATCTGTATTCTCCGGCGCGGCTGGCCAGTTTTCTTCATGAGCAGAGGCTCAGCGTGCAGGCTTGTTTCACCTCAGGCCTGCTGCTCACCGGCACGCTTTACCTGGTGCATGCCGACGACATTCCCCGAAGCATTGTGCTGATCACACTGGGCCTGGTAACCGTAGCGCTCAGCCTGCGCAGGATGATCTATCGCGTCCTGCTCTATCGCCGGTTCGACCGGGGCATTGGGACCCGCAATGTGCTGGTTGTAGGCACCGGTCCCGAGGCGCATGCCCTCCGTCACCACCTTGAGAGCATTCGCCACCTCGGCTACACATTCAAGGGCTTTATCGACCTGCCCGGCTCGAGTTCTCGTTTCACTGCTACTTCGGGAGACGTAGTGGGAAACCTGGAAACGCTCTTTCAGCATGCCCGGCAGCAGTTTGTGGATGAGATCTTCTTCACCACCCCCTGCGAGAGAGGCATCGTACAGGATGTTCTGGAGCAGGCCCGGCATCACGGGGTAGATTTGCGCGTGGTGCCCGACATGTACGACGGGCTGGCATGGAGCAGCCCCATCGAGTACATCGGCCAGTTTCCAACCATACCGCTTCATCGCGGCCATGTTCCAGAGGTCGGCTTGCTGCTGAAGCGCGCCCTCGACCTTCTTTTCTCGACCATGGTGCTGGTGTTGCTTTCGCCGGTGATGGTGGTCCTCGCCATCGCCATCAAGCTCGACTCGCGCGGCCCGGTGCTCTACTACTCAGAACGCATCGGAAAAAAAGGCCGGGTATTCCGCTGCACCAAGTTCCGCACCATGGTGCGCGATGCTGAGACGCGGCGCGCCGACGTGATGCATATGAACGAACGGGACGGGGTGCTTTTCAAGATTTCCAACGATCCCCGGGTCACCAAGCTTGGGCATTTCCTGCGCAAGTATTCTCTGGACGAACTGCCCCAATTCCTAAACGTGATACGCGGCGACATGAGGGTGGTGGGCCCGCGCCCGCCGCTGGCCAGCGAAGTGCGCGAATACAAGCTCAGCCACCTGCGCCGCCTGGACGTGATGCCCGGCGTCACCGGGCTATGGCAGGTACAGGGCCGCCAGGATCCCTCCTTTGACAGCTATATCTCGCTGGATGTGACCTACATCGAAAACTGGAGCATCTGGCTGGACCTGAAGATCATCATGCGCACCATCGGGGTAGTTTTCTCGGGAACCGGCTCTTGAGTAGATATTGAGCGTCCATGGTCTTGCTCGGCCGCCCTCCCAAGGGCGGCCTTTTTTGCTGAGATCCTGAGGGCTGAAAGGGACGACGGTCAAAGCCGGGCAACTGCTCTAAACTGGATATG
>Ga0118677_10009753_pt1 | contig 14889 bp, 7 predicted proteins | sample AliMusrvi5mmetaG_FD_86154 | JGI IMG/M metagenome (GOLD analysis project Ga0118677, IMG submission 86154)
GGAGTTCATAAAATCAAATATACAACTAATGCTGAAATAATCGAAAATCCGGTTGTTCTTAAACGTTTTCAGGAAGAAGTAAAACATTACAATCATTTCTTTGGCGATTACGAACAAGTGAAACGCTATCAAATTGTTCCGGAAGAATGGACTCCGGCTATTGGCTTCCTCTCCCCTACTCTAAAAATAAAACGTAGTGCCATTGAAGAATATTATGCGGACAGAGTTGAAAAACTGTTTTCGTAATGCATAAAATAACAAGTGTAAAATTGTAGAGGAGTAACTGGTTCTTCTGCAATTTTTTACCAGGCACAAATTATCAACTGTCAATTATCAATTAAGAAGTATCTTTGTAGCGTGAAAAAACGATTCTTCATATACTTTTCATATAAAGGAACAGCGTATCATGGCTGGCAAATTCAGCCAAACGGAATATCGGTACAGGAGGTACTGACGAAGGCATTATGTACCATTCTACGAACTGAAATTGAAGTTGTTGGAGCAGGAAGAACCGACACCGGAGTTCACGCCAAATTAATGGTAGCCCATTTTGATCTGGAAAAGGAATTACCTTCAGAATTCGATTTGGCTGCAAAACTAAACAGTTTTCTGCCAAATGATATAGCTATCTTCAAAATTGTTGAAGTTAAACCCGATGTACATGCCCGTTTCGATGCTATCTCGCGCCGGTATGAATATCACATTATCACCAGAAAGAACGTATTCAAAAACGAACAAGCAGCACGTGAAAGCTATCAACTCGATTTTGAAGCCATGAACGCCGCTGCCAGCACCTTGAAAGAATATCGTGACTTCACAAGCTTCAGCAAGCTCCACACAGACGCAAAAACTAACTTCTGCACTATCACGCACGCCGAATGGACTCAGCAGGACGACGAGTGGGTTTTTGCCATTCAAGCCGACCGTTTTTTACGCAACATGGTTCGAGCTATCGTTGGTACATTGTTTGAAGTGGGTCGTAATAAAATGACTATCGATGAATTCAGAACCGTGATAAAAGTAAAAAACCGTTGTAAAGCCGGCACTTCTGTTCCAGCTCACGGTTTATATTTGGTCAACATTCAATATCCTAATGATATTTTCATTAAATAAAATCGTCTTCAATATGAATTGTGTTTACTATTTTGTAAACCTATTTCAGGACTAGACAGCTTTGCACTACAAAAACATCAGACTCAAAGTTATAGATTTAAGTAGCAGTTACAGTTAAATTTCGTATTGCTTAAAAGAATATTCAACCACATAGTAGCACAGAGTTACATAGATTAGCTTCGCTGTCCGTTGGTTCACATAGTTTTAAAATTATGTTTTCTGGAAAATAAAGCTTGATGTTAAGAAGACATAGTCCAGATAGTTGTCGAGACAAATTGTTTTCTGTAATAATTCGAGCATTACTATGTTTTCTATGTATTCTTTTTTGAAAAAACTATGTGCAACTATCTTACTATGTGAATTCTATGTGCTTGATTAAATACGACATTATATAATTCTTACTACTTAATTGGAATACCTATTGGAATGTTCCTATTATATATGGGCTCCAAATGATTTCACCCATATTTCAAAACATTAAACAATAGACACTTACATGGGATTGTCCACAAAAAAGCTTCAATTATTTGTCACAAGCAATAAAAATCAAAGAATTTGTTTGATAATTAGATGAAAATTAGTACTTTTGCAAGCCCAAACAAGAAGAAAAAAAATAAATTAAAACATACAGATATGAAAAGCGGAATCCATCCAGAAAATTATCGTCCGGTAGCATTTAAAGATATGTCGAACGGTGACACCTTTATTTCACGTTCAACCGTAAACACAAAAGAAACTATCGATATTGATGGTGTAACTTATCCTGTGGTTAAAATGGAAATTTCAAGTTCATCACACCCTTTCTACACCGGTAAATCTAAATTGGTGGATACTGCAGGACGTGTTGACAAATTTATGACTCGTTATGCAAAACGCGGCGAAAAGAAATAATGCTGAAAAGCAGTTTTAAAAAGCCCCGACGATAATCGTCGGGGCTTTTTTTTATAACTTCAGAACCCAAGTTCGACCTTTCAGCTCATAAACAATTGGCTGACTATTGAGCATTGGCAAAATCACCTTGCGATCATTATCATTAAGAAATTCGACACTATTGTTTATTGCAATTATGTGCTGAGTTACTCCATCAAACCGTAGCGAAATAAAACTATTCTCTAGCACATTACCCACCCACACTTTATCCAAATCAGGATTACCAGCAAGTTTCTCTTTATATATCCATTCTATGGCTTTAGGCATATTGAATTGAAGTGGCATTTTATTCCAGGCACTATCATAAAACTCAACAGTCGATTGACAAATAGGCGAACAAACCGTACGAATAAGCCCAACTACAGGCATGCCATCTTCAACTTTCAGCAATTTTATTTCAAAGGTACTACTTTCGGTATTTTTGACAACAATACGATTATTCAGCGTATCAAAAACCTGTAAATACACCTGATTACCAAATCTATTCTGAATACTTTCGCTTTGACCCGCTTTGTGATATTCCAACAATTCCATTTTGGATTTTTTAAACAAGATGGGGTTCAACTTTTCCGGCATATTGATAAAGCATTTTTCTATACTCTGAGAAAAAACGCCAAGACTAAATAAAATCATCAAAACCGAAATCAGGCATTTATTTAGTTCCAGTCTTTTCATTTGATTTCTTTTTTCCGCTTCCAGTCAGCAATCGCCAATAATAATTTACCATATCTCCCACAGTTTCAAAGTCTTCTTTGTACAAAACACCGACTCCCTGGGTTGTTTTTGCTGTAGTCAACCGATAACGGTCAACTGTATGATTATAGGCTTTTAGCCGGAGTTTTCCGGACTCGGAAAGCAAATACTCCACATCCACATCTCCAATAAACTTATTGTTATTCGTACTTGAATTGGCATTTTCGTTACTATATCCAAAATTACCATTGATAATCAAGCGATTGTTAGGCTGATACAGCAACTGCGTTTGTACCTGATATTCAGTGGATATTTGTGCTGAAGGTTTATAGTCAAAACCTACCGTAAAATTATTACTTGCATTCGAAATCCAACTATTTACTTGTGCACTCAATGTTGAAAGACCAAAGGATATTGCGTCATTTGGCACAATACTATTTGTTACTGCCGAAGCATTCTGCATATATTCTGGCGTATAGAACTTATTAAAAACCAGCAAATAAAGTATTTGACGGTTCATCATTTCTTCGGTATTAATAATATTCCGTACACGCTGCTTCATACTTTCATCAGACTGAGGTAAATCAATATCAAAATTTATAGTCGGCTTCATTAGATTATCTTTCAATTTCAACACGCAATTTACAGGGACACTTGAACGGTTCTGAGTCTGAGTCAACAAATCCGGTTCAAGATCCTTTAACGAAGCCGACAAGAGATATAATGCACGAATATCAACTTGTGCATTAAAGGGATCTCCTGTCCATGCAAGCGTACTTCCTTTATCTATCTTGAACTCTTTACGAATCAGATTTTGAAGTGTAAATAAATAATAACCATTATCGATAGTATAAGTACCAAAAAGCTTTATGTCCGAGAAAGTATCAAACTCCACCCGAAGGTTTCCATTCCCTTTTCCGGTGATAATATCACCCCCTTTCGGGTCAACAATCAGTTCCATTTCGGCATCCGGAGTAACATCAATCTGAAGATTTACTTTCACATTGAAAGCATTCGGAGCTGGCTTTTGAGCCACAGGTTCTTTACTCGTATTTACTCGTTTGTTTACAAAATCAATAAAACTGTTATCCGAAGCAGTTGATGCACTTCCCATGTTAATATAACATTTCGACTTTGGTTGCGACACTGCATTCACCCATATATTAGCTACTTTTTCATCTCCAAAAATATGCACATTCCCTTTAGCATAAGCCTTTCCAAAAAAGTAGTCATTATCTTCTGCATGCGTGTTCATAGCCAGCATATTTCTCCCTGAAATATTCACATCATAAGCCAGTCGTTGAAAAAGTCCGTTGTGAGTTATCAATCCTGTTAAAGATCCCTGATTCTGTTCCTGATCGTACAATTTAATATTTCGTAGCTGAATTGTCTTTCTTGTCAAATGTACAGAATCATTAAAGAAATAAGTAGTTCTCAGTGTCTTAACTGATCCCTGTCCTTTGTCCACATACACATCTCCTTCAAAACCAAGGATCTTCGATGGTCCAAACATCCGAATTTTTCCACTTGCATATCCTTTAAAGTTTTGAATAACGCTCTCGAAATAACGATCTAAAAACTCAACACTTAAACGATGAGCATCAAACATAAAATCAAGTGAATCGTTCTTTGGTACGTAAACACCGCCAGCAGTAATCAGAGGTTCATTTTTATCATTAACGAATTTAGCATTAGCCAAAACCTGATTATTCTCTTTGTCCCATGTAGAATGCAACGTTGCATCACCGATAAATTTATGGTTCAGCGACACATTCTTCACAAAAAGGTTGGCTTCATATATAGGTTGTTTCAGCAAACTAAACAATGTTACCTTGCCTGTTACATTTCCGCATATAGTAATGGGCTTCAGTTTGAGCAGTGTCGTCAAAAGAAATTCAAGATTCAAATCATTCATTTCAACCACCAAACCCTCATTCTGATTTTTTGAAGCTATACCATTGGCATGCACAAACTGATTATGATTATCAAAAAGAAAATCATGCACCTGAATAGTACTATCGGCATTAAAATCAACAGTGCAAGGATGAAGAGTCCAGATTGAATCAGAGATAATGATCTCGGAAGGCAAAACTGAAAGTCGGGCAGCCATTTTGTTACTTTCTTTTCGAAACTTAGTCACGGCACTAACCTGACCGGCATTAGTTATTTTTTGCGAATTTTGCCAAACCAATTGAGTATAAACACTATCCCTTGCTGCAGATGCGGTCATAAAAAGATTCAGCAAAGCTCCATCTTTTTCATGCAGTAGTGCGCGTGAAGTAAGTTGTAATTGTTGTTTCTGACTTTCGCAATGCAAGGAAATATTTTCTACAAATTGATTACTTGACTTTAGCGTTGGAATACTCGCGAAAATATCAATTTTATTAATTTTTTCATCAATAAGTCCTTTTATTGTCGTAACGCCACCAAGTGTATAAGGCAAAACCAGCACATCAGAGATTTCTTTTGTATTGGCTATTTGCAGATCAATATCAACCTGATTTGGATTACGCTCTTTACTTTTATTTATTGCAGACAAAGCCGGCAAATAATTTTGAACAATTTTACTGATTGTTAATCCTATAGTGCTATACTTAAAATTCCCGCTAAGTGAACCATTAACATAATCCGAAACAATATTGACACGTGTAAATTCATTATCTATTCTGGAAATTAACTCTATATTGTTCACATTCAACCTCTTTCCTTTATTGTTAAACGAGATACTGTCGAAACGAACAAAACCATTTATATTATCCAGCGAATTTCCTATCATATTGGTTTTCGCATTGAACGAAAGAGTCGCCCCAGAATATTTATCAGTCAGGTGAAGCGCATTTAAATTGGTATTGAGTACTTTCAAATCAAAATCGTAAACCGGCAATTTCTTTGTCAGGTCAATAATACCATTAAAATAGGCATGCACATTATCATCTTCAACATTCGCCTTACCATCAAATCCTGTCCCATCATACTTACCAACAAACTGAATATCACGATAGGAGTAATCGTTAAACTGAATCTCAGGAACTTTAGCAGTAATTGTTCCCCGTAAACTTGACTTATCCTTTTTCGAACCTTTGGTATTTAAATTAATTGACACTTTACCAAACTGTTTGTTATTCAACATTTTGCCAAGTTGAAAATCAGAAGTTTTAATCGTTCCATTGTACGACAAATCTTTTAAATCATTCTCCAATTTCACTAAAATATCCGTAGAAATACTCCCAAGTTTAGTATTCATATTCCCGTAAGCCACCAGATTGCTTAGAAATCCTGTAATATTCCCTTTATATTTAATTATTCCTAATTGATTAAGCTCTTTTGGAAGCACGAAAGGGCCACTGGAAAGTTGAGATATAAAATCTTGCACACCAGCCGGCTGAACATCCAACTCATTGATTTGACCATAAATAAATGCTTCACTCAAATTTGGAAGTCCGTTAATATCTAAATCAGCTTTCAATAAAAGCGATTTACCATACTTAAGTTCCATTTTCTGAAAACGCATGCTTGAAATCCGACCTGTCAACAAACCCTTCAGTGTCGCAATACCTTTTACATTTTTAAAGTCCGGAATAAAAGCTTTTAAATCAGATATAGCAATGTTCGACGGAGATATATGCACATTCCAACGAACTTTGTCAACCAACTTTTTAAGATCTGTTAAACTATCGTACTTAAGTTTAATATCTTCCAGTTTTAAGTTCGAATTAGGCAATTTGAGGTCAATACCAGGAATATATACGAACGTTTTAGAACCAAAAATGCGAGTTTTCAAATCGGTTATTTGCAATCCGGATTGTTCCGTAGCACTTAATTCAAAAATTTGTGCACTTAATGTATCTTTCATTAACACATCTAATGCTATATCAGAATTTACATTATGGAATTTTAAATTATTGCCATTAAAAACTCCTTTAGGTGATTTCTTATATAGTTGGAAATTACGATAAGTAAATGTTGAATTGCGCAATTTGAAGTTTTTTATCCGATATTCTACCCTCGTTTTATGATTCGTTTGAGGGTTTTGGAATGCCTTTATTACAAAGTCAAGGTTGGAATGTCCGTTCTTATCAACTACCAGATTTCCATGCAGTTGATCAATATCAATAGAGGTAAAAATAATTTGATTTCTGAAAAATTTCCAGAATTTAAAATGTAGATCTGCTTCGTGTACAAAAAGCAAAGTATCTTTTTGTAAATCTTCCACATATAAATCGTTTATCGACAACACATTGAAAAACTTATACTCAACTTTGCCAACTGACACTTTCGTGTGAAGTTTGGCTGCCAACTCTTTTACAACTACCTGAGCAATAGTTTTCTGTATCTTGCTGTTTTGTAGCAACATAAAAAGCAACGCGAAAAATAAAACAATTCCCGCCATGCTAAAACCTAATATCTTAGCTGTTTTTTTTATACTTTTGGACTTTATTTCGCAAAAGTAACCAATAATTTTGTGAAACCATAATGAAATGCCCATAAGTAAGCGATTTAAAAAATTAAAAAATACAAATTACAATTGCCGTGCCATTATAAATTGGGATTTTGATTTTTCGTTAATTAATTTTTCAATAGAAATACAATCAGACAGAACGAATCTCTCAAATTCCTGCTTCAGTTAGAACAATGAATTCAACAATCATATTAGGTATCGAATCGTCATGCGACGACACTTCTGCTTCCATAATCCGAGACGGTGTAATGCTTTCCAATGTAATTGCCAATCAGGAAGTTCACACCAATTTTGGAGGTGTGGTACCTGAATTAGCTTCGCGAGCTCATCAACTTAATATTATCCCCGTGGTACACGAAGCATTGAAACGCGCCGGAGTTGATAAAAGCGAACTCAACGCCATTGCCTTTACCCGTGGTCCGGGTTTACTTGGCTCATTGTTAGTGGGAACCTCATTTGCTAAAGGCCTTGCTCAAGCGCTTAACATTCCTTTAGTGGATGTAAATCACCTACAGGCACACGTATTGGCACATTTTATAAGCGAAGGAAAACCCAATGAACAACAACCTGAATTTCCTTTTCTATGCCTGCTGGTTTCGGGTGGTAATTCTCAAATTGTGTTGGTAAAAGCATACAACGAAATGGAAGTTATCGGACAAACCATTGACGATGCAGCCGGCGAAGCCTTTGACAAGTGCGCTAAAGTCATGGGACTTCCCTACCCCGGCGGACCACATATCGACCGTCTGGCTAAAGTTGGCAATCCGAAAGCTTTTACATTCAACAAACCGCAAATCCCCGATTACAATTACAGCTTCAGCGGATTAAAGACTTCGTTTTTATATTTATTGCGCGACAAAATCAAGGCAAATCCAACGTTTGTGGAGGAAAATATGAACGATTTATGCGCTTCACTTCAAGCCACGGTTATAGAAATTTTAATGAATAAACTTCGAAAAGCCGCAAAGGATTTAAAAACCAATCAGGTTGCAGTTGCCGGAGGCGTGTCGGCCAATACAGCCCTTCGACAGGCATTTCACGATCACAGCGAAAAGTACGGTTGGAAAGTGTATATTCCCCCATTTGCTTTTACCACCGATAATGCTGCCATGATTGCCATTACCGGCTATTTCAAGTACCAGCATGCCGACTTTTGCCCCATGGGGGAAGTTCCGTTTTCCAGAGTAACTAATAAATTCTAATTACAGAGCAACATAGAAGTAGTTACAAGTCAGGTTCTTTGAATATCGGTTACAAAAAGCATTCAATCAATCACTTAACATTCAATTAAATGAATCTCCATGCAATAAAATTTCCGGAAAAACTTACTCCATTTAAAGGGGTGATTCTTTTTGCTGTGGTATTAATGCTATCTAATTTTTTTTGGAAATACAATGTACTGGGCGACGAAGCAAATGACATTAATTCAACGGTAACTTTTTGGGGATTGGATATTTCGGCACTATTTATCTGGATGGCACATCATGTTGCCCATGCATCAGAAAGTGTTTTAAAGCTCTTCGGGTCAAATATCATGCTGAAACCGGGGAATATTCTCAGTTATCCAAACGGCAATTCAGTAATAATAATCTGGGCATGCACCGGACTTAAACAAGCCTATATTTATATTTGTATATTGGCTTTTACCCGTGGACCATGGCTTAAAAAACTGTGGTATATTCCGTTAAGCTTGTTGGTTGTTTACGCTTTCAATATCTTCAGAATTGCATTTATAGTAGCCTGTATTGAAAATCATCCCGATTGGTTTGAATTTCTTCACTTATATTTCTTTAAATACCTATTCTACGGAATTATATTTTTAATGTGGGTATTTTGGGAAGAACGAATTGCAGGGAAAGAAACAGAGAAACAAGAATTGGTATAACAGAAACAAACGATTTTTTTTAGCTCATTGTCACTATTCAGTCCTTTTTTTAACTTTTTCAATCCCTGGTCAGCAAAAGCTGATCAGGGATTTTTGTTTTTATCGGTTGTTATAGCTTTACCAGTAACTCAATTAAAAGACAAAGGCGAGTTGCCCCGCCTTAAATGTTTTCACAACGGAATAATCCTTATTGTGATTTGCTTCAAAAATTGTATGGCAAAGATATGTAAAAAAATAAACTAAACAACAGTTGTTTATTAAAAAAATTACATTTAACTTTAAAGCCTTTTATTGACCATTTAAAAACAGAATATTATGAAGAAGATTTTGGGATTGGATTTGGGAACAAATATGTTAATGTTTTAAAACAAAAAGGCGAGTTGCCCCGCCTTAAAGTGTTTTCACAAAGGAATAATCCTTATTGTGAATTCTTATTTTTTATGAAGAATTCACAACAGTCATTGAACATAAAAAAATCATTCTATGAAAAATCAAAATAGGTTCATATGGATGGACATATGCAAATTGAGATTGGTGCCTCAATAAAAGTCTCTCGTCAGACACATTCCTATTTTTATTGTGCAAAGATATAAATAATTTTATAATCAATGACTATAAACGTATTTATTTCATATATTTTTATATCTTTGCATTATCAAAACCGATAAACTTCTAAAATACAATAAAATGAACGATTCAAAAAAAATTTTAGGTCTAGATTTGGGAACAAACAGCATTGGTTGGGCATTGGTGAATGCGAGGGAAGATGAAACTAAAGAGATATTGGGCATTGGAAGTCGAATAATTCCCATGAGTCAGGATATTCTAGGAAAATTTGATAGCGGCAATTCAATATCACAAACAGCCGAAAGAACCGGATATAGAGGAGTTCGCAGACTTCGGGAAAGGCATTTGTTGCGTCGGGAAAGGCTTCACAGAGTTTTACATGTAATGGATTTTCTTCCCAAACACTATGAGAAATATATCGATTTTGAAAATAAACTTGGTAAGTTCATATCAGACACAGAGCCTAAATTGGTATGGAAAGAGGATGAAAATGGAGACTTTGATTTTATTTTTAAAGTTTCTTTCAATGAAATGGTTGAGGAGTTTAAGATTACTCAACCTCAATTATTTGATGAAGACAAAATAATCCCATACGATTGGACTATTTATTATTTAAGAAAAAAGGCTTTACAAAACAAGATAGAAAAAGAAGAATTGGCCTGGCTTTTACTCAATTTCAATCAAAAGAGAGGTTATTATCAACTACGTGGTGAAGAGGAAGAAGATAACCCAAACAAATTAGTTGAGTTCCATACATTGAAAGTTATTGAGGTAAGTGCCGATGAGCCTCAAAAAGGGAAACTAGATATTTGGTACAGTATTATACTTGAAAATGGCTGGATATACAGACGTTCAAGCAAAACACCCCTTTTCGATTGGAAAGATAAAGTACGTGATTTCATTGTCACAACAGATCTTAATAACGATGGCACAACAAAGGTGGACAAAGATGGGAAAGAAAAACGTTCATTCCGAGCTCCATCAGAGGATGACTGGACTCTACTCAAAAAGAAAACTGAATCTGATATTGAAAAAAGTAATAAAACAGTTGGTTGCTATATTTTCGAAACTTTATTACAAAATCCAACACAGAAAATCAATGGTAAACTTGTCAGAACCATAGAACGTAAATACTACAAACAGGAGCTAAAAGCAATACTTGAAAAACAAAGGGAATTCCACTCAGAATTAAATAGTGTTGAATTGTATCAGGATTGCCTTTATGAGCTTTATGGAAACAACGAGGCACATAGAAATAGTAATGCAAATCGTGATTTCACTTATCTGTTTTTGAATGATATTATCTTCTATCAACGCCCTCTTAAAAGCAAAAAGTCGTTGATTAGTAACTGTAAATATGAAGCCCGAACTTTTGTCAACAAAGAAACTGGGGAGAAACAAACAGATGCTATAAAATGTATAACTAAATCACATCCACTTTATCAAGAGCTTAGACTCTGGAAGTTTATTCAAGACCTAAAAATCATTGAGCGCGAGAAAGATATAAATGGCAAATTAAACACTGATGTAGACGTTACAAATGAATTTTTAAACACGGAGGACGATTATGTTGATTTATTTGATTGGTTGAATAAAACCAAGGAGATTAAGCAAGATACTTTACTATCATCCTATTTTAAAATCAAAAAGAAAAAAGGAGAAGATGAACTCTCTCATAGGTGGAATTATGTAGAAGACAAAGAATATCCTTGCAATGAAACAAGAGCTCAATTTCTTAATAGATTGAGTAAAGTAAGTAATGTTCCTGAAAACTTTTTAAATAAAGAAACAGAGATTCAATTGTGGCATCTGCTTTATTCGGTTGAAGATAAGTTGGAGATTGAAAAAGCATTAAAATCATTTGCAACAAAAAATCACTTAGGTGATGATTTTGTTGAGGTATTTAAGAAATTCCCACCCTTTAAGAAGGAATATGGAGCATATTCCGAAAAGGCTATTAAAAAGTTCCTTCCATTGATGCGAATGGGTAAATATTGGAATCTTGATAATATCGACGAAAAAACAAAATTCAGAATTGAGAAGTTAATAACCGGCGAATGCGATGAATCTATTCAGAATCGAGTTCGTGAAAAAGCCATTAAACTTAATACAGATACAGATTATAAAGGTCTACCAGAATGGTTAGTAAGCTATATTGTCTATGACAGACATTCCGAGTCAGGTGAAATATCTAAATGGAAAACGCCGGAAGATTTAGAAGCATATTTGTGTACTTTCAAACAGCATTCACTTCGCAATCCTATTGTAGAACAGGTAATAACCGAAACATTGCGAACGGTTAAAGACATTTGGAAACACTATGGTGATTTTTCGGAAATTCATATTGAATTAGGACGTGAAATGAAGAATCCGGCAGACAAACGTAAAACTATGACAGCTCAGATTACTGATAATGAGAATTCAAATCTTCGAATCAAGTATCTACTGGCTGAGCTGATTAACCATAGTGATGTCGAGAATGTTCGTCCATATTCTCCAAGTCAACAGGAAATATTAAAAATTTATGAGGATGGAGTTTTAAATTCAGGCATTGAAATACCTGAAGACATTTCTAAAATAGTAAAACAAAGTCAACCATCTAAGTCGGACTTAATACGCTATAAGCTATGGCTAGAACAAAAATATCGTTCACCCTATACAGGCGAAATGATTCCTCTGGGAAAGCTTTTTACATCTGCGTATGAAATTGAGCACGTTATTCCTCAATCCAGATATTTCGATGATTCATTTAGTAACAAGGTTATTTGCGAAGCTGCCGTAAACAAAGAAAAAGACAACGCACTAGGCTATGAGTTTATCAAAAAAAACGAAGGCAGAATCATCGAATTAAGCTATGGTAAAACAGTAAAGATTTTCACTGTTAGTCAGTACGAGGACTTTGTAAAGCAATATTACGGAAAAAGCCGTGGGAAAATGAAAAAGCTTTTAATGGAAGATATTCCCGAAGCTTTTGTCGAAAGACAGCTGAACGATACCCGTTATATTAGCAAAGTAGTTAAAGGATTATTATCCAACATTGTTCGTGAGGAAGGAGAGTTGGAATCAACATCCAAAAATGTAATTTCATGTACCGGTGGTGTAACAACAATTCTAAAACAAGATTGGGGTTTGAATGATGTGTGGAACAGAATTGTAACTCCACGTTTTGAGCGAATGAACGAGCTTACTAAATCCAACAACTTTGGACAATGGACAAATAAAGATGGTAAAAGAGTATTCCAAACTGAAATGCCTCTTGAATTACAAAAAGGATTTAACAAGAAACGTATTGACCATCGTCATCATGCTATGGATGCGTTGGTAATTGCCTGTGCTACAAGAAGCCATATCAATTATCTAAATAATGAATCTGCCAAACCATCATCAAAAGTCAGCAGACCTGATTTAAAAAACAAGCTTTGTTACAAATCTAAAACTGATGATAAAGGTAACTACAAATGGCAATTTTATAAACCATGGGATTCATTTACTGAGGATGCACAAGTCGCATTGGAAAATATAGTCGTAAGCTTTAAGCAAAACCTGAGAGTGATAAATAAAACAGCAAATAAGTATCAGGTAATTGAAAATGGCAAAAAAGTAATTAAAACACAAGAAAGCGGAGATAGTTGGGCAATCAGAAAACCTCTACATAAAGAAACTGTTGCCGGTATAGTAAATTTACGATTTAAAAAGTCAGTGACTCTATCAACTGCAATTGACCAATGGGAAATGATGGTTGATAAAGGCTTGAAGACAAAAATCAAACAACTGATTAACGAAGGTCTTGATAAGAAGAAAATTCAAAAATTTTTTGCAGACCAAGAAAATATGTGGCTTGGAAATGATATTACAAAAGTCGAACTTTACTATTTCAGCAACGATAAAGAAGTTCTTGTTGCTTCGAGAGTGAATTTAGACACGACTTTTGGCGTAAAAAAAATAGAAAGTATTACAGATACAGGAATACAGAAAATTCTACTTAACCATCTGGCTAACTACAACGACCAACCTGAACTTGCATTTTCACCCGAAGGTATAGAAGATATGAATAAAAACATGGTTGCATTAAACAATGGCAAATTTCATCAACCTATTATAAAAGTTAGAACTTATGAACCAAAAGGGAACAAGTTTAATGTAGGAGTTACAGGAAATAAGAAAGATAAATATGTAGAAGCTGCAAAGGGAACAAACTTATTCTTTGCAATCTATGCGGACGAGAATGGGAAGCGCAGTTATGAAACGATTCAACTTAACATCGTCATCGAAAGGCTAAAGCAAGGGTTATCCGAAGTTTCAGAAACAAATGATAACGGTGATAAACTTTTATTCCACTTATCTCCAAATGATTTGGTGTATGTTCCAACTGAAGAAGAGAATGTAACAAGTCAATTTAATATAGAGAATAAAGAACGAATCTATAAAATAATAAGCTTTACTGGAAATCGTCTCTATGCACTTCAACAAAATATTGCCTCAGTAATAGTTGATAAAGTGGAACTTACACTTTTAAATAAAGTTGAAAGTGATATACAAACTAATCTATCCATTAAACAATTCTGTATTAAACTTAAAGTTGACCGTTTGGGACGTATTTCAATTTGATCATTCGTCATCATTCCAAAGTTCTAAACTTCGGAAAAGATAAGCAACAAATAAACAATAACAATGGAAAAACTAATTCCAAACCAATGCTATCATATTTTCAATCATGCCAACGGGTTTGAGAATATTTTTGCGGAGGACGAGAATTATGGTTTTTTTCTTGAAAAGTATCAACAGTATATTACGCCCATTGCAGAAACTTATGCTTATTGCCTGATGCCGAACCATTTTCATTTGGTAGTACGAATTCGCAAACGTGAGCAACTGGAAGAAATTATTCAAACCAAAAACAACTTCGTCGCCACTAACTTTTCCAAAGTTTCTTTCGACTTTGGAAAAGTTGCCGAGGTGGATGAAGTTGGGAAGGTTGATAAAGGTAGAATAAGCGATGATGATATTCAAAGATTCCTCTCAAAACAATTCTCCAATCTTTTTAGCAGCTACACCCAATCTTTTAACGTATTGTATAAGCGGAGGGGATCACTATTTATCAAAAACTTTAAACGTGAAGTAATACTTGATAAAGAGTATTTTCTGAATGCAATTGTTTATACACACCGAAATCCCATTCACCATGGTTTTTGTACTCGTTATACCGATTGGAGTTATACTTCTTATTGCGAAATTATAGAAC
>Ga0118677_10009754_pt1 | contig 14888 bp, 7 predicted proteins | sample AliMusrvi5mmetaG_FD_86154 | JGI IMG/M metagenome (GOLD analysis project Ga0118677, IMG submission 86154)
CAGTATATGTGAGCCACATCTCATTTGATGTTAATCTTAAAATAGTATTTAATGTCGTTACTCCTGAAATATTCCATGCCAGATACTCTTCGGAATTTTCAAATTCCCATGTGCCATTTTCAATCAATGTCCCTGTTGTTTGCGTAACTTTTCCATCTTTTGTTAACTCAATTTTATAATCTTTTATTAATACCTGAAATACTGGATTTGAAGTTTGGTCAACATCATCGACAAGAACTTTCTCAATTTTCCATGTGTTGGCTGCTCTGCTTTTTTTGGATATCAAGCTGAAAGAAGGACCATCTTCGTACTTGCCGCATGAGGGCATAATAAAGAAAACTGTTAATAAAATTATAAGTAATGTATATATTCTTTTATACATAATTGTTTTTTTGAAAAATATAAAGCAAAAATAATTTATTTTTTTTATATATCAAAGACGAACGAAATAATTAGTGTTAATAATGCCTTAATTTCATTATTATCTTAGCGGTTATTAAGTTATATCAAATCAAATTGTAGATATCACATTTTAAATAAGGTAAAAGCATTTTCCGTAGTTTTTTCGGCAACTTTATCTATAGGCACATCCATAATTTCGGCAACCTTCTCGGCAACATATCTGATGTACAAGCTTTCGTTGCGTTTGCCTCTGAACGGAACAGGAGGAAGGAATGGTGCATCTGTTTCAAGCACAATGTTTTCTATTCCAACTGCTTTTATTACATCAGGTAATTCTGTTTTTTTATATGTAACAGTACCCCCGACTCCAATAAAATAGCCCTTGCTAACAATATCTTTTGCAGCCTTGGCATCACCCGGGTAACAATGGAAAACACCTTTGATTTTGGGCAACGATTTTTCATTAAGAACATCAATAATTTGCTGTAAGGCATTTCTGGAATGAATAACTATTGGCAGATTGTATTTGTCGGCTAAAATAATTTGTTGTCTGAGTGATTCTTTTTGCTCCTTTTCAAAGGTCGTATCCCAATATAAGTCAATGCCTGTTTCACCGATGGCATAATAAGTATCGGTTTTAAGTTCCTCTTCAATGATGGCTAATTCTTTTTCATAGTTGTTATTTACTGAAGTTGGATGCAGCCCTATCATTGGAAATAAATTGAGAGGAAACTCACTGACTAATTTTTTCAATGGTTCAATACTTTGGGCATCAATGTTTGGCAATAACATGAATTTTACATCGTTATCTATTGCTCTTTTAACAACTTCATGCCTGTCATTGTCGAAATGGTCAAGATAAAGGTGGGTATGGGTATCAACTAAAATCATGGGGCAAAATTATCTATAAATTCAACATATAATGACTAAACATATTAAAATTAAAGCTATCATACTTTTTCATTGGTGTCTGATAAAAATCTTAAATAACTAAAGGATGTAAAAATTCTTTTCGTTTTTTGCCTCTTATCCTAAAGCCTGCCTGTCCGGTAGGCAGGGAAGAATTGATTTTCAGCAATTTACATCCTTCAGGAACGAGGCAAAATAAATTGATGAAAAACAATTCGTTAAAATAATAAAAAAACAAAATAAATCGACTTTAAAATATTTAATTTCATTACCGGAAAATATCAAAAAAAGAGATTACTTTGTATAAGTTTTAATATAGAAATAAAAAACGTCATGAAACGAGTATTAGTGGTTACCGGAGGAGGAGATTGTCCGGGGTTAAATGCAGTTATAAGAGCAATAGTAAAAAGAGCTGGCCAGGAGAAAGACTGGGAAGTGATAGGCAGTATTCAGGCATTTGATGGCGTTTTGCGGGAACCTGCCGAGATTATGGTTTTAAACAATGAAACTGTTGCTGGAATTCATGTAAGAGGCGGAACTATTATTGGCACTACTAATAAAGGAGGGCCTTTTGCATGGCCAATAAAAAACAATGATGGAACATGGAGCAGTGTTGACAGATCTGATGAGATGCTACGGAATCTTCAGGTTCTTGGTGTTGACGCTATAATCAATATAGGTGGCGATGGTTCACAACGTATTTCTCAGGCTTTATTTGAGAAGGGGTGCAACATAATAGGTGTGCCTAAAACCATTGATAACGATTTATCTGGAACTGATTTTACTTTTGGTTTCCAGACAGCAGTTCAGATAGCTACAGAGGCTGTTGATAAACTCGTTACTACAGCCGCCAGTCATAACAGGGTTTTAATTTTAGAGGTTATGGGGCGCTATGCCGGCTGGATAGCTCTTCACGCAGCAGTAGCTGCCGGTGCTGAAGTTTGTCTTATACCTGAAATACCCTACGACATCAATAAGATTGTTGACAAAATACATCAAAGAATTATTAAAGGTAAAGGTTTTGCCAACATTGTAATTGCCGAAGGAGCTATGGCATTAAACAGCACTGTGGTTCATGAAAAAAGTGATATTCATATCTACAGTAATATTAAGTTAGGTGGTGCTGCCTACAAGCTTATGCATGAACTTGAAAATGCAGGTCTTGAAACAGAGATGAGAGAGACTGTTCTTGGTCATTTGCAAAGGGGAGGCATTCCCACGGCCAACGATCGTATACTGGCCACGCAATTTGGTGTTAAAGCTTTTGAGATGGTGTTGGAAGGCAAATTCGGGCAGATGGTTTCTTACAGGCATCCTAAGATTGTTTCTGTTCCTATCTCAGAAGCTATTGATAAATACAATTATGTAAAACCCTCTTCTAATCTTGTTAAGACGGCTAAGGGAGTGGGGATCTGTTTTGGAGACTAGGAATATTAACCACATAGACACAAAGGGCACATAGAATACATATACATAGAAAATATATGATAGCAAATATAAAAAATATATAAAGAAAAAGCACGAGTTTTGGAATGTGAACGTTGATAAGTGAGAAAAAGATTACTTTAAACTTTAGTTCACTTTAGTTCACTTTAGGCACTTTAGTTCACTTAATTACATGGAAAGAAAAACGTTTTTTGTTGATGTTATTTTGCCCTTGGCTGTTGAAGGAACTTTCACATACAGAGTACCTTACGAGCTTAATGATGAGATAGACAAAGGCAAAAGAGTTGTTGTTCAGTTTGGCAAAAAGAAGATTTACACGGCACTCATCTACAAAGTTCATCAAAATGCACCAACTTCTTATTCTGTAAAATACGTGCTGTCGGTACTTGATAAATCACCGATAGTATCCGAATCGCAGTTTAAGCTGTGGGAATGGATGGCTTATTATTATTTTTCTCATCTGGGAGATATAATGAATGCTGCCTTGCCACAGGCTTTTAAACTTGAGAGCGAAACAAGAATTCTTTTAAATCCAGGTTTTAATCAAGAGTTTGACAAACTCAATGACAAGGAATATCTTATTGCTGAAGCGCTTACCATAAGAAATGTGCTTACCTTAACAGAGGTTTCTAAAATCACTGAACAGATAAAAGTCTTTAATATAGTCAAAAGCCTAATTGAAAAAGGTGTCGTCATCGTTGAGGAAGAGATTAAAGACAAGTATAAACCAAAAACAGAAATTTTTGTAAAGCTCTCTGATATTTTTAAAGATGAAAATAACCTCAAAAAACTTTTTGACTCTTTAGAGAAGAAAGCTGAAAAGCAATTTAACCTGCTGCTAAAATACATTCAACTTGCACAGAAACAGCAGGATATGTTTTTTCCTGTCTCGAAAAACATTTTGCTTAAAGAAGGCAATTTCAGTGCAAGTATTCTTGAGGGAATGATAAAAAAAGAGGTTTTTGAAACTTTTAAAAGTGAAGTGTCGCGGTTAAAAAAGTACGACAAGCCGTTGATTGATACGCTAAGTCTCACTGAAAGTCAGGAGCTGGCGCTTGCCGACATAAAAGAAAAGTTTTTAACCAAGGACGTGGTGCTCCTTCACGGGGTAACATCCAGCGGGAAAACAGAAATTTATGCAAAACTTATAGAGGAGGTTATTAAAAGCGGCAAGCAAGTGCTATATCTGTTGCCCGAGATAGCTTTAACTACCCAGATGATATCAAGGCTTAAAAAGTTTTTTGGTAACGACATAGGTGTTTATCACTCTAAGTTCAGTGATAATGAGCGCGTTGAGATATGGAATTCAGTGCTAAACACCAATGATGAGCTATCACAGAAAAAGAAATTCAGCATTATTCTTGGTGCCCGTTCTGCCTTATTTTTACCTTATACCAACCTAGGCCTTATCATTGTTGATGAAGAACATGAAGTAAGTTATAAACAACACCATCCTGCACCATACTACAATGCCCGCGACAGTGCCATCTTCCTGGGACAGCTGCATCAGTGCAAAACACTATTAGGAACTGCAACACCCTCAATAGAAACCTATTACAACTGCGAAACAGGAAAATATGGTAAAGTGAATCTTTTTAAACGGTTTAACGACTTGCAACTACCTGAATTCATGGTTGTTAACCTTAAAGACTTGTATAAGAAAAAAGCCATGAAGTCTTTTTTCTCACCTTTTTTATTAGAACAGATAGAAACCTGCCTTACCAACCGCGAGCAGATCATACTTTTCCAGAACCGCAGAGGGTTTGCCTTGTGGATGGAATGCCTGAACTGCCATTACATCCCCTCGTGTAAAAATTGCGATGTCACCCTCACCTATCACAAGAAAAGCAATGTTCTTAAGTGCCACTATTGCGGCTATGCTATAGAAGTGCCCGACAAATGCCCTGCCTGTTCTTCTAACAAAACGACATTGAAAAGCTATGGGACAGAACGTATTGAAGATGAGCTGGGTATATTTTTCCCGAAAGCTAAAATAGCGCGCATGGATTACGACTCTACACGGGGCAAAAATTCATTTCAGGAAATTATCAACGATTTTGAAGAAAACCGCATCCATATATTGGTAGGCACCCAGATGGTAAGTAAGGGCATGGACTTCGACAATGTAGGACTCGTAGGGGTATTGAATGCTGACAACATGCTGCATTTCCCTGATTTCCGCTCGTACGAAAGGGCTTTCCAGCTTGTGGCACAGGTGAGTGGCCGCACAGGACGTAAGACCAAAAGAGGCAAAGTAATTTTGCAAAGCTTTGAACCTGAGCATTTTGTCATTAATTCCATTATACATAATGACTATAATGCTTTTTACAGACAGCAAATAGAAGAGCGTCATAAGTTTTTCTACCCGCCTTTCTGCAGGCTCATACAAATAAGTCTGAAACACCGCAAACTGGAAACTTTAAACAAAGCAGCCACCCAATTGGCCGATAGCCTCAGAAAACAACTGCCCAAACGCATCTTAGGCCCGGAGTATCCTTATATTTCCCGTATCAAAAACGAATATATCAAGAACATCCTCATCAAGGCTGAAAAGGCGATGACCATTAAGAAAATAAGGGAGATACTGACTATGGAAACCGATTATATTAAAAAACACAGTGATTTTAAGGGTTTGAAGATAATCGTTGACGTTGATCCGATGTAGGTTGATCCACAAACTACGGTTGGGCTTTTAAATTAATAATGACAGAAATGGATATAATATATTTAGGCGACTAAAAAAGTCGCAGTACGACGATATTATGGTAAAGGAAGTATGTGCTCAATTCTGACATTCGGATTCAAACTGTTATTTTGTATTATTTTTCAATTTTTGTTCATTTAGCAATATTTGCCGAGTGTTGATAGCAAATGGACTATTTGGATAATTTTCAATTAATAACTCAGAAACAGCAAAGGCTTTATCCCATCTTTCAGAACTATAAAAGTATATTGCAAGATTTGCAAGATAATACTCAGGCGGTAAAAACTTTATTCCTATTTTTTGCGACGCTTTTTCAAAGTGTTCTTTAATCGCCTCTTTTACAAATTGCAGACTATTATTATTAAGTCACCTGAACTAATTTCTATAAACGAAAATCAATCCTATATTTCTTTAAAAGAGAACAAAAAATTACGAAAGTGAAAAAAACTTTAAATCACGAAACAAACCACCCTAAAACATATTGTAAATAAATAACGCTTATTGAAACCACAAAGGTGGCTATAGTAACGGTAAGCCCTACCTTGAAGAAGGAGAAGAAAGTGATTTTAATACCGACGCTCATTATGTTTTAGTCCAAATAAACTTCATGGAAGATGTCAATCGGTCGGTATAATACCCAAAAGCTTATTGGATTAAAACATATTATGTAATGGTATAACACCTAGTTTATCAGCTGATTCAATAACAATAAGGTTAGCCATGGCGCCATTTCCGGAGAGTTTGGAATTTGGGGCTTGGAGCTTGAAATTTGAATTTTGGAATTTACTACTCAATCTACCTTTAATTTCTTATATCTAATCCGCTTCGGATCTGCATCTCCGAGTCTCTTCTTTTTATTTTCCTCGTATTCGGAATAGGAGCCTTCGAAGAAATAGACCTGTGAGTCGCCTTCAAAAGCGAGAATATGAGTAGCTACCCTGTCTAAAAACCAACGGTCGTGGGTAATGACTACAGCACAGCCTGCAAAATTATCGAGTCCTTCTTCCAAAGCCCTGAGGGTATTTATATCAATGTCGTTTGTAGGCTCATCGAGGAGCAGTACATTGGCTTCTGTTTTAAGCGTTAAGGCTAAATGGAGGCGATTTCTTTCTCCACCGGATAAGATGCCGCATTTCTTTTCCTGGTCGGCGCCACTGAAGTTAAAACGCGCCACATAAGCCCGCGCATTTAAAGTTCTGCCACCCACCTGCACTAATTCAGTACCACCGGAGATTACTTCAAATACAGACTTCTCAGGGTCTATCCCTGCATGGGTCTGGTCAACATACCCTATCTTAACTGTTTCTCCAACCTCAAAAGTGCCTGAATCAGTAGCCACATGGCCCATTATCAAACGGAACAATGTTGTTTTGCCGGCTCCATTAGGACCTATAATGCCAACAATACCGGCAGGAGGCAAAGAAAAATTAAGATTTTCAAAAAGAATATTGTTGCTAAATGTTTTACTTATGTTAACGGCTTCAATGACCTTATTTCCCAAGCGGGGTCCGTTAGGGATAAATATTTCAAGTTTTTCCTCTTTCTGTTTTACATCTGCGTTAAGCAGCTTGTCGTAAGCTGAGAGACGGGCTTTGGATTTGGCATGACGGGCTTGTGGTGACATGCGCACCCAATCCAGCTCACGCTCTAAAGTTTTGCGTCGTTTAGATTCTGATTTTTCTTCCTGTTCAAGACGTTTAGTCTTTTGTTCGAGCCATGATGAGTAGTTGCCTTTCCACGGGATGCCCTCTCCCCTGTCGAGTTCCAGTATCCAGCCTGCCACATTATCAAGAAAGTACCTGTCGTGAGTTACTGAAATCACGGTGCCCTTGTATTGCTGTAAGTGTTGTTCGAGCCATTGTACAGACTCTGCATCCAGATGGTTTGTAGGTTCGTCTAAGAGCAATATGTCGGGTTCTGAAAGTAAAAGTCTGCAAAGGGCAACCCTTCTGCGTTCACCTCCAGAAAGATGTTCCACAGACTCGTTGGCATCAGGACAGCGCAAAGCATCCATAGCCCTTTCCAACCTACTATCAAGTTCCCAGGCATTATGCTGATCTAAAAGTTCAGTAACTGCACCCTGACGGTCGATAAGTTTTGCCATCTCATCATCAGTCATGGGTTCTGCAAACTTATTATTGATATCTTCATATTCCTTCAACAATGCAACAACTTCATGAACACCTTCTTCCACTATCTGCCTGACTGTTTTGGAATTATCCAGCTCTGGTTCCTGAGCCAGAAAACCAACAGTATAACCAGGTGAAAAGACAACTTCTCCCTGAAAAGATTTATCGAGGCCTGCAATTATCTTTAGCAGTGTGGACTTCCCTGAGCCATTAAGCCCAATGATACCGATTTTTGCCCCATAATAAAAGGAGAGATAAATATCTTTAAGAATCTGACGGTGCGGAGGGATTTTTTTACCCACGTTGACCATTGAAAAAATGATTTTTTTATCGTCGCTCATTTTGTAATCTTTTTAAAGTTTAAGCAAATCTAATAATTTTTTTGGATTTGTTGTGACTATTTACTACTTAAAATAATTAACCACATAGTCTTCGGGAGTGATAAAACTCCAACCTCAAAACAGATAACTATTAGTTCGTGTTAATTCGTGCAATTCGTGTCTTATTCTCTTTATCCTGTTAATCCAGTTAATCCTGTCATTCTTTTATCCCCTTTTTGTGCCAATTCGTGTAATTCGTGTCAGAATAATTGTGTTGATATTCAATAAATTACGATTAGTTATATAGGAGGCACAAAGATCACATAGAAATACACATAAAAACAAGAGGCTGCCTTTGTTATAAGACAACCTCTTTTTTTTGAAAAAAGCTAAACAAATTAATAATTTATTATTATCTTTATTTTATTGATGAAGATGTTTTATTAATTTGTTCCAGTTTATTTAATCTTTCAATCAAAGCATCCATTTTTTTGTTTGACTCAAGAGCAGCAGATAATTCACTTTCGAGTGTTTCAACCTTTGCATTTTGCTTATTGAGCAATTGCTGGAGTTCCAATATCTGATTTTTCAAATCAGCAGTACGATTTTCTAATGCCTGAATACCAATCATGTTTACCCCATCAATATCAAAAGCTGTTATAGAAGTATCATTACCAACACCACCCAGCTTAAACGCATTATAAAAATCCTGAGCCATAGGACCTATATGGCGGTTAGATGCTTCCTGTGCTTTATAATTCCACTCTGTAACCGGCAAGCTTTTAATTTTCAATAAAGCAACTTCGGGATCTAAAGCAATGAAATTCTCTTTTTTCTTCTTGTCAGAAGTACCTGACCACGAACCACCACCGCTCAGAACATAAACATATGTTGATAAATCGGATTTAGTGTACAAAAAGTATCCATTGTCAAAACGACCTACTAATCTATTTGGCATATAAGAATTAACATAACTTGTTGTTGAATTATCGCCAATAACAAAGGCGCCATTCTGAGAGTTTGTGCTAGCATAATTACCCAAGGCAGTTGAATTTATCCCACTCGTCGTGGTATGATAACCAATAGCAGTTGAATAATCTCCGCTCGCAATTACATAATTACCTGAGGCGTGTGATTTTTCTCCTGAAGCTGTTGTATTATATCCTGTGGCATGTGATTCATAGCCGGAAGCTGTTACTGATTCTCCCAACGCAAAGGCGACATTAGCAGAAGCTACTGCGGCGTAACCCATAGCATATGCCCAACTACCTGAAGCGGTTGTTCCGTTTGAACCCGCAGCCAAGGAATTACTACCTGTAACAATTGCCCCAAAACCCATAGCAGTTGAACAATAGCCTTTAGCTCTAGTATCTAACCCCATAGCTACAGAATAATTACCAATGCTGTCCTTGTCCCAGTTAGCACCGGAAACATACCCCGCTCTGAAAGCTGCTTTATCGGGGTACCACATCATACGTGTGCCTGCACCTGAAGATGGAGGGTTGCCAGGAGAAGATGATTTAAATGAACCTACAAAAAGCACGTTTCCTTCACCTGTACCAATGCCATTGGTGTGCAGAAGAGCTGTAGGGGTAGTTGTACCTATGCCGGTATTACCAGAAGCATAAACATTACCGGTAAAATAACCTGCCCAGATGTTTGAAACTGCATCTTTATAGGCTAAAGCGCCCCAATATGCAGCATTTTCCTGACCTCCAAAAACAGCACAAGAAAGCGGATAGTCATTATAATTATAACCTGCAATACCGGCACTGTAATTATTACCCATATAAGAAGAGCCTTTAATAGCAGCATCTATTCCGCTAAGAATCCAGGATGTACCACCATCCACTGGATAGCTTCCTCCACCGCGATAAGCATAAATTGCAGCAGAATCAGCACCATGTTCTCCAAAAGGACGATTAACATATAGTTTGTATCTGTTGGATGGGATTACATTAACAGCAACTGCGGTTCCATTATTTTGTAATACATTATTGGGTATCCAATTTGTGCCATTATGTCTGAGAGTTTGATTGGCAACTCCAGTAGGCAATAATCCAGTATGGGTATGATCACCTGAAGCAACCTGTAATGCACCTGTACCAAAATCTACAGCAAGAGTAGTTGATAATGAACCATCATAATTACTCCCGGTAAGGCCAGTACCTCTTACAAGCAGAGCATGAGTATGATTACCGGCAGCAACCTGTGTTGCCCCTGCACCAATATTTAAAGATAACATAGGATTACCTGCTAAGCCATCACCATTCAATATACTAATACCATTTCCTGTAACAAAAATACTTCTTGAAACAATACCTCCTCCTGTTCTTACCAGAAGACCAGTAGTACTCAGGTTATGTAAAGAAAGCGCATTGCCTGTTAGCCCAATAGTACCAGTTGTAGTAATCGGGCCCCCTGTAATACCATTATTCGTGTTTATTGATGTTACTGTACCAGTACCCAGGTCTGTTTGCCATGAAGCCAAACCGCTTGCATCAGATGTTAAAACTTTTCCAGCACCGGGCGTACCACCTTGAATTTTTAAAGTACCTGTAATATTTACATTACCCAAAAAATAACCAGCCCATTGATTATAAGTAGCATCCAGATAGCCTAAAGCACCCCAGTAATCAGCATTCCAAGTGCCTCCGATAACACCGGCAGAAAGAGGAAAATCATGATAATTATAACCTGCAACACCGGCAGTATAATTATTCCCAAATAATGAATATCCTTTAACAGCAGCATCTACTCCATAATAGGCCCATGATGAGCCGCCATTCTCTGGATTGTAGCCTCCAGAACGAAATCCATAAATTGCAGTAGAATCTGATCCAAATTCTCCAATAGGACGTAACACATATAGTTTATGTTTAGCCATTGGAGGGGTATTAATTCCAATTGTGTTTCCATCATTTAAAAGAGTATTATTGGCCACCCAATCAGTACCATTGTGTCTTAAAGTTTGATTTGTACCACCTGCAACTAAAGGACCAGTTGCTCCTGTTGGTCCAGTATCACCAGTACTTCCTGTAAGACCAGTTAACCCAGTGTCTCCTTTTGGGCCTGTGGCTCCGGTAGCACCAGTAGCTCCTGTTGCACCAGTCAGTCCTGTTAAACCCGTACCACCTGTTGGGCCAGTAGCACCAGTAGGGCCTGTAGGGCCTGCTACTGTAGAAGCTGCTCCTGTTTGACCTGTTGCTCCTGTAGCACCTGTTGGACCAATAGGACCTGCTACTGTAGAAGCTGCTCCTGTTTGACCTGTTGCTCCTGTAGCACCTGTTGGACCAATAGGGCCTGCTACTGTAGAAGCTGCACCTGTTTGACCTGTTGCTCCTGTAGCACCTGTTGGACCAATAGGACCTGCTACTGTAGAAGCTGCTCCTGTTTGTCCTGTTGCACCTGTAGCACCCGTTGGACCAATGGGGCCAGCTACAGTAGAAGCGGCACCTGTTAAACCTGTTGGACCTGTTGGGCCTGTAGCACCTGTTGGGCCGATAGGACCTGCTACTGTAGAAGCTGCGCCTGTTTGACCTGTTGCTCCTGTAGCACCCGTTGGACCGATATAGCCACCAAAGTGAGATTGGTTTGGTGAAAACCTTGTGTTAAGGTATGGCCACCGGCAGAAAATGTTTCTATTACGGTTTCTCCAATGGTATAGTCCATCTTCACATTACTTGCTGAAGCTGAACCACCTGTACTTGAAATAACCGAATTCTGAATGGTTTGACCAAAGACTGTTGAACCCAAAAAAAACAAACCTGCAATTAGAAAGAATAGGTTTTTGTTCATACGCTTTGATTTTAAATTAATAATTAAAGTAATATTTTTATTTTTAAGTACGCAAATACTTAAACAAAGATACACTTAAATTAGCAAACTCAAATTTTAAATTTACTTATATTCTTTAACTAAAACAATATTGGTTCCTGATAAATTATAACAACCCCAATCATAAGAGGCTAATGTAGCAGTTCCACCGATACTTTTTACCCATAAACTTACAGTATGCGTGCCGGTAGCCAATCCTGAGAATATTCCTGTGATACTAACAGGCAAATATGTTGCAGCATTATGGATTAAAGCAGTAGCATTGCCGATAGTAGTAGCTACGCCATCAACTCTTAACTCATAAAGCACACTATTACAACTAACAAATGTGCCTATATATAAGACTGTTTGAAGGTTTAACTCAACAAAAGTATTACTTGAATATTTAGTAAATGTACCCAGGTCACTAATTTTTTGATAAGATATTGTGACATTAGCTAAATTCTGACAGCCTGTTGGTTGAAACGAAGAAATCATGGTTGAATTGTCTTGCCAAGTAGCATTACCAATTGCATCTGATGTTAAAACCTTACCTGTTCCGGGAGTTCCTGCACCTTCAAATTTTACTGTGCCTGTGGTATGAAGTTGTGCAGTAGGAGAAGTAGTTCCAAGTCCTAAATTCCCTGTGGCATTTTGCAGATAAAAAGTCCCATCCCCAGCATAAGTCCTGCTTATAGAATAATCATCATTTCCTATTAATCCGGCAAACCATTTATCAGCACCAGCTGTTTTATAATAAATGTAGCTATTAGAAAGTGGCGTTCCTTTTTCTATTTCTATACCGGCATATCCAGTAGCAGATTTAACATTAACAAAAGCGGAACCCGTTCTCAAAATATCAACAGCTACTGTAGGGGTAGTTGTGCCAATTCCTATATTTGTACCATCGTTAAACAATGCGCTGGTTGCAGCCCAGTTAGTTGCACCATACATCAATGTCTGACCAGCAGTTCCCGCAGGAAGTAATCCTGCATGTGTATGATTACCGGCAGCTACCTGCGTAGCTCCAGTTCCAAAATCTAATGCAAAGGTAGGATTACCGCTTACGCCATCAATATTTCCCAAAAGAATACCACTACCTGTTGCAGTAAATAAACTTCTAGAAACAATAGTTCCTGCACCTGTTCTGACAACAATACCATTAGTACTCAGATTATGTAAGCCTAAAGCATTGCCGGTTAAACCGATAGTACCGGCTCCGGTTATTGTACCACCTGTAATACCATTATTAGTAGCAATAGAAGTAACAGTACCAGTGCCTGCTGCATTTTGCCATGAAGCAACGCCATTAGCATCTGAAGTTAAAACCTTACCGAGACCTGGTGTTCCCCCCTTTATAGTAATTTTATCGGAAAATCTCACATTGCCATTAAAATAGCCAGCCCATACACTATCAGTATTATCATGATATGCTAAAGCTCCCCAGTAAAGACCCATAAAATCACTACCAAGCACTCCACTTGAAAATGGATAATCGAGATAATTATAACCGGCAACACCAGCAGTATAATTATTGCCCCAGTAAGAAGCGCCTTTAATAGCAGCATCAATACCAGTATAAGCCATTGAAGCACCGCCCCAGGCAGCAGTAGAACCACCTTCTCTATATGCAGAAATTACAGATGTATCAGCGCCATGCTCAGTATATGCACCAATATATAACTTATTATTAGGCATTGGTGTGCTATTTATGCCAATACTTGTTCCTGAATTTAAGAGGAAATTGTTTGTAACCCACGAAGAGCCGTTATTTCTAAGTGTTTGATCAAAGGTACCTGCTACTAACGGACCGGTTACCCCTGTAGCCCCTGTTATACCATTTGCACCTGTAGCACCTGTTATACCAGTAGCACCAGTAGCACCTGTTATACCAGTAGCACCAATAGCCCCTGTAATGCCAGTTGAGCCTGTTGGACCTGTTATACCAGTAGCACCTGTGGGACCTATGGGGCCTGCTACTGATGAAGCTGCGCCTGTTTGACCTGTGGCACCTGTAGCACCCGTTGGACCGATGGGACCAGCTACAGTAGAAGCTGCACCTGTTGGACCTGCTGGACCCGTTGGACCTATGGGGCCTGCTACCGTAGAAGCTGCACCTGTTGGACCTGCTGGACCCGTTGGACCTATGGGGCCTGCTACCGTAGAAGCTGCACCAGTTGGACCTGTTGGACCCGTTGGACCGATAGGTCCTGCAACGGTAGAAGCTGCACCTGTTAAACCTGTTGGACCTGCCGGACCTGTTGGGCCTGTTGAGCCTGTTGGGCCGATAGGGCCTGCCACAGTTGAAGCAGCACCCGTTGAACCTGTAGGGCCTGCCGGGCCTGTTGGGCCGATGGGACCTGCCACAGTAGAAGCTGCACCCGTTAAACCTGTAGGGCCTGTTGGTCCTGTTGGTCCTATGGGACCTGCTACTGTAGAAGCTGCACCTGTTGAACCAGTAGGACCGGCTGGACCAGTTATACCAGTAGCACCTGTTGGTCCGATGGGACCTGCTACCGTAGAAGCTGCACCTGTTAGACCTGTCGGACCTGTAGCTCCTGTTGCGCCTGTAGCTCCTGTCAATCCTGTATTCCCCGTAGCGCCTGTAGGACCAGTAGCTCCAGTAGCACCTGTTGGGCCAGGTACGCCAGTACCTCCTGAAGATTCTGCAAATAAGGCATACGGTACACTTAATAATTGTGTGGTGCCCATATCAACATAACCTGAACCTGTGTTAACTTCTATCTGAATATAATATGAATTGGTTCCCCAGGTAATTGAAGCAAAACTTCCACTTACTACTACACCTGCTCCAATACTTAAATTTACAAGACCATACTGGTTTGTGGTTGGAGAAAATGTTTCCTGATACTTTACTGTTCCTGTAGCTGATCCTTCATGGATAGTAACTTTTATAGGAACATTCTGGGATGCGATAATACTTCCTGTACCATCACGCAATACAGCCTGATACTTAAAATTATGTGGTGCTTGCGCACAAAGCGATGCCGCAGTAAGAACTGCAATTAAAAAAGTGAATACTGTTTTTTTCATGTTTACGGCATTTTCTTTTTTTGAGGTGCTACGTAAAGAAGTTTTTCATTCTAAAGAAAAAGAAATCGATGTTTCTAACGCCATAATTATTAGTTATAAGCTTATTTA
>Ga0118677_10009758_pt1 | contig 14882 bp, 5 predicted proteins | sample AliMusrvi5mmetaG_FD_86154 | JGI IMG/M metagenome (GOLD analysis project Ga0118677, IMG submission 86154)
CATCATTATTGATATATCCCTTCTCGACCCATTCCCGGTGAAAATCGGGCAGATGCAGCGCGTTGAATATGCAGAGGGTCGCAAAAACCGAGAACGCGACATCGGGGCACCGGCGCAGCATCTCCTCCCGGTTGGCCACCACCGCATCCCAGTTCAGGCCCTTCCTCAAATACTCGCCGCGCCGGCCGGAGCCGTCGAGACTGGCCAGAACCTTGACATCGCGGAAGCGCGGCCACAGGTCGAGCACGTCCCGGCCCTGGAACCGCAGGGTGGAGAAATTCGTGTTGTAGGTCAGGCGCACATCCGTAAGGCCGCGCGAAATGAGAAAATCCAATATCCGGTAGTGCTCCTCCATGATAAGAGGTTCACCACCCACGAAGCGGATCTCTTCGACCCCCTCTTCCAGCAGCGGCCGCAGCTGGCCCCACAGGCGGTCCCAATCATCATATGATTTCTGTATGGGTCCGCCTTCCGCCGGCAGGCCTAACGCCAGGGCATCCGCCGCCCAAGAGCTGCTTTGCAGCGGGTCGCATATCCGGCAGCGCAGGTTGCAGACGTTGGAGAATCGGATATCCAGAAGAGGCGCCGGGAGGCGCGGCAGCGTCCCGTCCGGCGCGGTCAGCCGCTCGCGGCCGCGATGACGGCTTAAGAGGACATTCATTTCCTGCCGCGTGCTCCGAAGTCCCGTCCTCTCGTCCCTGTAGCATTTCCAGCATCCCGCCATCGGGCGCCCGCGCATCATGTCCAGACGCAGAGCCTTCATGTTCGGAGAATTCCACAGCTCATCGATGGACGACGCGCGGACATTCCCCAGAGGCGGGCCGCCCCACATGCAGCAGGGGCGCAAGGAACCGTCCGTGCGGATATGCAGGTGCGCCCAAGGCAGCAGGCAGAACGTCCGCCCCCGCGCCGCATCGTCCGCGCCGGCGCGCTCCGCCAAGCCGTCCAGGGTTCTATCCCGATCCAGGCGTTCCATGAGCTCGGCGCAGGCAACGGCGCTCCTCGGGTCTATCGCCACGGCCGCGGCCAGAACCGCCTCGGCCTCGGCCGTTCGCCCCTGGCCTTGATAGACCGCCCACAAACCGATGAAGGCGCCGCCGTCGCGCGGTTCCAAGACTGCGGCGCCTCGGAACTCCCGCTCGGCTTCGGCCCATTGGCCCCAGCGAAGACGGAATTCGCCCAAACAGAGATAAGCTCCGGCATTACGCGGATCGACGGCTTTGGCCTTTTCAAACTCCGCAGCCGCCTCCAACCTCCGGCCGCGGCGGCCATGGATTTCCCCGAGATGAAGATGCGCGCCGCTACTGCGCGGATCGATGGCGATGGCCTTTTCAAACTCCGCCTCGGCCTCCGAGAATCTGTCTTGGTCTTGATAAAGGACGCCCAATTCCATGCGGGCCGGGCCGTCCTGTTGCTCGAGCTCCAACGCCCTGCGCAATGCCGCCTCGGCCTCAGGCCAGCTCTCCTGTCTGCGATAGATCCGACCGAGCTGGCAATGGGCATCTCCACGTTTCGGGTCTATGGAGATGGCTTTCTCGATCTCCGCCTTGGCCTGCGGGAAGTTGCGTTGGTCTTCGTGAATGATGCCCAGCTCAATATAGGCGCCAGCGTCCCGCGGGTCGAGCTCCAGCGCCTTGCGCAAGGCGGCCTCGGCCTCGGAAGATTGCCCTTGCCTCCGACAGATCCGCCCGAACTGACGATGAGCCGCACCCTGGTTCGAGTCTATGGAGATAGCCCTCTGGAACTCCGCCTTGGCCTGCGGGAATTTGCGCTGGTCTTCATAAAGAACTCCCAGCTCGATACCAGCGCCGGCGTTCCGCGGATCGAGGCCCAGCGCCTTGCGCAATGCCGTTTCGGCTTCAGGCAACCGCCCTTGCCTGCGGTAGATGCGCCCCAGCTGATATTGGATCCAGCCATTGTTCCTGTCCTGGGCCAGCGCGCTCTCAAGCTCCGTCGCGGCTTCCGTGAATCTCTCTTGATCTTGGTAAAGAGCTCCCAACTCGATGTGGATCTCACCGTCCTGTGGAGCGAGCGCCAGCGCCTGCTTCAAGGCCGCTTCGGCCTCGGATGAGCGCCCCTGCCTGCGGTAAATCCGCCCGAGCTGGCAATAAACCCAACCACGGTCCCCGTCGATGGCTATGGCTTTCTCAAATTCCGCCGCGGCCTCCGAGAATCTGTCTTGACCCTGGCAAAGGGATCCCAACTCGCTACGGGCCCAGCCGTTCCGTGAGTCGAGTTCCAGCGCCTTGCGCAACGCCGCCTCGGCCTCAGAAGGCCGGCCCTGCTTGCGGTAGATCCGCCCAAGCTGGCAATGAGCCCCGCCATGGCTGGGGTCTATCGCAATGGCTCTTTCGAACTCCACCGCGGCCTCAACCAATTTATCCTGGTCTTCATAGAGCGAGCCCAATCCGATATGGGCGCAGCAGTTCTGAGGGTCGCGTTCCAGCGCCTCGCGCAACGCCGCCTCCGTATCCTGCGGATTCATGCCGCGACCTCGAAGAGTTCGGCCAGTTCGGGGAAGACCTCGCGGCAGTCTTCCCCGCGCAGTTCGTCCAGACGGCGCGTCATGGCCACGAACACCGGCAGCAGTTCGCTGTAATCCTCGGCCAGCAAATAATGCGCCGCGGCCGCGAAATCACGCTCCGCCAGCCCACCCGCATCCAGGAACGATTCCCGATGCCGCCGGTATGATTCCGAAATCCGCTGCTTCAGCGCCGCCGGCAGGACCTGCACGCGATACATCGCGGGGTTAAGGAGCGTGTTGAGCCTGAACGCATCACGATCGATGTATCCCTTCTCCACCCACTCCCGGTGGAAATCCGGCAGATGCAGCGCGTTGAAGACGCTGATGGTGGCGAAAATCGATAACGCGACATCGGGACAACGGCGCAGCATCTCCTCACGGTTGGCGATCACCGCGTCCCAACTCAAGCCCTTCCGCAAGTATTCTCCCCGCCGGCCCGAGCCATCGAGACTGGCGGCGACACTGACATCGCGGAAGCGGGACCACAGGTCGATCACGTCGCGGCCCTGGAACCGCAGAGTGGAAAAATTCATGTTGTAGCTCAAGCGCACATCCGTGAGGCCGCGTGCGATGAGGAAATCCAACACCCGGTAGTGTTCCTCCATGAAGAGCGGTTCTCCGCCGACGAAATGGATCTCTTCGATCCCCTCTTCCAGCAGCGGCTGCAGCTGGCGCCACAGCGTGTCCCAATCCGCATAAGGCCTCTGTATGGGTCCGCCCTCGCAGGGCAAACCCAACGCCTCGGCATCCGCCGCCCAGGCGCTGCTCAAAACCGCATCGCATGTCCGGCAGCGCAGGTTGCAGACGTTGGAGAAGCGGAAATCGAGCAGCAGCACCGGCAGCCGCGGCAGCGCCCCGTCCGGCGCGGTCAGGCGCTCGCGGCCGCGATGGCGGCTCAAGTCGTTGTTCTTCTTTTGCCGCATGCTCAGAAAGCCCGCCCGTTCGTCCTCGTAGCATCGCCAGCATCCCGCTGTCGGGCGCCCGTTCATCATATCCGCACGCAGAGCCTTCATGCCTGGAGAGTTCCCTAGCTCTGCGAGCGATGATGAGCGGGCGTTCCCCAGCGGCAGGCCGCTCCAGCTCGCGCATGGATGCAAAGAGCCGTCCGTGCGGACATGCAAGTCGGTCCAAGGCAGCAGGCAGAACACCCGCTCCCGCGTCGGCTCCTGAGCGCCGTCGCTGACGGACCTGTCCCGGTCCAGGCGGCACACCAGCTCGGTGCACGCGAACGCGCTCCTCGGGCTTATCGCAAAGGCCCGGGCCAGAGCCGCCTCGGCTTCGGCCGGGCGGCCTTGGCCGCGGAATGCGGCCCATAAGCCGACCTGGGCGCCGTCGCTGCGCGGGTCCAAGGCAGCGGCTCTTTGGAATTCCGCCGCGGCCTTGGCCCAGCCGCCCAGGCGGAGATGGACATGTCCCAAACAGAGATGGACGCCAACATTGTTGGGATCGATGGCCGAGGCCTTTTCGAACTCCGCCTCAGCCTCCGTGAGTCTGCCCTGGTCTTCGTAAAGGGAGCCGATTTGCATGCGGGCACGGACATTTTGGGGGTCGAGCTCCAGCGCCTTCTTCAGCGCCGCCTCGGCCTCGGACGAGCGCCCCTGCCGGCGGTGAATCATCCCCAGTTCTCTATGAGCCCCGCTATGATTCGGGTCTATCGCGATGGCCCTTTCGAACTCTGCCGCGGCCTCCACGGATTTGCCCAGGTCTTTGTAAAGGGAGCCTAGCTCCATACGGGAGACAACATTCCGAGGGTCGAGATCCAGCGCCCTGCGCAATGACGTCTCGGCATCGGACGATCGCCCGAGCCTGCGGTAGATCGCTCCCAACTGGCAATGGACCCGGCCATCGTTCGCGGCTATGGCGATGGCTCTTTCGCACTCCCCGGCGGCCTCCGGAAAACGGTCCTGAGATTGGTAAAGCGCGCCCAATTCAAGGCAGGCACCTTCGTTCCGTGGATCGAGCTCCAGCGCCTTCTTCAGCGCCGCCTCGGCCTCGGGCCAGCGCTCCAGCCTGCGGTAGATCCGCCCGAGCTGACAATGAGCCCAGCCGTTCTTCCCATCCTTGGCTATGGCTCTTTCGAACTCCGCCGCAGCCTCCGAGAATCTGCCCTGATCCTGGTAAAGAGCGCCCAATTCGAACCGGACCCCACCGTTCTCCGGGCCGAATTCCAGCGCCTGCTTCAATGCCGCCTCAGCCTCGGCCACCCGCCCCTGCTTGCGATAGATCCTCCCAAGCTGGCAATAGACAAAACCTTGGTTCCCATCCAGCGTTGCGGCTCTTTCAAACTCCGCCGCAGCCTCCGGGAATCTGTCTTGGCCCTGGTAAAGAGTCCCCAACTCGATACGCGCCCAGCTGTTCTGTGGGTCGAGCTCCTGCGCCTTGCGCAATGCCGCCTCGGCTGCTGACCACAGGCCCTGCTTGCGGTAGGTCCGCCCGAGCTGGCAATAAACCCCGCCATGCAGTCTTCCCCGCGCAGTCGGTCCAGGGAACGCGTCATAGCCACGAAACCGGGCAGCAGTTCGCTGAGATCCTGCCCCTCGATAAGACTTGCTGCCGCCGCAAAACCGCGCGCGGCCGGCCCGTCCGCATCCAGGAATGATTCTCGATGCCTCTGGTATGACTCCAAGACCCGTTCCTTCAGCGCCGCCGGCAATACTTGCATGCGATAGATCGCCGGAGTCACAAGCATGCAAAACACAAGCGCATTACGCTCCAGATACCCCTTCTCCACCCATTCCCGGTGGAAATCGGGCAGATGCAGCGCGTTGAATATGCTCAGCGTCGCCAAGATCGAGAATGATACGCCCGGGCACCGGCGCAGCATCTCCTCCCGGTTGGCCACCACGGCGTCCCAACGCAGACCCTTCCTCAGGTATTCGCCCCGCCGACCGGAACCGTCGAGACTGGCCGCGACATCGACCTTGCGAAAACACAACCATCTGTCGATCACGTCCTGCCCCTGGAAACGCAAGGTCGAAAAATTCGTATTGTAGGCCAACCGCACATCCGTAAGGCCGCGCGCGATGAGGAAATCCAATATGCGGTAATGCTCCTCCATGACGAGCGGTTCCCCGCCCGCGAAGTTGATGACCTCGATCCCCCCCTCCAGCACTGGCCGCAGTTGACGCCAGAAGCTGTCCCAATCATCATAAGACTTCTGTATGGGGCGGCCCCCGGCCGGCAAGCCCAGCGCCCGGGCATCCGCCGCCCAGGCGCTGCTTTGTATCGGATCGCATGTCCGGCAGCGCAGATTGCAGGCGTTCGACAAACGGAGGTCGAGCGACAACACCGAAGACTGCGGCAGCGTCCCATCTGGCGCGGTCAAGCGCTGGCGGCCTTGATGGCGGCTCAAGCCGATGTTGTTACCTTGCCGCGGGCTCAAAAAGCCTGACCGTTCGTTCTCGTAGCATCTCCAGCATCCCGCCACCGGCCGCCCGCGCATCATGTCCGCGCGCAGAACCTTCAGGCCCGGGGAATTCCACAGCTCATCGATCTCTGACGAACGGAGGTCCCCCAAGGGAGGCCCGCTCCAGTCGCAGCACGGGCGCAATGAGCCGTCACTGAAGACATACAGTTGCGTCCAAGGCAACAGACAGGACACACGTTCCCGCAGCGACTCCGCCCCAGCATCGCTCGGCAGGCCCGGCGCAGGGAGTCCGTCCCCAGCCTCCCTCTCACCCACAGCCCTATCCTGATGGATGCGATCCAGCAATTGCGTGCAGGCCAAAGCGCTCGCCGGCCTTATCGACAAAGCGCTGGCCAAGGCCGCCTCGGCCTCCGGCAACCGGCCCTGGCCGCGATAGACGGCCCATAAACCGATATAGGCGCCGGCGTCCCGCGGGTCCATCTCCAGCGCTTTGCGCAATGCCGCCTCGGCCTCCCGCGGATTCATGCAGCAGCCTCGAAGAGTTCGGCCAATTCAGGAAAGACCTCGCGGCAGTCTTCCCCGCGCAACTGGTCCAACCGGCGCGTCATGGCCACGAACTCGGGCAGCAGTTGGCTGCAGTCCTGCGCCTGCAAAGATTGCGCCGCGGCCGCGAAACCGCGCGCCGCGATCCCGTCCGCATCCAGGAACGATTCCTGGTGCCTTCGGTATGATTCCAAAACCCTCTGTTTCAGCGCCGCCGGCAGGACCTGCATGCGATATATCGCGGGGATCACGAGCATACAGAACTGGAACGCATTGCGATCAAGGTACCCCTTCTCAACCCATTCCCGGTGCAAATCCGGCAGATGCAGAGCGTTGAAGATGCTCAGCGTCGCCAAGACCGAGAAATCGATATCCGGACACCGGCGCAGCATCTCCTCCCGGTTGGCCACCACCTGGTCCCAACTCAACCCATTCCTCAGATATTCGCCGCGCCGGCCGGAGCCGTCGAGGCTGGCGGCGACCTTGACGTCGTGGAAGCGCGACCACAGGTCGAGCACGTCCCGCCCCTGGAACCGCAAAGTGGAGAAATTCGTGTTGTAGGTCAAGCGCACATCCGTGCGGCCGCGTGCGATGAGGAGATCCAGTATCCGGTAGTGCTCCGCCATGAGGAGCGGTTCCCCGCCCGCGAAGTGAATCGCCTCTATCCCCTCCTCCAACAGCGGCTGTAGTTGGCGCCACAGGCTGTCCCAATCGCCATAAGACTTCTGTATGGGCCGGCCCTCGGCCGGCAGACCCAGCGCCCGGGCATCCGCCGCCCAACCGCTGCTTTGCACCGGGTCACAGGTCCGGCAGCGCAGATTACAGACATTGGAAAAACGAATCTCCAGATAAGGCACTGACAGCCACGGCAGGGTCCCGTCCGGAGCGGTCAAGCGCTCGCGGCCGCGATGGTGGCCCAAATCCGTGTTCACTTTCTGCCGCAAGCTCCCAAAACCCCTTCGTTCCATTTCGTAGCATCCCAGGCACCCCTCCACCGGGCGCCCGTTCATCATGTCCAACCGCAGAGCCTTCATGCCCGGAGCGTTCCACAGCTCCTCGAGCGACGATGAGCGGGCATCCCCCACAGGCGGGCCGCTCCAGGAGCAGCAGGGCCAGTAGGCGCCGTTCGTGCGCAGGTGCAAGTGCGTCCAAGGCAGCACGCAAAACAGCCCCTCCTGCATCGGCTCCTTAGCGCTGTCGGAAAAAGCCTTATCCCGGTCGAGGCGGTCCAGCAATTCCGTGCCGGCGGAGGCGCTCCGCGGGTTTATCGCCAAGGCCTTGGCCAAAACCGCCTCGGCCTCGGCCAAGCGCCCCTGCCCGCGATAGACGGCCCACACACCGACATAGGCGCCGTCGCTGCGCGGATCCAGGGCGGCGGCTCTATGGAACGCATTCTCGGCCTCGGCCCAACGGCCCAGGCGGAGATGGACATGTCCCAAACAGAGATGGACGCCGACATTGTTTGGATCGATGGCCATGGCCTTTTCGAACTCCGCCTCAGCCTCCGTGAATCTGCCCTGGTCTTCGTAAAACGCGCCCAATTCCATGCAGGCGTCGACGTCGCGCGGATCGAGCTCCCGCGCCTTCTTCAGCGCCGCCTCAGCCTCGGACAAGCGCCCCTGCTTGCGGTAGAATAGCCCGAGCTCGCGATGAGCCCCGTTGTAGTTCGGGTCTAAGGCGATGGCCTTTTCAAGCTCCGCCTCAGCCTCTGTGAATCTGCCCTGGCCGTCGTAAAGCGCGCCCAATTCGATGCGGGCGTCACCGCCCTGCGGGTCGAGTTCCAGCGCCCTGCGCAATGCCGCCTCGGCCTCAGGCCACCGGCCCTGTTCGCGGTAGATCCGTCCCAGATGGCAATGAACCCAGCCATGGTTCCCATCCAGGGCGATGGCTTTCTCGAATTCCGCCGCGGCCTCCGAAAAACGGTCTTGCGATTGGTAAAGCGCGCCCAATTCGAGGCGGGCTCCTTCGTTCCGCGGATCGAGCGCCAGCGCCTTCTTCAGCGCCGCCTCGGCCTCGGGCCAACGCTCCAGCCTGCGGTAGATCCGCCCGAGCTGACAATGAGCCCAGCCGTTCTTCCCGTCCTTGGCTATGGCTCTTTCAAACTCCGCCGCAGCCTCCGAGAATCTGCCCTGATCCTGGTAAAGAGCGCCCAATTCGAACCGGACCCCATCGTTCTCCTGGCCGAATTCCAGCCCCTTCTTCAATGCCGCCTCGGCCTCGGGCAACCGCCCCTGCCTGCGGTAGATATGTCCGAGATGGCAATGCACCCAACCGTTGTTCGGATCGAAAGCGCTGGCCTTTTCAAACTCCGCCGCGGCATCCGCGAGCCTGTCTTCGCCTTGGTAAAGAACGCCCAATTCGGACCGGACCCAACCGCTCTCCGGGTCAAGCTCTCGCGCCTTGCGCAATGCCGCCTCGGCTGCTGACCACAGGCCCTGCTTGCGGTAGATCCGCCCGAGCTGGCAATAAGACCCGCCATGCTTCGGGTCTATCGCGATGGCTCTTTCGAACTCACCCGCAGCCTCAATCAATCTGTCCTGGTCTTCGTAGATGGAGCCCAATTCGATGCGGGCGCGGCAGTTCATAGGGTCGAGCTCCAGCGCTTGGCGCAACGCCGCCTCGGCCTCCCGCGGATTCATGCCGCCGCCTCGAACAGCCCCGCCAGCTCAGGGAAGACCTCACGGCAGTCTTCCCCGCGCAGTCGGTCCAGGGAACGCGTCATAGCCACGAACCCGGGCAAAAGTTCGCTGCAGTCCTGCGCTTGCAATAAGCGCGCCGCAGCCGCGAAATCGAGCGCCGCCGAGCCGCCGGCATCCAGGAAGGTTTCTCGATGCCGCCGGTATGATTCCAGGACCTGCCGCTTCAACGCCGGCGGCAGGACCTGCATGCGATATATCGCCGGCTCCAGGAGCATGTTGAGCGCGAACGAATCGCGATCGACGTACCCCTTCTCGACCCATTCCCGGTGGAAATCCGGCAGATGCAGTGCGTTGAATATGCTGACGGTCGCTGAGATCGAGAATATGACAGCGGGGCATCGGCGCAGCATCTCCTCGCGGTTGGCCACCACCGTATCCCAGCTCAGCCCCTTCCTCATGTACTCGCCCCGCCGGCCGGAGCCGTCGAGGCTGGCGACGACATGGACATTACGGAAGCGCGACCACAGGTCGATCACGTCCCGCCCTTGGAACCGCAGAGTGGAGAAATTCGTGTGATAGGTCAAGCGCACGTCCGTGAGGCCGCGCGCGATGAGGAAATCCAATGTCCGGTAGTGCTCCTCCATGACGAGCAGTTCCCCGCCCTCGAAGACTATCTCTTCGAGCCCCTCTTCCAGCAGCGGCTGAAGCTGGCGCCACAGGCTATCCCAATCGTCGTAAGCCTTCTGTACGGATTTGCCCGCGACCGGTATGCCCAGCGCCCGGGCATCCGCCGCCCAAGCGCTGCTCTTCGATGGTTCGCATATCCGGCAGCGTAGATTGCAGACATTGGAGAAGCGCAGGTCGAGAAAAGGTACCGGGAGCCGCGGCAGCGTCCCGTCCGGGGCGGTCAAGCGCTCACGGTCCCGATAGCGGCCCAATTGGAGGTTCTTTCTCTGCCGCAGGCTCAATGAACCCGTCCTCTCGATCTCGTAGCATCGCCGGCACCCCCCCGCCGGCCGCCCGCCCATCATGTCCAAACGCAGAGCCTTCAGGCCGGGGGAGTTCCACAGCTCGGCAAGCGATGACGAGCGGGCGTTCCCCATAGGCGGCCCGTCCCACATGCAGCAGGGGAGGGACGAGCCGTCCGTGAAGATATGAAGATGCGTCCAGGGCAACAGGCAGAACACCCGCTCCCGCATCGGCTCGCGCGGATTCATGTCGCGGCCTCGAACAGCCCCGCCAGCTCAGGGAACACCTCGCCGCAGTCTTCCGCGCGCAGCTGGTCCAGACGGCGCGTCAGGGCCACGAACTCGGGCAAAAGTTCGCTGCGGTCCTGCGCCTGCAATAAGCGCGCCGCGGCCGCGAAATCACGCGCCGCCAAGCCGCCGGCATCCAGGAAGGTTTCCCGATGCCGCCGGTATGATTCCAGAACCCCCTGCTTCAGCGCCGCCGGCAGGACCTGCATGCGGTACAGGGCAGGATCCTCGAGTATATTGAGCCGGAAAGCATTGCGATCGACGTACCCCTTCTCGACCCATTCCCGGTGAAAATCGGGCAGATGAAGAGCGTTGAAGATGCTCAGCGTCGCCAAGACCGAGAATGCGACCTCGGGACATCGGCGCAGCATCTCCTCCCGGTTGGCCACCGCTTCATCCCAGCGCAGGCCCTTCCTCAGATATTCCCCCCGCCGGCCGGAGCCGTCGAGACTGGCGACCAGGGTGACCTTGCGGAAGCGGGACCACAGATCGATCACGTCCCGACCCTGGAACCGCAGAGTGGAGAAATTCGTATTGTAGGTCAAACGCACGTCCGTGAGGCCGCGCGCGATGAGGAAATCCAATATCCGGTAGTGCTCCTCCATGAGGAGCGGCTCCCCGCCGACGAAAAGGATTTCTTCAGGCCCCTCCTCCAGCAGCGGACGCAGTTGGCGCCACAGCTCGTCCCAATCGTCATAAGGCTTCTGGATGGGTCTGCCTGGAACCGACAGGCCCAAGGCCCGGGCGTCCTCCATCCAAGCGCTGCTCCGCATCGGGTCGCATGTCCGGCAGCGCAGGTTGCAGACGTTGGAGAAGCGGAAATCGAGCAACAACGCCGGCAGCCGCGGCAGCTTCCCGTCCGGCGCGGTCAGGGACTCGCGGCCACGCTGACGGCCCAGGAAAGCATTCATTTCCTGCCGCATGCTCCAAGACCCTGACCGTTCATCCTTGTAGCATTTCCAGCATCCCGCCGAGGGGTGCCCGCTCATCATGTCCGAGCGCAGGGTCTTCAGGCCGGGAGAATTCCACAAATCGGCGAGCGCTGTCGAACGGGCATCCCCCAGAGGCGGTCCGCTCCAGTTGCAACAAGGGCGGAATGAGCCGTCCATGAAGACATGGATGTGCGTCCAAGGCAGCAGGCAGTACACCCGTTCCCGCAGCGGCTCCTGGGCATTGCCGCCGACGACCCTATCCCGGTCCAGGCGACACATCAACTCGGTGCAGGCGAACGCGCTCCTCGGGTTTATCGCAAAGGCCCGGGCCAGGGCCGCCTCGGCCTCGGCCGCACGCCCTTGGCCGCGGTAGGCGGCCCATAGACCGACATGGGCGCCGTCGATGCGCGAGTCCAAGGCCGCGGCTCTTTGGAACTCCGCATCGGCTTCGGCCCATCGGCCCAGACGGAGATGGATATGCCCCATACAAAGATGGGCGCGGACATTGTTCGGTTCGAGCTCCAGCGCTTTTTTCAGCGCCACCCCGCCGTTTGGGCCCCCAGAAATGACTTTCTCGAACTCCGCCGCGGCCTCCGCGGATTTGTCTTGGTCTTCGTAAAGAGCGCCCAGTTCGATTCGGGCGCTGACGTTGCAGGAGTCGAGTTCTAGCGCCTTGCGCAAAGCCGCCTCGGCCTCGGACGGCCGCCCCTGCCGGCGGTAGAGCCGCCCCAATTCACAAAACACCCATCCATTGCGCACATCCAGAGAGACGAAACTTTCGAATTCAAAGGCGGCCTCTGCAAATCTGCCTTGATCCTGGTAAAGGGCGCCCAATTCCATGCGGGCCCCGCCGTCCTGCAGATCGAGCTCCGACGCTTTTTTCAGCGCCGCCTCGGCCTCGGACGACCGCCCCAGCCTGCGGTATATCCGCCCGAGCTGACAATAAGGCCCGGCACGGTTCGGGTCTATGGCGATGGCTTCTTCGAACTCAACCACGGCCTCCAAGAATTTTCCTTGATCCCGGTAGAGATCGCCCAGTTCGATCCGGGCGCTGACGTTGCGGGGGTCGAGTTCCAAAGCCTTGCGCAACGCCGCCTCGGCCGCGAACGATCGCCCCAGTCTGCGGTATATCCACCCGAGTTGGCTATGCGCCCCGCCTTGGCTCGGGTCTATGGCCGTGGCTTTTTCAAATTCCGCCGCGGCCTCCGGAATTTTGCCTTGATCCTGGTAAAGAACACCCAATTCGAACCGGACCCACCCGTCCTGCGAATCGAGAGCCAACGCCTTGCGCAACGCCGCCTCGGCCTCGGACAACCGCCCCTGCTTACGGCAGATCCGCCCAAGCTGGCAATGGGTCCCGCCATGGTTCGGGTCTATGGCGATGGCTCTTTCGAACTCTGTCGCGGCCTCCATGAATCTGCCCTGATCTTCATAGAGCGAGCCCAATTCGATGCGGGCGCGGCAGTTCTGAGGATCGAGCTCCAGCGCCTTCTGCAATGCCGCCTCGGTCTCCCGCGGATTCATACCGCCGCCTCGAACAGCCCGGCCAGTTCAGGAAAGACCTCGCGGCAGTCTTCCCCACGCAACGCGTCCAGGCGGCGCGTCATGGCCACGAACTCGGGCAACAGTTCGCTGCAGTCCTTCTCCTCCATGAAGCGCTGCGCGGCCGCGAAATCGCGCGCCGCCGCCCCCTCCCCATCCGGAAACGATTCTCGATACCGCCGGTATGATTCCACAACCCGCTGCTTCAGCGCCGCCGGCAGGACCTGCATGCGATAGAACAGCGGGAACGCGAGCATGTTGAGCACGAACCTGTTCAGATGGACGTACCCCTTCTCGACCCATTCCCGGTGGAAATCAGGCAGATGCAGCGCGTTGAATATGCTGACGGTGGCCGAGACCTCGAAGCCGACATCCGGGCACCGGCGCAGCAGCTCCTCCCGGTTGGCCACCACCGTCGCCCAGCACAGCCCCTTTCTCATATACTCGCCGCGCCGGCCGGAGCCGTCGAGACTGGCAACGACATTGACCTCGCGGAACCGCGACCACAGGTCGAGCACGTTTCGCCCTTGGAACCGCAGAGTGGAGAAATTCGTATTGTAGCGCAAGCGCACATCCGTGAGACCGCGCGCGATGAGGAAATCCAATATCCGGTAGTGCTCCTCCATGACCAGCGGTTCCCCGCCCGCGAAGCGGAGCTCTTCAACACCCTCTTCCAGCAGCGACTGCAGCTGGCGCCAAAAACTATCCCAATCCTCATAGGGCTTCTGTATAGGTCCGTCCTCCACCGACAAGCCCAGCGCCCGGGCATCCGCCGCCCAAGCGGTGCTTTGCGTCGGCTCGCATATCCGGCAACGCAGATTACAGATGTTCGAGAATCGGATATCGATCCAAGGCACCGGCAGCCGCGGCAGCGTCCCGTCGGGCGCGGTCAGGGACTCGCGGCCGCGATGGCGCTCCAGGTCGGCGTTATTCCTTTGCCGCATGCTCCAAAGGACCGACCGTTCGCTCTCATAGCATCTCCAGCATCCCGCTACCGAGCGCCCGCTCATCATGTCCACGCGCAGAGCCTTCATGCCCGGAGAGTTCCACAGCTCCGCGAGCGATGACGAGCGCGCATCCCCCAAAGACGGCCCACTCCAAACACAGCATGGGCGCAAGGAGCCGTCCGCGCGGATATGCAGGTGCGTCCAAGGCAGCAGGCAGAACACCCGGTCCCGCGTCGGCTCCTGGGCGCTGTCACCGACAGCCCTATCCCGATCCAAGCGGTCCAGCAATTCGATTCCGGCCGAAGCACTCCCGGGGTTTATCGCCATGGCCTTGGCCATGGCCGCCCCAGCCTCGGCCGCGTGGCCCTGACCTCGACAGGCGGCCCAAGAGCCGATATAGGCGCCTTCGTGATGCGGGTCCAAGACCGCGGCTCTTTCGAACTCAGCATCCGCCAGGGCCCATTGCTCCCGGCGCAGATGGATATGGCCCAAATGGATATGAGCGCCTACGTTGTGCGGGTCGATGGCCAGCGCCTTTTCAAACTCCGCCGCGGCCTCCGAAAATCTTTTTTGATCCAGATACAGAGTCCCTAATTCGAGGCGGGCACCCCCGTTCTGTGGATCGAGTTCCAGCGCCTTGCGCAAAGCCACCTCGGATTCGGATAAGCGCCCCTGGCCGCGGTAGATCCGCCCCAGTTGGCAATGCACCCAGCCATTAGGCTCTACAGCGACGACTTTTTCGAACTCCGCGGCGGCCTCCAGGGATTTGCCCTGGTCTTCGTAAAGAGCGCCCAGTTCGGTTCGGGCGCTGACGCTGCGTGGGTCGAGTTCCAGCGCCTTGCGCAATGCCGCCTCGGCCTCAGGCCGCCGGCCCTGTTTGCGGCAGATCCGCCCGAGTTGACAATGGGTCCCACCATGGTTCGGGTCTATGGCGATGGCTCTTTCGAACTCCGCCGCGGCCTCCATGAATTTACCCTGGTCTTCATAGAGCGAGCCCAATTCGATGCGGGCGCTGCCATTCCGTGGGTCGAGTTCCAGCGCCTTGCGCAACGCGGCCTCGGCCTCGGACGCCCGACCCTGCCTGCGGTAGATCCGCCCGAGTTCGCAATGAGCCCAACCCAGATTATGATAC
>Ga0118677_10009759_pt1 | contig 14881 bp, 17 predicted proteins | sample AliMusrvi5mmetaG_FD_86154 | JGI IMG/M metagenome (GOLD analysis project Ga0118677, IMG submission 86154)
CTGTACTGGGCCTGGGATCCGGCGGCTTGCACCTGCTGAGTGGCGTTGGCCTGGGCGGCGGTATCGGGCGCGGCCGGGCGGGTGGGAATGGCGGCCAGGTCCGGCGTGGTGGTGCCGGCGTCGGCGGCGGCCTGCTGGGTGGAATCGGTCGGGAACTGGCTGTCGGGCGTGTCGTCGCCGCCGCTGATCAGGCCGGTGGGATCCAGATCGGCCATGGTCTGGCAACCGGCGGTTCCCACCGCCAGGCTGATCGCCAGCGTCGCCATCACCAACGGACGCGCGTAAATCTTGGTCATGCCCAAAAAGCCCTTGTTCTCAACGCCGGTCCCCCGGCCTGCGCGCAGCCTTGCGCGGGCACCAACCAGCAATCCGATATACCGCGCCCGGGCGCGCTGCGCCAGCGAAAGCACATGTAATCCACGCCAGCAATTGCGGTATTTGCGCCCGCCAAGACAAGGCAGAGGCGGCTTTTCGCGGCTTGCGGGTGTCACCGTGGCCGGGCTATCACAGTTTTGGAAATGGCCCCCAAAGCTCCCGCAGCAGATGCTCCCGAATCGCCGCCCGGCCTGAACGGCCAGGAATTCGCGCGCAACATGCTCACCGTGGGCATGAAGAGCCAGCAGCTGCTGCTGGATTTCGCCGCCCGCATGCGGCATCGCGACGGGCCGATCGATCCCCTGAACATCTCCGGCGCCATGATGGCGCTGGCCAAGGCGATGGGCGGCGACCGCGACGCGGTGATCGCGGCCCAGACCCAATGGTGGAACGATGTGATGACGCTGTGGGAATCCACGGCGCGGCGCATGCTGGGCGGCGATCCTGCGCCCGCAGTGGTGGAACCGGCGCCGGGCGACCGCCGCTTCAAGGCCGAAGCCTGGCGCGAAAACGAAGTGTTCGATTTCATCAAGCAGAGCTATCTGCTGACCGCCAACGCCATGCAGGAGATGGTGGGCAAGCTGCACGGCCTGGACGAGAAGGAGCGCGGCCGCGTGGCGTTCTACACCCGCCAGTTCGCCGACGCCTTCGCCCCTACCAATTTCCCCCTCACCAACCCGGACGTGCTGAAGGCCACCCTGGCCTCCAATGGCGACAACCTGGTCAAGGGGCTGGATAACCTGCTGGCCGATATCGAGCGCGGCCATGGCGAGCTTTCCATCCGCCAGTCGGCCGACGGTTTCACCATCGGCGAGAATGTTGCCACCACGCCGGGCAAGTTGGTGTTCCGCAACCATATCATGGAGTTGCTGCAATATTCTCCGACCACGGATGAAGTCCATGAGCGGCCGCTGCTGATCTTCCCGCCCTGGATCAACAAGTTCTACATCATCGACCTGCGGCCCGAGAACAGCTTTGTCCGCTGGCTGGTGGGCCAGGGCTATACCGTCTTTCTGGTCAGCTGGGTGAACCCGGATGCCAAGCTCGCCCAGGCCGGGTTCGAGGACTACATGCAGGATGGCATCTTCGCCGCCCTGGACGCGGTGGAAAAAGCCACCGGCGTGCGCGACCCCAACTGCGTCGGCTATTGCATCGGGGGCACCCTGCTCGCCTCCACCCTCGCCTACATGGCCGCCAAGGGTGACGACCGCATTCACTCAGCCACCTTCTGGGCGGCCCAGACCGATTTCAGCGAAGCCGGCGAGCTGTCGGTGTTCGTGGACGAAGCCCAGCTCGAAGCCCTCAAAGCCAAGATGGACAGCGAAGGCGGCGTGCTGCCCGGCTCCAAGATGGCGGGCGCCTTCAACATGCTGCGCGCCAATGACCTGATCTGGTCCTTCGTGATCAACAATTACCTGCTGGGCAAGCAGCCCATGCCGTTCGACCTGCTTTACTGGAACAGCGACACCACACGGATGCCGGAGAAGCTGCATCTCTCTTACTTGCGTAGTTGCTACAAGGAAAACGCCCTGGCGCGCGGCAAGATGGAAATGGCGGGGGTGAAGCTGGACCTGCACAAGGTCAAGGTGCCGGTCTATCTGCAATCAGCGAAAGAGGACCACATCGCGCCGGCCAATTCGGTGTTCAAGTCCACCCAGCTGTTCGGCGGGCCGGTGCGCTTCATCATCGCCGGCTCCGGCCATATCGCCGGCGTGATCAATCCGCCGGCGGCAAAGAAATATCAGTATTGGACGAACGACAAAGGCGCCAAGGACATCGAAGCCTGGCGCAAGGGCGCAACCGAGCATCCCGGTTCCTGGTGGCCGGATTGGGATCGGTGGCTGAGCAAGCTGTCCGGCGACAAAATCCCCGCGCGCCAACCCGGCGACGGCGAACTGAAAGTGCTGGGCGATGCGCCCGGCACCTACGTCAAGGTCAAGGCGCAGTGATCAGCGGCTGCGGCCACTGGTAGCGGTGTAGCGCGGCGCGCTGCTGCTGCTCGATGCGCCGTTCGTGGAGCCGTTGGGCTGGATCTGCATGATCTGGATCACGTTGCCACCGCCGCCACTGCCGCCATCCTGGCTGCCCACGCCGCCGGACAGGTCCTGGATCACGATGCTTTCCGGCTCGACGGCCTTGTCGAAGTCCAGCGAATGCGGCGGCAGGGTGGCCTCCTGCGCCAGGGTGGGCGCGAGCGCGGCCACCAGCAAAGCGCCGGTGAGTGTGATGGTGCGAATGGTCATAGTGCCCTCCTGAAACGAAACACCCGGATGTCCGGGAAATACGGCCAGCAAGCAGGGGGCAACTGCCGGCTGGCCCAATTTGAAACAATGGACGTTGAAATAATGGTGCTGGCAAAGTTCGTCGCAACGAGCGTGCCAAAGGTCAGTTAATGCGGCCCGGCATGAGTTTCTCGTTCTCGCCGCCGATCTGGTGATAGAAGCCCGGGCCTTCGGCGCCGTTCAGCCAGAAATCCTTGCGCGGGTGAACCAGGAACATGTCGCCCTTGAGATTGTGGACATAACCCAGGCGCAGCACGGTGAGGTAGCCGGCGGCGAAATCCGTCTCGCCGCACTGCCCATCGATGCAGCGCAGCGCCACAGACGTTTCCGGCAAGGCCGGATCGCGCGGCGCGGGTGCGGGCGCGCCAGGTGATGCACAACGCATCGACAGCGCCACCGCGCCCACCAGCGGCTTGGCCCAGCCGGCATCGCCGCCCGGCACCGCCGCCAGCCATAGCGCGATGCGGCCCGCGCTGACGCGGTACAGCACAAAGCCCGCGCCGCCCTTGTTGTTGCCGAAGTCCCGGACCACAAAGCCGAACGGCCGCGCCTGCGGCGGCGTCATCACCACCGGCGCGCCGAAGGTGGTCTGCAGGAAATCCGACAGGAACGCGTCAACCGGGGCGCCGTTCAGTTGCGCGGTCTTGTAGATGGCATGGGCGAAGCTCTCCTTGGCCATGACATGGAACAGCGAATTATCTGGCGCATACCCCGCCACCCGCCACAGCTCGGGCGCGAAGGCATTGCACTGTCCTGCCCCCAATCCGCTCAGCGCCAGGGGCCGGATGGTGGGCCCCAGATAGATGCGGCGCGACCAGGCGGCATGGGCAGCCGGGAAAGGTTGCGCGAAGACTTCCTTGGCCAGGATGCGCGGCGGACGCACGGAAAATGTCTTGCCCACCGGCGGAGCGGCATCGAAGGTCAAGGGCACATCGCGCGGATGCACTTCGCCTTTGGTGATGTCGTAAAGGGTGAGAATGACGTGGTCGCCCGCCTGATGCTTGCGCACAAGGTCGGAGGCATGGCGCGCCGACAGGATGGAGACGCCATCAATCGCCGACACCACTTCGCCCGGCTTGATCTTGGCCTTGTCGGCCGGGCTGTCGTCCAGTACCGCCGCGATCTCGGCCCCGCCCCGAAGCAAAAGCGGCGTGCGGGACGCAGCAGCAGGCGTCAAAGCGGAGAACTGCAATCCCGAAAAGCCACGCGGCCTGGGCGCGCGATGAATCGCGTGGAACACCACCCCGGCGAACAGCACCAGCGCGACAACGACCGAGACGATGATGCCTTTGGAGCCCATCGCCACTGTCTAGCACATTTATCTGGCAACTTCCCGGCGCGAGGGATTTTGCGACCTGAGCAGGAGCGTCGCGCGGAGCGGGCCTAAGACCCGTGAGCACGCGCGACGAACTCAGGGCGCAAAAGAACCGCGCCTAAAGACCAGTGGTCTCCGGCAGTCCGAGCATGATGTTGAGATTCTGCACCGCCGCACCGCCCGCGCCCTTGCCCAGATTGTCGAACGCCGCGACCACCCGCGCCTGCCCGGCTTTCTCGTTACCGAAGACATAGAGCGTCAGGCCGTTGCTGCCGGCCAGGATCTCGGCATCCAGGGTCTTGGCCGCACCGGCATCTTCCAGCGAGGCGACCTTGACCAGCGGCCGGTCGGGATAGGCGCGTGCCAGCGCGGCATGGATGTCGCGCGGCGTGGGCTTGCCCGGCAGCGCCCAAAGCTGCAGCGGCACTTCCACCAGCATGCCGCGGAAGAAGCGGCCCACGCTGGGCTCGAACAAAGGCGGATGGGCCAGGCCCGAATGTTTGGTCATCTCCGGGATGTGCTTGTGCGTCAGGCTGAGCGCGTAGATGTGCATCACGCTTTCGGTATAGGTCGCAGCCGACTTGTCCTCGAACTCCGCAATCATCGCCTTGCCGCCGCCGGAATAGCCGGTGACGCCATTGGCGGTGACCGGAAAATCCGCCGGCACCAGTCCGGCGCGCACCAGCGGCCGCACGATGGCGAGGAAACCGGTGGACCAGCAACCCGGATTGGAGACGCGCCGGGCGGCCGCGATGCGGGCATAACCATCCGGCTCCATTTCGGCAAAGCCGAAGGTCCACCCCTCCGCCACCCGATGGGCGGTGGAAGCATCGATCACCCGCACGGCGGGATTGTCGATCAGGCTGACCGCCTCGCGCGCCGCTTCGTCCGGCAGGCACAGGATCACCACATCGGCGCTGTTCAGCGCCGCCTTGCGGGCGCCTGCATCCTTGCGCTGCGCTTCGGGCAGCACGATCAGCGACAGTTCCTCGCGCCCGGCCAGCCGCTCGCGGATTTCCAGGCCGGTGGTTCCGGCGGCGCCGTCTATGAAGATTTTTGCCTGTTTGCTCATCGGGGTACCGTCAACATTGACACTCGGGTAATGTGGCTTTTAGCTGATTTGGCTCTTCCGGGGGCCTGTCGATTTCCTGGTACGGTCCTGCACCGCGTGCAGGGGTATATAGGCCGCGCGGCCAATTACGCCAGAGGCGCGGCCAAAACGGGGGTAGCGTCATGGATGTGCAAGCCATTTGGGACAATTTCCGCCGCACGGTCACCGAGCATTATTTCGACATGAACGGCCGGGTGGGCCGGGCCCAGTTCTGGTACTTCGTGCTGGCCAATATCGTGATCGCCATCGGACTGGCGTTCGTGCAGATGGCGGTCTTCCTGCCCTTGGCGGCGCTCTACAACCTGGCGATGTTGCTGCCCTCCGCCGGCATGGGCGCGCGCCGCCTGCAAGATACCGGGCGCGACGGCAAGATCGTGTGGGCCTTCATCATCGTGGCCTTCATCTCGCAAGCGTTCGCGGCCATGACCATGTTCAGCGCCCTCTCGATGGGGGGCCTGATGTTCGTGGGACCGGCGATTGCCTTGAGCGGGCTGATCAGCCTGGCCCTGCTGGTGGTGTCGGTGGTGCTGATCTATTTCTGGTGCCAGCCCGGCGATCCCCTGCCCAATGCCTATGGCCCGCCGCCGCCCAATTTCGACCCGGCGACCAAGCCGGCGGTCTGAGCAAACGAAAATGGCGGCCTTGCGGGCCGCCATTTCCAAAACGATAGAGTGTTTCGCAGTTAGCGCTTGCATATTTAAACCGTGCATATAATGCTTTGTTTTCGGTCGTTATATGAATCACGAAATATTCTGCTATGCTTCTGCTACGCTCAAGCGCCCTAGACGTACTGATCTAACTACCTGTTTTTACTATACTTTATTGATCGTTCCTAATGTCAAAAACTCAAATATTTGAGTTCTTAAACTGACTGGAACGAGCGCAAAAAAGCTCGGAAAAGTCGCTGTTTGAACAGAGCAGTTAGTCAGCCAATTCCAATTCGACAGCCTCTTCATTCACGCACGCATGACACTTCTCGCTCATAGCGATAAAGCGAACTCCAAGCTTCTTATATCTCGTCGTTCCTAGCATCTGCTCTCCAGCTTTCTGTAAACGACTCCCTAATATCGCAATAGAACCAATGCTTGGGTGAGCGTTTTTGAAGCGAAGCGTTCTTAAATAACAAGAACTGTGCCCAAGCCAGTTTTCGCTGAAATCGCTCTCGCTAGTGACAATTGCCGCCAAATTTGAGCTGCATGTACCAGCATGGCGTTCGATGCGATTTGCTGTTTGGAACAGCAGTCTTGAGATCGCGCTGATACAGAATCAGCAGCCCACCAAAATGCTCATGTACATTCTCGTAGTAAGCCATCTTCAGATCGTCCCAGAGATGGCTATTCTGCTACGATTCTGCTGAAACCGCTAAACTAGAACGTCAGAGATACCAACGATCTGCTACGATTCTGCTAGCAAAAAAAAGAGGCCAGCAAATAGCTGACCTCTTGATTCTGTTCGATAAAAGTGACTTTTCGTCTTAACGCTTGCTGAACTGGAACGAACGGCGCGCCTTCGGGCGGCCATACTTCTTGCGTTCCACGGCGCGCGGGTCGCGGGTGAGGAAGCCACCGGGCTTCAGCACCGGGCGCAGGGTGGGCTCATAGTTGACCAGCGCGCGGCTGATGCCATGACGCACCGCGCCGGCCTGGCCCGAAAGCCCGCCGCCATTGACGGTGACGACCACGTCGAACTGGCCGTCGCGGCCCGCCGCGATCAGCGGCTGGCGCAGGATCATGCGCAGCACCGGACGGGCGAAATAGACGGTCTCGTCGCGGCCATTGACGGTGATCTTGCCGCTGCCCGGCTTGATCCAGACGCGGGCAACCGATTCCTTGCGGCGGCCGGTGGCATAGGCGCGGCCCTTGGAGTCGCGCTTGTTGTCGACCTTGGACGGGTCCACGGCTTCGGCCGTACGGGCCTTGATCAGCGTGGTCTTGAGCTCGGTGAACTTGTTGTCTTCGGCCATCTTAAGCTGCCTTCGTCTTGTAATTGGTGTTCTTGGGGTTCATCGCACCGACGTCCAGCACTTCGGCCTGCTGGGCTTCATGGGGATGTTCAGCTCCGGCATAGACGCGCAGGTTGGACATCTGGCGGCGGCCCAGGGGACCGCGCGGGACCATGCGTTCAACAGCCTTTTCCAGCACGCGCTCGGGGAACTTGCCTGCCATGATGGCGCCGGCGCTGCGTTCCTTGATGCCGCCGATGTAACCGGTGTGGTGGTAGTACATCTTGTTCTTCAACTTGTTACCGGTCAGCACGACCTTGGCAGCGTTGATGACGATGATGTTGTCGCCGCAGTCCATGTGCGGGGTGTAGGTGACCTTGTGCTTGCCGCGCAGGCGCATGGCGATGATCGAGGCCAGACGCCCCACGACCAGGCCGGTGGCGTCGATCACGACCCACTTCTTTTGGATCTCGGAGGCTTTCGCCGAGTAGGTTTTCATGACGATAATCCGGTGATTTCTGGGCGGCTTGTACGGACCGGGCGCCCCGGGGTCAACAAAATAGTGGAAATGACTGGGTTTTTCTGATGCGGTATTATATTACCGCATATTTTTGCCGTTGTTCCCTGGCAAACAAGGCTCAGCCGGCGCGATCGGCGGACGTCCGGGACATATCCGCCTGCCCGCCATCGGCAACAAGCATTCCATAAAGGGCTTCGGCTTTGCGCAACAGATACTGGGAAAGCCAGGACAGCTGCACTTCCCAGCGGTCACCGCCATAGCGATTTGCTCGTGCATAGTCGGGATCGGCCTGCATGCGGATACGGGTCCTGTCTTCAATCATCCGGACACCGGCAAGATAGTCATTCGCGATCAGTTCGAATGGCAGGATCAGAAGGAATTTGCGGAAACGCATGATCGAACGGTGATAGCCGATCCAGGCACCCAGAACTGCCCAGGGAAAAAGGCGAACGGGATGGTCTGGAACAACCTCTTTTGTCGTCCGGTAAAACGTCGTTGCAGCCACCTCCATGGGATGACGCACCAGCACGACGACCGGCAGACTCCGCTTGACGGCATTCTTCACGATCCAGGGCCGGTGCCGGATGGGAGGAATGCGATGCTGATCTTCCGCCACCACGTTCGATTCGACGAACAAATTCCCCGAATGCCGGAAGCCCTGAATGATGACTGTTTCGGCGGCAAAACGCGGCTCCTCAATCACCAGCGTCTTACGGCGAAAGGCGGCGTTAAACAGCTGTTTCTGCATCCGGTAAACCCTGTAAGAAGCCGGAAAAAGCCAGAAACTCGCCGCATAGCCGACATTGCCCGCGGCCGTTATCAGAAGATGGTCCCTGCCCCGGCCCGCGCGTCTTGCCCCCAGAAGTTTGAAGAGGTTAGCCACCAACACCTGTTGCGCCAAGGTTGTTTGTCTCAAAGATGTTTAATTGGAGCAGTCGTTAAACTTTGCGCATTCGATAACATCGCAAACTTTCCGCTGAAGGTTTGCCCGCGCGATTGGCTGAGATTTTGTCAGTACGCGGACAAGCCGGGCACCCACGGAATCGGCAAAAGCCAAACATCTCGGCAGCTCCACCAGGGCGATAATCTTAACGGGTCAGCAAGGTATGAGGCCCACGGTCTTTTGATGGAAAAAACCATCGCACAGACGCACGCCGACTGGATCACGCACGGCAATATTTCGCGGCTGCGCTACTCGCTGGGTTTGGAAATGGATGCGGGTCGCCGTACATGGCTTGAGGGATTGCTGCAAGAACAGCTCAGTCTTGCCGCCCCCGATACGTCCGATGAGGCGCCACACTAGGCGCGGAACACGACACAGGGCGGCATTGTTCCGGTCCGGGCGGCGCACTACATTCAGCACATGAACGCGCCCGCCACCCCGCCCCTGTTGCTGACCGCCCATGCCGGCGGGGTGCTGCGGCTGATCCTGAACCGTCCCGGCGCCCGCAATGCTTTGTCGTCGGAGCTGATGACAGCGCTGAAATCGGCGCTGGATAGCGCCGCGGCCGACAACGCCACCCGTGTGATCGTGATCGCCGCGGCCGGGCCGGTGTTTTCGTCGGGCCATGATTTGAAAGAACTGGCGCGGCACCGCGCCGATGGCGATGCGGGGCGCGCCGCCTATGCCGCCCTGTTCACCCAATGCTCCGACATGATGCAGGCGATTGTGCGCAATCCCAAGCCGGTGATCGCGCAGGTGCAGGGCATCGCCACCGCCGCCGGCTGCCAGCTGGTGGCCAGCTGCGATCTGGCCGTGGCGTCGAGCTCGGCGCGCTTTGCCACGCCCGGCGTGGATATCGGGCTGTTCTGTTCCACCCCCATGGTGGCGCTGTCGCGCAACATCGGGCGCAAGGCGGCGATGGAAATGCTGCTGACCGGCGAGCCGATCGACGGCGACAAGGCCGTGCAGATCGGGCTGATCAACAAGGTGGTGGCGCCGGAAATTCTGGAAGGCGAGACCATGCTGATCGCCAACAAGATCGCCGCCAAGCCGCGTGGCACCCTGAAGATCGGCAAGGAATCTTTCTATCGCCAGCTGGAGATGCCGCTGGGCGAAGCTTACTCTTATGCCAGCCAGGTGATGACCGAGAACATGCTGGACGGCGAAGCCTGCGAAGGCATCAGCGCATTCCTGGAAAAGCGGGAGCCGAAATGGCCGAGCTAGCGCTACCGCAATATCCCGACTCCCTGATCAAGCAGATCCTGCGCTCGGTAAAGACCATCGCCATGGTCGGCGCCAGCGGCAATGACATTCGACCGTCCTATTTCGCCATGATGTATCTGCTGAACAAGGGATACAAAGTCGTGCCCGTAAACCCGGGCATGGTGGGCAAGGAAATTCTGGGCCAGAAAGTTTATGGCGCGCTGAAGGATGTTCCCGCCCCGGTCGACATGGTCGACATTTTCCGCGAAGCCAAATACGCCCCCGACATCGCGCGCGAGACGGTGGCTGAAAAAGACCGGTTGGGTGTGAAGGTGCTGTGGATGCAGTTGAGTGTCATCAGCCCCGAAGCCGAGAAGATCGCCCAGGATGCCGGGCTGACGGTGGTGATGAACCGCTGCCCCAAGATCGAGCATGGCCGTTTTTCCGGCGAAATGGGTTGGCTCGGGATCAACCGGCGTGTGATCGACAATCGCAAGCCGTTGCTGTTCGGCAAGGGCGGCAGTCTCAAGAACGCATAAACTTTAAAACGGGGGGATGGTAATGGGGCGGTTATGGACTTGGGGCTTGCTCGCGGCTGCTTGCGCTATCGTTCCGGCGAGCGCCCGCACCTTCTATACCCCCAGCGGCACCTGCGACGGCTATCCCCGTGCCGGCATCACCATGGCCAAGCGCTTCTGCGCCGGCATCATTGTCGCGCCGCCGGCCGACTTTGAATCGCGCACCGTCCTTTTGCCGCGCGTGCTGCTGGCACTGAAGGGCACCAGGGACTTCCTGCTCACCGACATGGGCAAATGGAACAGCGCCGGCGGCAAGGTGTTTCGCATCAGCGCCGAACCGGGCAAGCCGACGGTCGTCACGCCAGTGCTGTCCGACCTCTACATGCCGCATGGCATCGCCTATGGCCCGGGCGGCAAGGTCTATGTCAACGAACAGGGCCGCATCTTCCGCTTCGATCCCATGGCAGCGGACCCTGCGGCCACCATCGAAACCGTGATCGCCGACGCGCCGGATACGCGCAAGCGTTTCAATTACCACCCCCTGTCCAGTTTCCTGTTCGACACCAACAACGACATGCTGGTTTCGGTGGGCGCGACCACCGATCAATGCATGACGGGTGTGCCGTCCAACAAGCTCGGCCCGACGGACGGCGACAAATTCTGCAACCAGTCGGAAGGCGACTATCTGGCGGCCGGTATCCGCCGTTACAAATACCTGGGCGATGGCAAATGGGAGCCGACCTTCACCGTGATGGCGCACGGCTTGCGCAATTCGGTGGCGATGGCGCGTCACAGCTCGGGCACCTTGCTGCAGGCGGAGAACAGCGTGGACTTCGCGCCCGCCGATACCCCGTTCGAGGAATTCAATGTCCTCAAGGAGGGCGCCCATTATGGCTGGCCCTATTGCTATGACATGCACGGCACCAACCCGGTCTGGGGGCCCAAGCATGTGATGGACTGCAACGGCAGCGCCTATACGCCGCCGGTGCGGCTGTTGCCGCCGCACAGCGCGCCGCTCAGCATGCTGTATTACGACGGCGCGATGTTTCCCGAACTCAAGGGCAAGCTGATTCTGGCGATGCATGGCTACCGGGTCGCCGGGGCGCGCATCGGCGCTTTCACGGTCGATGCCAAGGGCGTACCCGTGCTGACGCCGAATGCCCATTATGCAGCCTATGCAGGGGAGAACGGCGACGAGACCGTCAGCCTGCCCTATCCGGGACCGGCATCCGTGCCGCTTTTGCTCACGCCAGGCTGGAATAACGTGGACGGCAGCCATCCCAAGGGTTCGCCGGTGGGACTGGCCGTGGCCCCGGATGGCGCCATCTGGGTGGCGGAAAACAACAACGCCACCGTCTTGCGTATCGCGCGCGACCGTCCCTAGATGCGGTGATCCTGAAGGTCCGCACCGATGTCGCTCGATAACGCGTCCATGACGATCTATGGCGATTCCATCTCGGGCAATTGCCTGAAGGTGAAGTTTGTCGCCGACCGGCTGGGCATCCCCTATGACTGGGTCGAGACCAGCGTGTTGAAGGGCGAAACCCGCACGCCGGAATTTCTGGCGATGAACCCGGCCGGCCAGGTGCCGCTGGTGCTGTTCGCCGACAATGGCCCGCTGGCCCAGTCCAACGCCATCATGCTGCACCTGGCGCAGAACACCGATCTGATCCCGGAAGATGCGTTCGATCGCGCCCTGATGTTCCAGTGGCTGTTCTGGGAACAGTACAGCCACGAGACCGCCATCGCGGTGCTGCGCTTCCACAAATTCTATCTCAAGAAAACCGACGACCAGATCGATGCCGCCCTGCCCGGCAAATGCGCCAAGGTATTGGCGCTGATGAACAGTCATCTTGAGACGCGCAAATATTTCGTGGGCGGAAAACTGTCACTGGCCGATATCGCGCTGGTCGCCTATACCCGATTCAGCCACCAGGCGGGGATCGACCTGAAGCAATATCCCGACGTCCGCGCCTGGGTGCGCCGGATTGAAGACGAACTCACAATCGAACACGCGGAGGCTTAAATGGCCGATTATGGATTCAATACCCTGGCGGTCCATGCCGGGGCCCAGCCCGATCCCGCCACCGGCGCGCGGGCGACGCCGATCTACCAGACCACCGCCTTTGTGTTCGAGGACGCCGATCACGCCGCGGCCCTGTTCAACCTGCAGGTGTTCGGCAACGTCTATACGCGGTTGATGAATCCCACCAATGCGGTGCTGGAGGAAAAGGTGGCGGCGCTGGAAAACGGCCGCGCCGGCCTGGCCTGCGCCAGTGGCCATGCCGCCCAGCTTCTGACCTTCCACACCCTGATGAGCCCCGGCGACGAAATCGTGTCGGCGCGCCAGCTTTATGGCGGCTCGATCAACCAGTTCAACCAGAGCTTCGCCAAGTTCGACTGGCATGTGAAATGGGCCGACACCACCAATCCCGACAGTTTCAAGCCTCTCATCACCGACCGGACCAAGGCGATCTATGCCGAGAGCATCGCCAACCCGGGCGGGCTGATCACCGACATCGAGGCGCTGGCCAAAATCGCCCATGACGCCGGCGTGCCGCTGATCATCGACAACACACTGGCCTCGCCTTACCTGATCCGCCCCATCGAATGGGGCGCCGACATCGTCCTTCATTCCGCCACAAAATTCCTGGGCGGACATGGCAACTCCATGGCGGGTGTGATCGTGGATGGCGGCAAGTTCGACTGGGGCAGCGGCAAGTTCCCAACCATCTCGGAGCCCAATCCGTCCTATCACGGCATGCGGATGTGGGAGACCTTCGGCGACATGGCCTTCGCCATCACCACCCGCGTCTTTGCCTTGCGCGACCTGGGACCTGCACTTTCGCCCATGAACGCGTTTTTGGTCCTGACCGGCGCCGAGACCCTGCCGCTGCGCATGCAGCGGCATTGCGACAATGCCCTGGCCGTCGCCAAATGGCTGAAGGCCAATCCCAAGGTGGAATGGGTCAATTATGCCGGTCTGCCGGACAATGCCTCCTACAAGCTGCACCAGAAATATTGCCCCAAGGGTGCGGGCAGCGTGTTCACCTTCGGACTCAAGGGCGGCTATGAGGCCGGCATCAAGCTGGTCAACAGCGTCAAGCTGTTCAGCCATGTGGCCAATATCGGCGACACGCGCAGCCTGATCATCCATCCGGCGTCCACCACCCATCGCCAGCTGTCCGACGAGGACCGCGCCAAGGCGGGTGCGGGCAATGACGTGGTGCGGCTGAGCATCGGCATCGAAGACAGCGCCGATATCATCGCGGACCTGGAGCAGGCACTGGCGTGACGTTCTGGCGGCTGGGGGCGCTGTTGCTGTTGTCGTTCGTATCCGCCGCGCAGGCGAATACGTTGACCCTGCGCGTCAAGTCGGACGATGGTAGAATCGAATTTTTCCGCGGCCGCAAAAAACTGAGTGATTCACAATTGAACCAGCTTTGCGCCTCCGCCAGGGCGCGCAAAGACGAGATCGAATTCCAAAGAGACAAGATGACGGCCAACGACGCGCTAGCCTCCATTCTCAAGGAAGCCCAGTGCCTGGGCGCCACGCACAGCGGGTCTATCCAGCGCGAGCCGGAGCCGAAGTCTTCAGCTCATAAGCATGCCAAACCGCGGCACAAAGCAAAAGCGCGGCGGTGACCTGGTGCAGCGCCGCCAGGCCTTCGGGCGCTTGCATCATCAAGGTGGCGACACCCAGGAATATCTGAATGGCGGTGATGATGCCGACCGCCTTGCCGCTGGCCTTGGCGTAACCGGTCAGCCTGAAGCTGCGCACGGTGATAAAGGCCGCGAAGCCCGCCACGATGTAAGCGCCGATGCGGTGATCGAACTGGGCCAGGCCGGGGTTCTCGAAGAAATTGATCCACCAGGGCGCGGAGAAGAACGGGTCTTCCGGAAACACGCCGCCATTCATGTCCGGCCAGGTGTTGTAGATCAGCCCGGCATGCAGGCCGGCGACCAGCGCGCCCAATAACATCTGGACATAGACAAGCGCCACGAAACCGAAGCCGCGCCGCGCATTTCCTTTGCCCTCGCCTTCGCGCAGATATTCCAGTGCGATCCACAATATCGCCACCAGCAACAGCAACGCCGCGCCCAGATTACAATAGGCTTCCGCGCAGGCCGGCTGGAGCGCCAACCCCAACTGGGCCTTCGGCGCCAGCCTCGGGATGACCAAGATAGAATATTCATGGGACAACATGGTGCGCAGCACCGTGACCGTGCCAAACCAGCCGGCCATCCACGGCCTGATGGAATCGGACCTCCACCAATCAGGCAACAAGACCACGCCCTCCTATTCGCTCGGCTTCCGCTGGGCCCTGAACTCCCGGTGGACCGTGGGAGGGGCATACGTGGGCAACATTTCGACCACCCTGCCGCTCAGCGCCTCGAACGGGTCGGCGGCCGCCCGCTATTTCGCCAGCTCCGGCTACGGCCCCGCGCCGACCGGGGTCAGCGACAGCGCCCAGCCCCTGTCGCCCCAGCCGGGCGGTGGCGGCATCACCCTGCCGGGCAAGCTGACGCTCGGCGTCCGCCAGCGGGTGAACCAGTACTTCACCTGGGAGTTGGACGTGCGCTACGTCCTGGGCGCAAGCACCCGCTTCCCCGGCTATCCCACCGCCACCTCCGGCGGCGTCCTGGTCAGCGGCAGCGGCGAGGACACCCG
>Ga0118677_10009760_pt1 | contig 14879 bp, 15 predicted proteins | sample AliMusrvi5mmetaG_FD_86154 | JGI IMG/M metagenome (GOLD analysis project Ga0118677, IMG submission 86154)
CTCCACCACCCGGATGTGGGAGACTCCTCCCTGCTCCAGGCAAAAGCTCTCGCGAGCGTCGGGGACATAACGACCAATTACACGCTCAAGTTCGAGGACTTCCGCTTCATCGCCCCGCCGAAAGCCGAGAAGCCCTGCGACAACAAACCGCCCGAATCCAAGACGCCCCCCAAAGGCAAAGCCGCCGCGAAGGCCGCTCCGAAGGCCACGCCGGCCCCGCTTCCATCCTATGAGGAAATGATCGCGTCCACGATGCTTCCCTACCAGTCCCCCTGGGCGTTTGTCGCGGAAAGATTCCACTGCCGCGAGGACCTGCTCCGGCTGCTCAACCCGGGAATCAAACCGCAGCCCGCCGCAGGAACCGTATTCCGCGTCCCCAACGTGGTCCCGCTTCAAATCGAAAAAGCCTTCGACCCGCCGCTCCAACCCTCCCCCGACCCGCAAAACGTGATCGCGGCGGTCGTCGTGGATCTTTCGAGGCTGGAAATTTACCGCAACGACCGCCTGGTGGCCGTCATGCCTCTCGCGCCCGCCCGGCCGAGCCTGCGCGGGAAAGGGGCCTGGAAAATCCTCGATGCGTTGCCCCGCCCGCGGCTGGCCACACTCCACGAACCGCGCGACATCCCGAAGCCGCCGACAAATAATTTTTTCACCGGGGAAAAATCCCAGCCCGCGAACCAGACTCCGGTTTTGACTGCGGAGCAATACCTGCCGGCCGGACCGAAAAACCCGGTGGGGATCCTGTGGATCAACCTCGCCAAATCCGACAGCCCCGACCCGCTTCCTTTCGGCCTTCACGGGACCAGCATCCCCTCGGAAATGCACTCCCGCCCGGGCATCGGCGGCTTCCGCCTGACGAACTGGGACATCATCCGCGCGGCCCGCCTTCTTCCGAAGGGCACTCCGCTCCAGTGGAAACAAACCTCGACGGCCGCCCCGCAGGCGGCCAAGCCCGCCCTCTGATACCGGCAAAAAACCCCTCCGGCCGAAACCAGAAGGGTTATAGTTTCGTGTTTGTTTTCGCTTAGAACGCAAAGGTCGCCTTCGCGCCACCGTAGGCGGTGCTGGATCCAGCCTCCGAACAGGCGGTAACGCCGCTTGCAAATTTGATGCGTGGGCTGTTAACTCATGCCCGGCATGAAGACTTGGATCGCTTGCGCGTTGGCCGCCGTTGTTGTGCTTTTTCAGTGTCCCCTGTTCGGAGCCGCATCGGAGGCGGAAATCAACAATTTGATCGCCAAATACGAGAAACTGCAGGATGCGGGGAGATTCGATGAAGCCATTCCGCTGGCCAAACAGGTTCTCAAACTCGAAGAGGACCTGCGGGGGCCAAACCACCTCGACACCGCGGTGGCCGCCAACAATCTCGCCGAGCTCTACCGCAGCAAGGGAGACTTCGCCAGCGCCGAGCCGCTCTACAAACAGGCCATGGGTATCTGGGAAAAAGCCCTCGGGCCCGAGCATCCGAACATGGCCTCCGGCTTGAACAATCTTGGCCTGCTCTATCTCGACAAGGGCGACTATGCGAGTGCCGAGCCGATTCTCCAGCGCGCCCTGAAAATTCGTGAAAAAGCGCTCGGCCCGGACAGTGTCGATACGGGAAGCAGTGCCGGACTTTTGGGTGCCCTCTATTACTACATGGGCGATTACGCGAAATCGGAGCCGTATTACCAGCGGGCGCTCGCGATCCAGGAAAACAAGCTCGGCAAGAACAACCCGCAGATCGCGAATACGCTCAACAACCTGGCGGCGCTCTACCTGGACATGGACCAGTTCGCCAAGGCGGAGACGCTCTTCAAGCGCGCCCTGGCCATTCGCGAAAAGGCCTACGGCGAGAAGCACCCCCAAACAGCGGCCAGCCTAAACAATCTGGCCTCGCTCTATCGCAACCAGGGACACTATGACCTCGCGCTCCCGCTCTTTCAGCGCTGCCTGAAAATCGATGAAGCCATCCTGGGTCCGAATCATGTGGATGTCGCCGTCACCCTCGAGAACATCGCTTCGGTCTACGAGAAACAGGGCCTCTATTCCAAGGCCTTGCCGCTCTATACCCGCGCGCTGGCCATCCACGACGCGATTGCACCGGATCACCCGGATACCGCGCGGTGCCTCGACGGCTTTGCGGAGATTTACGACGATCTTGGACAACCGGAAAAAGCCGTGCCGCTCTTCCAGCGCGGGTTGAACATTCGTGAAAAGACCTTTGGCCCCGATCACCAGCAGGTGGCCGACAGCCTTTCTTTTTTCGGGCTGCATTACCGAAGTCAGAAAGATTTCGACAAGGCGCTGCCGATGCTCGAGCGCGCGCTGAAAATCACGGAAAACGCCAGCGGTCCCGAGAGCATTGCCACCGCGGACATGGTCAACAATCTCGCGATGCTCTACGACAAGAAGGGAGATTACGCCCAGGCCGTGCCGCTCCTCGAGCGGTCCGTGAAAATCTACGAGCTGCGCCGCGGCGCCGATCATCCCGAGATGGCGCACATCCTCTGCAACCTCGGGAACGCGTATCGGGAGCAGCAGGATTACGTGAAGGCCGAGCCAGTGCTGGTGCGGGCGCGCCGCATCGCCCGCGCCTACGCGGATCCGGACAACGAAGACATGGCCGCCATCCTGCTTCACCTCGGGGATTTGTACACCGATGCCAGCCGCTACCAGGAAGCTGAACCGCTCTATAAGGAGTCACTGCGCATCCGCGAAAAAGTCATCGGATCACAAGCCAAGGGCACAGCCGAAACGCTCGAAAGCCTCGCGCGGCTCTACACGAAGATGGACAAGCCGAAATTGGCCGAGCCGCTCCAAAAACGCGCGGAAGCCATCCGCGACAAGACCAAGAGTCCGCCGCCGCAGAATTGAGGCGAGTCGCTGAGGTTTTCTTCAGACCTGCGGTCCCTGCCGGGGCGGTAGCTGAGTAGAGTAGGGAGACCCTGACGGGGTGAGAGGCACGAGGCCAATGACCGCCAAGGGGACTCCCCCCTCATCGAACCGGACGTGCGGGTTTCCCGCATCCGGCTCTCGGAGTGCCGTTCTTCGGTTTGCTTCATGAGTTTTGCCATTTGGTTTTCATGGGCGGGTAGGTCTTGCCGTCCCTGGATGTCCTCCACGCCAGCCGGAACCCGAGGAACTCGAAGCTCTCTTTCTCGAAGTCCACGATCCGTGTCTTCTTCTCATTGAGATTGAGCCCTCTTTGCTCTTGCTGGATTGTTACGCATGGGCAAGATGCCCATGCCACGGGCTACTTGTTCCGGCTGGCGATGACCCGCTCGATGGTGTTGGTCGTCGAGCGTCCCTCGACCATCGGGGCCAAGGCAACGCGCCCGCCGTGGGCTTCGACAATCTCGCGGCCACTCACGTAGTGCGCCCAGTCTTCGCCTTTGACGAGAACCTGGGGAAGGATTTGCGCGATGAGATCCTTCGGTTCGTCCTCGTCGAAGATCACCACGAAATCCACATCGCGCAGGGACCCGAGGACGAAAGCCCTGTCCTCCTCGGGATTCACCGGCCGCGCCGGGCCTTTGCTCCGGCGGACGGACGCATCGCTGTTTAACCCGACGCAGAGCGCGTCGCCCTCGGCGCGCGCGAAGGCGAGGTATTCCGCATGCCCCCGGTGGAGGATGTCGAAGCAGCCGTTCGTGAAGACCAGTTTCTTGCCGTCTTTCACGAGGCGGTCACGCTCGGCGCGGGCTTCCGCGGGTGTCAATAGGATCGGGGCCATCAGTTGTGGTCGTGGATTTTTTCGAGGTTTGCCTGGATCGAGACGACTTCCGGCTCATCCGGTTTTTTGAAGGCGAGATAGGTTTTCAGCGCGGCCTCGTAGTAGCTGCGGGCTTTGGGAAAATTCGAGTTGGAGTGGTAAACGACGGCCAGGTTGGCCAGCGACTGGGCGACTTCCGGGTGCATGGCACCGAACACCTGTTCCCGGATTCCCAGCGCCCGCATGTGCAGGTTCTCCGCGCGCACCCAGTCGCCGGCATCGGTGTAGGCGACGGCGAGATTGTTGCAGACGAGCGCCACTTCCGGATGAACCTCCCCGTGAAGGCGCACGGCGGTTTCCAGGGCTTGCAGGTAGTAGCGCTCGCAGGCGGGAAAATTTCCAGCGTGCTTTTCGAGGCTCGCCAGGTTGCTCGCCAGCATGCAGTGCTGCGAATAATCGTGGGCGGCTTCATAAAGCTCGATGGCCTGGCTGTAGTATTGCCTCCCCGCCGCCCCCTCGCCCTGATGCTCCGAAAGCAGCGCCAGTTTTGCCGCCACGCGAGCTGCTGAGCTGATATTTCCGTTCTCGAGATTGTTGGAGAGAGAGTCTTTGAAATTCTGCACGGCATCGGAGAAAAACCCGGCTGCCTGGCAGACGTCGCCCGCGATTTCCAGCGCGTCGCCGAGCCGGGGGCTGCTTTTTTGAAAGACCTGCTGGGCCGCCTCCCGGAATTTCCGCGCGGCGATCCGGTGCTGCTCGCCCGAGGCCTGGCTGCGCTGCGCCTCCAAATCCTTGCAGAGAACCTCCCATAAATTCGCGGTTGTCTGCATGGGTGCCGTTGTTATCCGATCAGGCCATTTCAGACGAGAGGATTTTTCACGTTTTCAGGAGCCGGAGGAGCGCGGCCCGCGAGCGGGGAATTCTCCCGCAGTGAGCCTCCAGGGCGGCGAGGGGATGAGTGGCCGCGTCGCCGATACCCAGGGCGAGGGCGAGTTCCTTCTCGAAAAAATCCAGCGCGCGAAGCGAGGCCGCATTTTTCCGGTGATGGCGGATCGCCCGGGCGAGGAGGTCGAAGATTCCAGAGACCGGGGTGCCCGGCTCGGTCGCCAGCTCCGCCAGCTCGGCGAAATAGCAGCACAGGAAAAGGTTCGAACTCGGGAGGCCGGACGGGTCGAACGGCTCGAGGATTTGCACCTCCCGCAGCGAGTGCAAAGCCGATTTTCTCGAGGGGGCGAACGAGATTTCTCCGATAAAAAAAAGGTCGAGCTTGCCCGCGAACGGGCTGGCCGGCCGGCGCGCTCCCCGCGCCATGGTGGAAACCTTCCCCTGCCCGAGGGTCAGCCATGTGACGATCCAACTGGTATCGCCCCATGCGCGCCTGCGGATCAAAATGGCCGGAGAGTGCTCCACTCCGCTTTTGTCCCACAATCGCGCGATAAAAAATAGCATTGGTTGCTTTTCGTTCCTGCGATAGGAAGGAAGCCATGTCCTGCCGCGCGCTCATTATATGTCCCCCGGGTTTCGAGGGGCATGTTTTCCCTCCTGCGGTTCTCGCTGAGATCTCCCGGTCCGCCGAGCGGCCGTGGCCCGTGCTCGACCCGGTGAAGTGGAAGGAGGCGCGCGAGGAGATCTCCGGCGCCGACGTGATTCTCAGCACCTGGGGGATGCCGGTCCTCGATCGGGACTTTCTGGATGCGGCACCCGCCTTGAAGGCGGTGTTTTATGCGGCGGGTAGCGTGAAGGGGTTTGTGACCGATGCCTGCTGGGAACGGAGAATCATCGTTTCGAGCGCCTGGGCGGCAAACGGGGTGCCGGTCGCCGAGTATTCGCTCGCCACGATTTTGCTCAGCCTGAAACGGTTCTGGCACTATTCGCGGATGATGCGCGACGGGGCCGCCGAACATGCCGGCCTCCATGTTCCCGGCGGCTACCAGTCCAAAGTCGGCCTGGTTTCCCTTGGTGCGGTCGGGCGCGCCACCGCCCGCATGCTCCGGCCGCTGGACGTGACCCTCCTGGCATACGACCCGTTTCTTCCCGAGGAGCAGGCGGCGGAATTGCAGGTCGGCCTGGTCTCGCTCGAGGCACTTTTCCGCGAGTGCGATGTCATCAGCGTCCATGCGCCGTGGATACCGGAGACGGAACGGATGATCACCGGAGACTTGATCGCGTCGATGAAACACGGGGCCACGCTGATCAACACTTCCCGCGGTGCGGTCATCGCCGAGGATGAGATGATCGGGGTTCTGCGCGACAGGCCGGATCTTTCGGCCGTCCTGGATGTCACATTTCCCGAGCCCGCAGCGGCGGATTCCCCGCTGAGGTCCCTGCCCAACGTGGTGCTGACTCCCCACATCGCGGGGAGCATGCAGGGAGAATGCGCGCGGATGGGAAGCTGGATGGCCGACGAGCTCCGGCGCTTCGTGGACCGTGCGCCGCTGCGCTACGAAATCACCAAGGCCATGCTGGCCAAAATGGCATGAGGGCGACCGGTTCCCGTGGCATGGGCATCTTGCCCATGCGTAGCAATCCAGCAAGACATGGGCAGGATGCCCATGCCACGGAACTTTTTCCACGCACCGGTGCGGAGTCAGCCGCCCTATGAAGCCCGGGCTTGTTTCCGTCACATTCCGCCAACTCTCGCCGGAGAGTGTCGTGGAGCTCTGCGTGAAAACCGGCCTGCGGGCGATCGAATGGGGGGGAGATATCCACGTCCCTCCCGGCGATGAGAGCGGCGCGCTCCGGGTGGGGGAAATGACGCGCGCTGCCGGGTTATCCATCACGGCCTACGGTTCCTACTACAGGCTGGCTGCTTCGGGAGGTTCTTCCTTCGAGGGGGTGCTGGCCGCCGCAGTGGCTCTGGGTGCCCCGGCCATCCGGGTCTGGGCGGGCAACCGCGGGTCGGCGGACACCGATGCTGCCGGGCGGAAAGCGGTTGCGGAGGATGCCCTGCGCTGCGCGGACCTCGCCGGGGCTCGCGGGATTTCCATCTGCTACGAATTCCATGACGGGACGCTGACCGATACCACCGAGTCCGCGCTGGCCCTTCTTTCCGAAACCGAGCACCCGTTTGTCCGAAGCCTCTGGCAGCCGCCGCACGGAAAAACGCCCGAGCAGTGCCTGGCCAGCCTCCGGGCCATGATGCCGCGGCTTCACCATGTCCATGTCTTCCATTGGTGGCCGGACCCGGGGTGCCGTCATGCGCTGGCAGACGGCCGCGGGCGCTGGGAGGCGTATGTTGCCGAGCTGAGGGCCTCCTCAAAAGACGCGGATCTCTTGCTCGAATTTGTCCGCCAAGACGACCCGCTGGTCCTCGCGGAGGACGCGCAAACCCTGCGGGACATCCTTGCTCTTTCGGGCGGATGATCCCAATATCCCCGCGTGCTTCATTTCGTTGTCCGGCGGCTTTTGATCAGCGTCGTCCTGCTTTTCGGGATCAGCCTCATTTCGTTTTTCATGGTGACGCTGGCGCCGGGAAGCCCGTATCCGTGGGGGGAGCTGAACCCCAAGATCACGCCCCAGGTGAAGGAGATGTTCCGGAAGAAATTCCACCTCGACGAGCCGCTTTACAAGCAATACTGGCTGAACATGCGCGACCTGTTCAACGGCCGCCTGAAAAGCATCAAGGACGACCGGCCGGTGCTTCAAAAAATCCTGGAACGCCTGCCGGCCACGGTGGCGCTGAACATCGCGGCGATCCTCCTCTCGCTGACGTTCGGGCTGCTGCTCGGGATCTACTGCGCCCGGAACGCCGGGAAGCCTCCGGATTTCTGGGTCTCCCTGCTGGCGTTTGTCTTCATCGCGGTCCCGACATTCTGGATCGCCAACCTCGCGATCATCGGGCTCGTGAAATTCTCCTCGGTGCCGGTGCTCGGAACCCAGTCCTACGGGATCGATTTCCCGAATTTTTTCGCCGCCGGCCTCGACCGGATCTGGCACATCGCGCTGCCCGCGATCGTGCTTTCGCTCGGCGGCATCGCCGTCCAATCCCGCTATATCCGGGCCAGCATGCTCGAAACGCTCCGCGAGGACTACATCCGCACCGCCCGCGCCAAAGGGCTCGAGGAGGATGTGGTTTTCTACAAGCACGCGCTGAGGAATTCCATCCGGCCGCTCATCACCGGAATCGGCTCGCTCCTGCCCGCCCTCATCGGAGGTGCGGTGATCGTGGAAATGATCTTCGCCTATCCCGGCATGGGCCGGCTCGGCTACGAGGCAGCCCTCGAACGCGACTACCCGACCCTGGTCGCCCTCAACTTCATCGTCGCCGCCCTCGTCCTTCTCGGAAACCTGCTCTCGGACATCCTCTACGCCGTCGTCGATCCGAGGGTGCGGCTGGAGTAGGCGGAACAGTTACCGTGTGGACGGGCGCACGACGGTGACATTCGTGTTCGTCTGATAGATAAGAGTGCCGTTTGCGGCCGTTGCGGAGTGGAAGACGATGGTCAAATTGACCGACTGGGCGGCGTTGATCCCAAGGTTGGTGATGTCCGCGTTGTTGGAAAAAGTCAGGCAGACCGTATCGGCAGCGAGAGAGTTGCTCGCCACGCACCTCTCCGGGAGAATGTTGGTGATGGTATCGGGAGAAAGGCCGAGTTGCCACAGTGTCGCGGCCTGCTCCTGGAGGTTTATCGCGCGGGTGACCCGACCATTGCCTTCCTCCTGCAAAAACATCGTGTGCGCCATCATGGCCACGGCGGCGATCCCGGTAAGCAGGATCCCCGAGGCGATCAGAACCTCGATCAGGGAATAGGCCGCGTCTCTCACCCGTTGCGGTGTCCGGGGAGCGCACGCGCCTCGCGTGCGGGTTTCGGCGCCCTCGCCGAAACAACTCCGCCATGCAAGAAGTTCGCGGCAGCGAGGCGCTGCCGCCCGCACGCAGGGGCGCGTGCGCTCCCCGGAAGACTCCGCTCCCCGGTTTCTCTGAAGCATGAGATTCCCGGGTAAGTCGTGGTACCGGAAATAGCGGATAAAAAGGTTCATGGGCTTCTTTGCTCTTCGAGCCACATGATCCGGTCGCCGAGGAGTTCGACGGGCGACACGTTCGTGCCGTTGATCGGGGGCGAGGAATTGGCGATGACGTGAAGATTTGATGCCCCCCCCTGACTCATCCCGACTACGCCGTTGGCCCGGATGCCACCTTGGAGAGTGAGGCTTTTCGCGTTTGTGGGACCCGTCACCGTGAGGGTTCCATTTGTATTGGCGAAAGTTATCCCAAGCCACCACGTGTAATTGTTCGCGTAATTGTTCGTGTAACTATTATTGGTGTAGATCGCGGTTTTCAGGGTCAGATTTCCCCCGGCTTTGTTAACATAAACCCGTCGCGTGTTGTTTGTTCCGCTCAGGGTCAATGTCGTGAGATTGGTGTTGTTGGTATCCGCGATCAGGTGGAGTGTGTTCGTATTCATTGAGCTCACCAGAATCACATTTGTGACCGTGGCATTCGTGTAAGTGGTGATGTAGTTGGTGCCATTGGTGGTGTTGGTAAACGATCCATTGGTGACATTGGGGATGACGAACCGGAGGAAGTCAGTCGTCTGCGGGGAATCGAGAACGATATCCAGCGACCCGCCGGTGTAGTTGGTAACACGGTTGTTGCTGGTCGAACCATTGGTGTTCGATGCCGTAACTCCGGTCGGGCTGGGATTGGTGACGGAGAGTCCCGTGACCGAAACAGGCGTGTAGTTTGTGTTCATCGGAGAAGCAAAATAGCCGAGGTAGCCATTTGTGGATCCTTTGCCCGAGGCGGTGTACCCGGAGGTGAACGGGATGACCGGGGCGGTGGGGACCGCTAGCCTGTTGGTCTTCACGCTATTCGAGAAAATGACGGCAAGATTCGTCAGCCAATTGAAGCTTGATCCAAAGGTGGTGTCGGTCGGCGCGTGGATTACAACCGGAAACCCGGCGAGCAGAGGGCTCCGGCTCCGGATGAGAAATGTCCAGATGTTGGTCTCGACGCCATTGAAAATATGTACGGAGTTCGTGGCAACAAAGCTCATGCCACTGATCGGGTTGAACGGGTTGCCCACGCCAAAATTCGTAGCCAACCACGGGTTGACGATGGTTTGGAGCTCGAACCCGCCCCATCCACCGGGCAGGTTCGTGTAATTGGTTCCGGGAATTGAGAAGAAGGGGTTGGTGTTAGGCATCTGGTTCAGGATATACTGCCGGGCGAGGGAGCGTCCGTTCGCGAGGGCGATCCGGCGCTTCTGCCCTTCATCGGTCATGGCCGTATAGGTGGCCCGGGTCGCCATCATCTGCGCCCATGCTGCCAGCACGAGGGTACCCCCGAGGATGATGACCAGGGAGAAAATCATGATGGTTCCCTCAAGGCTCCTGAAAAATGGATGCGGCTTTTTCATAGGGGAGGAAATACCGGGATGACAAAGAAGAAGGAGGTCGCTCCCGCCATGTCCCGGTAGGCGGCGCGGGTGTTGGTAAGGCTGCCGGACTCAGAAGCGTAGGTGGACGCCAGGTATTTTCTTGCGGGATCCGGCCACCAGACGAAGTAGAACGGCCTGTTGGATGCTTGATTGAAGGGGGAATTATTCGTGTTCGAGGGCTGGTCAAAAAAGACGGCCAAAGGGCTGATTTTGGTCCTCTGAGATGAACTGGCAGGCGGGGTAGGGTAAAACACGTGGTAGTAGTCTGTCATCGTGAAGCCCACCCATCGCCGGACCGAGGCATAGACTCCCGCAGGGGAGTTCGTCAGGTTCACGAAGTCCGTCTCGTAGATGGCCTTCACGAGGACATTCGTCGAATTCCCCGAGTAACCGAGGATATAGATGGACAAATTCGCATTCGTCGCCGCGCCGGTGTAGGAGGCGGAAATGCTCTGGTTCGTATCGATGAGGTTCGTCCGGAAATTATCCGGTGTGACCATGCCCCTGACATCGAAATTTGTGGGAAGCAGGAGATTGGTCGGCCGAGTGCTGTTCGGCTGGTTGCGGGCCAGGCAGCAGACGGCGCTTGCGGAGGCGATGTCGCCCAGCAGCCGCTCCCTCATGCTCTCGGCCATCGCCGCAGCCGCATAACTCGGGGCTTCGCTCACGCCGAGGTTGGTGAAATTGGTGCCATATAAAGGCATGGAGTTTGTGCCGAGGTCGATATTGTCCATCCGCCGCGAGGGGCCGTTGCTCGAAATCGCCCCGTAGGCCATAACCGCGACCATGATGACCCCCGCCCCGATGACCAGGGCGACCATGAGCTCGACAAACGTGAAGCCCGCCCGCGCGGACGGCTTCGGGAGCGAACTCCTACTTTTCTTTTTTCGCGTTTTCGGCATTGGTGGTCACCCCCATCATCTGGACATCGCGATCCGCAATGTTTCTGAGGTCGGCTTCCCGGCTGCCTTTGAGGAGGTCGTTCACGCCTTGGAGCGTGAGCGGCGGGGCTGAGATCTTCCCGCTTGGCCCCACTTTCGTGAGCTCCTCGAACGCCTCCCCGACCATGACCTTCGAGACGGCGGGTTTGATGGCGAACGGAAGAACGATCTGGCGGGCGGAGACGGAGTAATCCCTTTCGACGAACGCCAGCACCACCGCGGTATCGTCCACCGAAAGAACCTTCAGCGTCTCAAACTGGTTGCCGAGAATCGGCGGCAGAGTGGCCCCGGGCTTGACGATCAATGACCCGAGGAGGGCTCTCCTGTTGCTGCCGCTGCCCGAAAGGCCCCCGATTTTCATCGCCCGGAGGATCCTGCGCAGGCGGGCTTCCTCGCTGGCTCCCTCCTGGGCGTTGGCCGGGACCACTGCCGGGGCGATCTGCTGCGCAAAAGGATTTCTCTCGGTGGATCGCAGTTCCACCTGCTGGCGGCCATCCGGATAGAGCGAGGGGTCGCCCGCAGCACGGAGGAACTGGGGGAAAAGAAGGAGGCAGAGAAAGACTGAAACTTTAGTCTTCATTGTTTGAGCAGCGGTTGTTCCAGTATGACTTCGATTCTCAGGTCGTTTGCCCTGGTGCCTTTGGAAAGCCGGGCGCTGCTTGTCCTCACGGTCGGCATTTTGACTTCGAGGTCGCCGAGCCAGTTCATCAGGCGGGCGTAGTCATCCTCGAATGTCAGATACGCGCGCAGCGTGCTCGGGATCGAGGCGTTTCCCTTGACGGGCGTCTGCTCGAACCTCTGCGCCAAGTTGACCAGGTTGGCCTCCTTGATCCGCATCGAAAGGTTGACCTCGGCGCTCTGGGGGTTGTCGATGGTGGTGAAATAGGGCTGCCAGATCCGGAGAAACTCGATGAGGTCCGTCGATTGTCTGCGGAGTTCGCTGAGCTGGCCGCGTTCCTGGTTCAACTGCGCGTTGGCATCAGTTTCCGCCTGCTGGGCCGCGCTCGCTTCGTTCTGGACTTGCGTGCGGTTGCCCTGGACCCAGAGGGTGGACTGCACGAGCACGACAATGAACAGGGCCACGATCCCGCAGGAGACATGCTTGTTGTTCACCGGTGCGCCTCCTCGTTTTGATGGCTGAAGGGATCCTGGTGCACCAAGGTGGCTTTGTAGTCGAGCTGCCCGCGGCCCAATGTCTGGGTGGGCGAGAAAGCCCGGTAATTCAGCTCGGCGATTTTTTCGACCGTGAGGTCCAACTGCTTCGTGGAGTCGGTCCCCATGCTCAGGTTCATCTTGATTTGGGAGGGGTTGTCCGCTTCCCGGTCGAGGCGGAGGTCCACGATCGAAGATCGCGGCCCCATGCTTCTGGTGATTGCCAGAATCAGGGGCTGGAGCGGCCTCGAACTGGCAACCCAGTTCTGGATGTCCGTAGCTTTTTTGATCTGCGCCTCCAGCGCCGTGCGCTGGTTCTTGGCATCCTGGGTCTGCACCGCCACCGAGGCGGTGGCGGTTTTATGGTTTTCCCTTTTCTGGACGGCGAGCTGGAACTGGATGGCAAAAATGGAGCTCAATATGACGGCCACGGCAATCGAGCAGTAGAACACCAAGGGAACAAGGCGCAGGACTGCCGGCAGCGGGGGGGCGATGTCCTTGCGGTCGCTCTTGAAGTCGTCGATCTGGTGCTCGGTGATTTGCATTTTTAATTTTGGACCATCAGGGTGGCGAGCAGGGCGGGTCGGGACAAGTCGATGACCGCCCGGTTGGCGAAAACCTTGCCCAGCCGCTCGGCGAGGTCCTCCATGGGTTCATCGCAGACGAGCGTGATTCCGATTTCGGGAGCAAGGCGGGAATGGAAAGGGGCGAGCAGGTCGGTGATGGGGGTGAGGTCCTCCTCATAAACGTCCGTGCGCGAACGGAGCTCGAGCCAGCGGTCCTGGTCCTGGACCAAAGCGCACACCGCCCCCTCGCAGCAGACGATATAGAACGTGCTGACCGGTTGCTCGGATCCCTTCACGGTGTTGGCCGAAACCAAGGCGTGCTTGAGAAGAATATAGGCGCCGCAACAAACCCTTCCCACACGGAACCCGGCCTCGGTGAACAGGCCTTCCGTTTTCCGGACCTGATCTTCGTCGAACGCCAGGAGGATCGAGGAGTTGGTTTCCGGATTATGGGTGAGCGCGTAGCGTTTGCCTCGCTCGTATCTTCCCCCCAGCACGCCGCGCGGGTTGGATTTCAGCATCTCCTCGCTGCCCGAACGACGGGACAGGTTGGTCTCCAGGCTGATGACATAGCGGGTGCAGAGCGAAACCGCGCACCAGCCATGGTCGGTCAGCGGCTTGATGTGATCGGAGGATTGCACCAGGACTTCTTTCGGGTCGGCGCGCACGGACTCCAGATCCCCGGGCGTTCCCGAACGGCTGATCGCCCGCCAGGAGAGCGCGCCACGGCCCAGGCCAAAAAAGACGGTTTTTTCCGCCGGAAACCGCTTTTTCCAAGAGGCGGACGGATCGTCCGGCTCCGGGCGGAAGGCGGAGAAATTCAGGATGGATTTGAGGTCGATGGAATTCATCGCGAGACCTCCGGCTGGTGTTCGAGGTATTCCTCCACGCCATCCCACGAGAACGGGGTGGCCTCCGGCGCGAGGCCTGCCGAGAAGCCCTCGTCATATCGCAGGGAGATGCTCTTCTCGAAGTTATACATCCCCTTCTTCCACCCGGTCTCGAGTTCCTGATCAAGCTTTTTGAAGTCCCCGCGGCGGATGATGTTCACCACGCCATCATACTGGAGCAGGACCTCGTGGACGGGGAAGCGTTTTCCCTTCCGTTCATCCAGCATCAGCCGCTGGCACATGACCAGCCGCAGGCAGTCCGCGAGCGTTTCCTGCGAGCTTTCGAGGCGGTCGGAGGGGATGAGTTTGAGAAAACGCTGGACGGTTTGGGAGGCGGTCGAGGTGTGGAGCGTGGCCACCACCACGTGGCCGGTCTCCGCGGCCTGCAGGGCGATTTCCGCGGTTTCGCCGTCACGGATCTCACCGATGATGATGACATCTGGCGCCTGGCGGAGGGCCGCCCGCAGGGCTTTCGAAAAATCCAGTTCATCCGTTCCCATTTCGCGCTGGGAGACCAGCGAGGGAAGCCCGTCGGGATAAATGAACTCGATGGGATCTTCAAATGAGATCACGTGTTCCCGCCGTCTCAGGGCGCGGTGAAGGACCATCGAGGCGATGGTCGTGGACTTTCCGCTGCCGGTTGCGCCGCAGATGAGGAACAGCCCGTTCTTGGCCTCGAGGAAGGCCTTGATCGCGGGGGTCGGGACCTTGATCGAGGAAGGGTTCGGGATTTCGTTCGGCAACAACCTCAGGACCCACCGCAGCCTCCCCTGCGTGATCATCTGGCTCACGCGGAACCGGCGCCCGTGAAGGTCCAGCGCGCTGTCGTCGCAGCCCGGCTCCAGGTATTCCGGCAAAGCCATTTCAAAAACCGTGTCGTCGTAGATCAGTTGCCCGTTGAGCTTGTAGGAAAGCGGATCTCCGGGGGTCAGATAAAAATCGCTCACGCCTTCCGACGTGGACAGGTCCCGTATCCGCTCGCCGACCGGGGAGTCGGGATGAAGGTCAAGAAGTCGCATCGTTTCGGTTCGGTTCTATCGGTTCGGTTCGGTTCTATCGGTTCGGTTCGGTGGTGGCGTTTCGTGAGAGGAGTACGCGAGGGTTAGCAGGAACCGGAATCAAACACAACCATCTCCTGCCCAGGAAAGCTCGCGAGGCAGAGCGACTGACCGAACCCCGTGTTCCGGCCCCGATGGAGGCCCGTCCTCCCAATTTCGAGCGGATTCGCAGACCAAGGGGGCGGTTTGTTCATGGGG
>Ga0118677_10009761_pt1 | contig 14879 bp, 12 predicted proteins | sample AliMusrvi5mmetaG_FD_86154 | JGI IMG/M metagenome (GOLD analysis project Ga0118677, IMG submission 86154)
AAGCATTGCAACGAATTCATTGATTGACCTCATATCTGAAAAATCGATGTGAAGCATATGGATATCTGGGTTACCCGAGCGCTTTTTCACTTTCTCTCCCATTTCAGGGATGCCGCTCCGGCAGGCCATGATGACCTTTGCACCACGCTTTGCACAATCAACGGCAATGGCAAATCCAAGCCCTGAGCTCGATCCGTCGACCAATACAGTTTTTCCGTCCAAACGATCGGTGGTTTTCAATGTTCCGGCAGGTACCTGTTTCCTGAAGAGGTCACTGATACCGGTCAGGGTTGCGGAAACCGGGTTGTTATATTTTTTATGCCTCTTTTCGGTCATAATGTTCAGAAATAAAGTGTCCGTAACGTTTGGTATGAGTGTCAATTTCGGTCGCTGTCAGCCCAAAATCTGCCATGGAATATTGGTGCACGCCATGTTTAAGATGCCGATGTTCGAGTTCATGGCGCTTAAACCGGCCGGTAAGTGAAGGTGTAAGACCCCCGTTGAGACGGTATATTTTTTCCAGCTCGCCGATTGAATCGGTTATCAGGTCTTTATAATAGATGTCGGTAAATTTTGCGGCATTGTTGCCCTGGATCCTGTAATCGATCGCTTTGTCGAGCATGTAGCCTATTTTGCGGACCCAATGATCCGCAACCTGCCGTTCATCAGCCCCATTACTGAAAATCATCCTGTTGTACATCACCATGCTTAAAAACGAAGGGATGGATTCCTGCAAATTACGATGAGGCCAAAGAAAATGAACCTCCCCGAAATGCTTTTCAATCAGGTTGGTAAATTCCAGGTGATGCGGTGTTTTCAGCACCCAGCGTTTTGCCGGTCTGATCCATTGCAGGAATTTAAGCAATTTCACAGCATAGGCATAAGCATCAGACTGGTCAGTGTTTTCAAGCCATTGGGCATAAGTGGGCACATGCATCATTGCCTCCGGGGTCGTGCTCATGAAACTTACATCGAGCATGAGAATATCCTCTTCAGGCTGCATGGCATCGATCGGGTGGATGGCGAAAAACCCCGGCGACATGAACTTCAGTGCTTTTACAGAGGTGTTGGCGACGGAGATGCGTTTATCCCCGGGATTCGGGTACACAGATAAACCGTTGAGCCTGGAGACAGGTGAGAGGTCATAAAGCTCCGGATCAATCGGAACCGGGTTGATCACCTCCCAGCTGGGGATGACCCGGTGGTCAATATCCTCGGCGAGCAGGCGCTGCAGTTTAGTGGTGCCTGTGCGTTGCAACCCTACGATGATCCACGCAGGATAGAGCTCCTGTTCGAGGATCTGCGGATGTTTGTTAAAGAAATATTCCGCACGGAGCCGGATGCTGAGCAAACTCACAAACCGTTCCCGGGTGATGAAACGGCCGATGGGGTGAAGGTTTGCCTCTTCATTTGCCGACTTTAAAAGCCGTTCCAGCGGCTCCTCATTAAAATCTTTTCCAAAATCCCGAAAACCAGTCACTTTCCTTGCAGACCTTATGAGATCATCCTTGTCCAGCCGGATCCTGGTTCCCATGAAATAGGTCCCCTCCCAGCATTTGTTCGCCCCCCTGAACCAAAATGGACTTTGACGAAAGTTTTCAAACTTCATAATTCTTTATTCAATATTCGATATTCGATATTCTATTTTTATTTGGCTTCCACCATGCATTCCGGCTCGATCGCCTCAGCCCCTCCAGCAAGCCTGTACCACCTCCACAACATCGTCCCCTCCTTATGTCCGCAGGTATTGATCCAGTTGGGCTTTCCCGGATCCTTATGAGCAACGATAACAGACACGGAGCCATCAGCATCGTATTGCGCCGATGCCTTATTGATACAGATGGTAAAGTACCGGTAATCAAGAGATTCCATCCAGTAATTGTTGAGTTGGAAGTTCCATGAATCGCAATCGGGCGGCTTTACCCTGATTAAAAGTGATTCATTCTCTGCCAGTTTCCAATGGCTGTGATAATAGATAATGCTGGCATCTCCCCCGGCAGCATTGGAGACTGCAGGGTCAAAAAGGGGAAGTTTGTTTGTGTGCTTTTGAAATCCACCGGCCCATCTTGCAAACATCATGGATGCTCCGGCAACAAACAGGGAAGCTGTTTGAAGGCCTTCGTCGATCATGGCCGGGGTGACCGGATCTGGAGCGGTGCCGCCATCAAGATTTTCAATGATGACTTCAGCCGGAGTTTCAGCAAACCGGTTTAAAAAAGTCTGTCGCACCATTACCATCGTTGTTTCAGCTTCGATCTTCAGCCAGTTTTTACCGGTGGGCGTTTTGCTCAGGATGATCTCAAAGGTGCCATCGTCTTCCACTACCAGGTCGCTGTGTTCGAGCGTCCCGCATGAAGCCATTCCCCCTGTAGTACCATAATTTCCGTTCTGAGTGAAAAACCCGATGTAATGAACCGAATTCCGCTTCCCATGGAGACGATAGGTGTATTTTCCATTGATCTGTGCATTGAAATAATAATTATCCGGGTTATCTGCGCCAAGTTTCACTGTTTCATGAGCCATGCGACGCAATACAGGGAAGGCGGGGTCGCAATATTCAACAAATGCCTCCAGCCCGCCACGGGTAAGCCGGGATAAATAGCGCATCCCTTCAGCCTGATTGAAGGCATCGCGGGGGGCGCCCGGGTACATCAGGGAGGCACCAGCCGTTTTGAGGTTGCCGCAGAACTCGTCCCATGCTTTTCCCGAAATAACACGCCGGGCATGAACATCAGCCTCAGTTTTACCCTGCAGCTTCAAACCGGCGAGGCGAAAGGCCTTCAGCAACCTTAAAAAAAGAAACAACAGCTTCCTCATGTTGAAAATTATTACCTATAATTGCAGAATCGGCAAAGATAGATAAATCATGGCTTCACCCGGGGAACGTTATGGCAATTGGGCGCTGGTAGCCGGTGCCGCAGAAGGCATAGGCGAAGGATTTTGCAAGGTCCTGGCAGCGAATGGGTTCAACCTTATTCTCGTAGATGTGAACGCAGGCGCCATGCACGACCTTGCTTCAAAAATCGCACATGATTACGGGGTTCGATTGCTGGAGTTGCCCCTCGACCTGGCCGACCCCGATGCCCCGCGACAATGCATGACAGCAGTAACAGCAAATGATTGCCGGCTGATGGTTTATGTTGCCGCCTACAGCAGGGTTTGTCGTTTTACTGAGCTTGAACCAGCGGATCTGGATGGATTTCTTGCCGTCAACACACACACACCACTGCACCTGGTTCATGGTTTTTCGAACAGGTTGATGAAAGCAGGCAAAACCGGCGGCATCATCCTGGTATCCTCCCTTGCCGGGTTGATAGGGCCACAATACGTAGCAACTTATGCAGCAACGAAATCCTTCGCCATCCGGCTCACGGAGGCACTCCATGGCGAACTCGGCGAACATGGCATCGACATTTGCGCCTGCTGTGCAGGAACTGTTTCTACACCCACTTACTGGAAAAGCAAGCCGAATTTCGATAAGATGAAGCCTCCGGTCATGCAGCCTGTTGACATTGCCATCTATTCCCTGCGGAAACTCGGGACAAAAACCATCTGCATCCCCGGGATGACCAACCGGTTGCAATATTTTTTCCTCATGAACATCATTCCCCGCCGGTTAGCGCGCCGGCTGGTGAACAATGCCATGAAAAAAATGTACGGATCGTTGTAAACCGCCTATCTTTTTTCTAAAGGAACATAGCTCCTAGGGGGTTCGACCGTCTTGTATGCAGGCCTGATGATCCGGCGCCCGCTGATCATCTCTTCAAGGCGATGGGCGCACCATCCGCTGATGCGGGAGATGGCAAACAATGGCGTATAGAGTTCCTTTGGGATTTTAAGGCATTCATAAACGAATCCTGAATAAAAATCGACATTCGGGGAGATCAGCTTATCCTGGGTGCCTTTGAATTCATAGAATATGCCGGGACCAATGCGTTCGATGGCTTCATAGAGGGCCATTTCATCCTGCCTGCCTTTTTCGATCGACAGCAAACGGGCTTTTTCCTTTAAAAGAATGGCCCTGGGATCGGAAACTGTATATACCGCATGGCCAAAACCATAAATTTTTCCCGATTTGTCGTGAACCTCTTTCCGTGTGATCTTGCGCAGGTATTCTGCAACCTCATCATCATTGGCCCAGTTCTTCACGTTTGCCTTGATGTTTTCCATCATCTCGATCACCTGCAGGTTGGCACCTCCGTGCAACGGCCCTTTTAACGAGCCAATGGCAGCCACAATGGCCGAATAGGTATCGGTGCCGCTTGAACTGACCACACGCGTGGTAAAAGTGGAGTTGTTACCCCCGCTGTGCTCGGCATGCAGCACCAGCGAAAGGTCAAGGAGCTCCGCTTCGAGTGCGGTATAGTCATTCCCTTTCAGCATGTACAGGAAATTCGCGGCCGTGCTCAGTTTTTTATCAGGGTACCTCACCGTAAGTGTATCATAATAAATAAGGTGACGCATCGAATGATACGAATACACGGCAATGGTCGATATCTTTGCAATGAGGCTGATTGACTGCCCCAGGATATTTGCGATCGAGGTATCGTCGGCCTTTTCATCCAGGGTATACAGCGCCAGGATCGAACGGGCAAGCATGTTCATGATATCCTTGCCTTTCATGGTCAGGATCATGTCGCGGTTGAAATTCTCAGGCAGGGCTCGCAACTCAGCCAGACCGTCAGAAAATTTATCAAGTTCATCTTTCAAAGGCAGCCGGCCGAAAAGCAACAGGAATACAGTTTCGTCAAAACCCGGGCGTTTTGCCTCCTGGCAACCATGCACCAGGTCGCGGATGTCTATTCCACGGTATATCAACTTGCCGTCGATGGCCTGGAGCACACCGTCTATCTTTTCATAACCTACCACGCTTCCGACACGGGTCAGCCCCACAAGCACGCCGGTATGATCGGCATTGCGCAGGCCGCGTTTTACGTCAAATTGCTTGAACAAGCTCTCTTCTATGGTACAGGACTCTTCTGTAAGTTTAGCCAGGTCCTGAAGGAATTCAGCGATTATCATAATTTTTAGATTTAAATTGTTTTCATGTAATTGAGGGCGCTTCCTGCCTTGAACCAGTGGATCTGCAGGGCGCTGTAACTATGGTTTATTGCAAATTCTTCAGCCGTACCGTCCGCATGCCTGAGTTTGAGGCTCAGCGATTTCCCCGGTGCGAATGTTTCCAGGCCGTCAAGGTCAAACACATCGTCTTCAAGTATTTTATCGTAATCACCAGGGCTGGCAAAGGTAAGCGCAAGCATGCCTTGTTTTTTAAGGTTGGTTTCGTGGATCCGGGCAAATGATTTTACCAGCACCGCCCTTACCCCAAGATGACGGGGTTCCATGGCGGCATGTTCGCGGGAGGAGCCTTCGCCGTAGTTCTCATCTCCGACGATCATGGTTGGGATGCCTTTGGCCTTGTAAAAACGGGCGGTTTTTGAAACTTCCGCATACTCACCGGTTTCCGGGTTTTTAACCGCATTGGTTTTCCCATTGAAAAAGTTGACGGCACCCATGAGCAGGTTGTTTGAAATATTGTCAAGATGGCCTCGGAATTTAAGCCAGGGGCCGGCCATGGAGATGTGGTCGGTGGTACACTTCCCCTTTGCCTTGATCAGCAAACGCATCCCGTGAATGTCTTTACCGTCCCAGGAAGCAAATGGTTCAAGCAGTTGCAGCCTGTCGGAACTTGCACTGACGCTGACTGTAATCGACGATGCATTGGCAGGCGGTGCCAGGTAGCCCGGGTCTTTCACCTCAAATCCATGCAAAGGAAGTTCCTCTCCACTTGGTTCATCTAGCTTAACATGTTGTCCCGATTCATTCAGCAGGAAATCAGTCAGCGGATTGAAAGTAAGGGTGCCTGCAAGGGTGAGGGCGGTCACGATTTCGGGGGAAGCAATAAAGCTGTGGGTTCCGGCATTGCCGTCGTTTCGTTTGGCAAAATTGCGGTTGAACGAATTCAGGATGGAATTTTTGCGGTCGGGATTGTCCATTTTACGCGACCATTGCCCGATACAGGGGCCGCAGGCATTGGCCATGATCACCCCGCCGATGTCGTTGAACACCTCCAGCAGGCCATCGCGTTTACATGTATATCGGATCTGCTCTGATCCGGGAGTGACAATGAACTCCGAATTCACCGTTAATTTTTTCTCACTGGCCTGTTTTGCAATTGAAGCCGCCCTTGAAATATCTTCATAGGATGAATTGGTACAGGAGCCTATCAATCCAACCTCCAGGGTTTCGGGATAGCCATTTTCTTTTACGAATGCTTTGAATTCGGATATGGTATGCGCTACATCGGGAGAGAATGGACCGTTGATGTATGGTTCAACTTCCGAAAGGTTTATGCTGATGAACTGGTCATAATACAATTCCGGATTCGCCCGCACCTCGGTATCCGGGGCAAGGTATCCTGCATAGTTATCTGCCAGTGCAGCTACTTCTGAGCGTCCGGTTGCTTCGAGGTAGGCCTTCATCTTCGAATCATAGGTAAACAGGGAACAGGTTGCCCCGATTTCGGCACCCATGTTGCATATAGTCCCTTTACCTGTACAGGAGAGCGACTCAGCTCCTTCGCCGAAATATTCAACGATGAAGCCTGTCCCTCCTTTGACTGTCAGAATCCCGGCAATTTTCAGGATCACATCCTTGGCTGAAGCCCATCCGCTTAATTTTCCCGTGAGTTCTATCCCCATGATTTTGGGCATTTTCAACTCCAGCGGCATCCCCGACATCACATCCACTGCATCCGCACCACCAACCCCGATGGCTACCATCCCGAGGCCTCCGGCATTGGGAGTATGCGAATCGGTTCCGATCATCATCCCACCGGGGAAGGCGTAATTTTCGAAAATCACCTGGTGGATGATCCCCGCTCCTGGTTTCCAGAATCCGATACCATATTTGGCCGACACCGTTTCAAGAAAATCATACACCTCTTTGTTTTGAACCTTCGCAGTCGCCAGGTCGGTCTTAACCCCAAGCTGCGCCTGGATAAGGTGATCACAATGTACCGTGGAAGGTACTGCGGCAGTGTCGCGTCCGGCGGTCATGAACTGAAGAAGCGCCATCTGTGCCGTAGCATCCTGCATGGCCACCCGGTCGGGCAGAAAATTGACATAGTCAACGCCGCGATGGTACGGCTCCGTTGGATTCAGATCGAATAAATGACCGTAAAGTATTTTTTCAGTCAGGGTAAGAGGCTTATCCAGTAACATTTTTGCATGGGAAACACCCCTTGATATTTTCTCGTATGTACTTTGTATTAAGTTAACATTCAGCAACATAATAAAATTGTTAAAAAGAATTTTAAATGATATATTTAGAAGTGTAAATGTAACAGTTTTTTTGAAACCGAACAAATTTTTGCAAAACAGAATGTTTGGGATTGGCAAACGTCAATTTTATTTTTGCATGGCGGGAATAAAAAGTGTTAACTTTACAAGTTCGATAACCGGTTAAAAAATCATACAATGGCTAATTCAGGTTCAAAAGTAATGCTTGCTGCTCTCGTTGGAGTTGCTGCCGGCATCGGAATAGGCTTGCTCATCGCTCCGGCAAAGGGTTCAAAAACACGCAAGCGGTTAAAAAAGCGCATCATGGGAATTGCAGACATGATGCAGGACGACCTTTCCGAAAAGGTCAATGCCTTCAAATCAGCCTTTGCATCAGAAGAAAATGAAGAGTTGTGCGTGGAGGATCCATGGGTGGAAGCCCTCGAAGAAAAGGAGAACAAGTAATGGAGCCGGGAAGAATTTCCGACAATATCTCCCTGCTTACGGAGAATGTCAAGGATTATGTGAATCTGCGGATTGACCTTCTAAAACTGATCCTCACCGAAAAGATCGCAAAACTTGCCTCTTTTTTTCTGATTGCAGTCATTTTCTTCATCCTGGCAATGTTCCTGCTGTTGTTTCTCTCCATGGCCTTTGTATTCTGGTTTGGAAATGACATAGGGCCGGCCTGGCTGGGTGCGCTTATCGTCACGGCAATTTACATCCTGGGCGGCGTCCTCATCTATGTCAAACGGCACCAGTTCTTCATCAATCCATTGGTTTCACATTTATCAAAAATTCTGATGGAGGAGAAAGATGAAAACGAGTAAACGTTATACGGTAGAGCCTGGAAAAATACATTCCCTGCAGGATATTAAAATGGAAAAACAACGGTTGCGGTTTGAGATCATGAAAACAGAGGAGAATATCCACTCCGGGTACCGCGACATTGTAAACGCTTTCTCGTTTAAAAATCTTGCCTCCACGATGATCAATGATATTTCCGCCACCTCGTCGGTGCTGGCAAAGGCATTTTCTTTCGGAAAATCAATCATGGCAAGGCGAAAGAAAAAGAAACATGACAAAATGAAGGATGTTCCCGATGATCCGCAGTCATGATCCTGCTGTTAGCAAGAGGTATAAACCTGTTTCAAATTCTTGCAGGTTATCTTCTTTCACGGACCACGAAAAAGGCAATTCATTGGGGAAATCCTGTTGCAGTAAGTATTGAACCCAATAACAGCTGTAACCTGCACTGCCCTGAATGCCCTGCAGGACAAAAGTTACTGACCCGGCCGCAGGGCAGTATGAATCCTGATTTATTTAAATCCATCATATGTGAACTTCTGCCGCATCTCTCCTACCTGACACTGTATTTCCAGGGTGAGCCCTACCTGTGCCAGCACCTCTTTGAATTTATCGCCTTTGCAAGATCGAAGAAAATCTTTGTTTCAACTTCCACCAATGGTCATTTCCTCAATGAAAATACCGTGCGTCAAACCGTTGCATCGAAACTGAACCGGTTGATCATTTCTCTTGACGGGGCCAATCAGCAAAGTTACGAGGCCTACCGGCAGGGAGGTGATTTTAAAAGGGTTGTGGAGGGAATACGGTTGCTTGCCGGCGAAAAAAAAAGGCTGAAAAGCCAATCCCCTGAAGTTATTTTGCAATGCCTGCTTCTCAAATCCAACGAATCGCAACTGGATGATATCACAGCACTGGCAAAAACACTGGGGGTTGACAAGCTTGAATTTAAGACAGCACAATTTAACGATTTTGAGAATGGGAATCCGCTGATGCCGGAAACTGATAAGTACAGCAGATATAAGCGGGTAAAGGATTTCAAAATGGAAAATGCAAATAGCAAAATGCAAAATGCAGATGGCAAAGTGCAAAATATTAAATACAAAATAAAGAATGTTCTTCCGGACTCCTGTTTCAGGATGTGGAGTTCCTGCGTGATCACCTGGGATGGAAAAGTGGTTCCCTGCTGTTTCGACAAGGATGCCACATATGTGCTTGGCGATCTGAAAAAGCAAAGATTTACTGATATCTGGCGGGGTGAACCTGCCAAAAAATTCAGAAATGAAATTCTGCAACACCGAAAGTCAATTGACATTTGTTCAAACTGTTCGCAAACTTTCTGAAGCAATAATTCACATAAAGCAACTTATATGAAACTTCTCCTCCTGCCTGTCATTGCAACGCTATTTCTAAATCCTACTTTTCCGGCATTTTCACAATCGGGCTCTGCACAGGGTATGCCGGTTCGATACGGTGATAATGCCAAAGCCGGGAAATATCTTCTCATCAGAGGATTTAAAATGTATTACGAAGTTTATGGCACAGGAAAACCCTTGCTGGTAATCCATGGCAATGGCGGTTCAATCGCCTCGATGCAGCAGCAAATCCCTTTTTTCGCACAAAGTTATCAGGTAATCGCAGCAGACAGCCGCGCGCAGGGAAAGTCGGTGGATCCAAAGGATTCTCTCTCGTATGAAATGATGGCGGATGATGTGAATGCCCTGATGGAATCGTTGCATGTAGATTCGACCTGTGTGATCGGCTGGAGCGATGGTGGCATCATCGGGCTGCTTCTAGCCATCAGGCATCCCGGGAAAGTTAAAAAACTTGCGGTTACCGGGGCCAATATCAGGCCCGATACCACCGCTGTATCTGCAGCGGATATCCTGTCGATGAAAGAACAGGTTGCCAGCCTTGCAAAGCAAAACCAGGATCAGAAGGTGAAAAATGAGATTAAACTCACCAGGTTGATGATCGAAGAGCCGAATATATCGCTGCACTCTCTTCAGCAGATCCATTGTCCTGTGCTGGTCATTGGCGGAGACCACGATATTATCAAGCCCCGCCACACCCTGGAGATATATAACAGCATCCCCGGTGCATCTCTCTGGATACTGCCCGGCTCCGGCCATGACACCTGCATCAGGTTCAAAGACGATTTTAACAACCAGGTAAAACGTTTCTTTCAATAAAATGTCCGCCAGTCCGCCAATTATCACTGACCATCAATTTTTTGTACAATGATTCTCGAAGCCTGCGTAAATTCAGCCATCTCTGCCGTCGAAGCTCAAAAAGGAGGAGCCGACCGTGTAGAACTGTGTGAAAACCTGCATGATGGAGGAACTACCCCCAGTGCGGGGGCCATCCGTTTCGCACGGAAAAACCTTCAAATCGGGCTTTTTGTAATGATACGGCCTCGTGGGGGTGATTTCCTCTATTCCGATGATGAATTTGAGATCATGCTGGAGGATTTGCGCATGGCTAAAAACCTTGGTGCCGACGGTGTGGTATTTGGCATGCTGATGCCGGATGGAAAGCCCGATGTCCGGCGGATGAAAATTTTGGTCGACCTGGCACGTCCCCTGGGTGTTACCTGTCACCGGGCCTTCGACATGACCGCCAATCCGTTTCAGGCCTTGGAAGATCTTATCTCACTTGGCATTGACCGCATCCTCACCTCCGGCCAGCAACCCACCGCCCCCCTGGGCGCCACGTTGATCAAGGATTTGATAATCAAATCAGCGGGACGAATCATCATCATGCCGGGAAGCGGTGTGAAAGAACACAATATTGCATCCTTAATTGAATTTACAGGCGCAAGGGAGGTACACGTTCACTTGGAAAAGCAGGAGCCTGGCGGAATGATCTATAAACGTCAAGGGGTGTTCATGGGAAAAGCGGAACAGCCGGAGTTTGAGCATACCCTCACGGATTGGCAAAAAATACGCAATCTCCGGTTACGGTCTTGAAACTTCGGTAAAATAGACCCCCTGGTTAAACCCTCCCAGGGGTGGCGCATAGTTAATGACAAGATAAAACACATCGGTTGCATACCCCTCCTCACCAGGATTGATAATGGGATCCCTTAGGGATGAGGTCCATGATCCACTGGAATTTGACCAGAAAAACGTTGCATCCGGATTGCTGCAACCCCATGTAAAATCGCAAAAAAGCTGGATAGGCTCTCCGTAAATTACAGATTCGCACCTTCCCGCGTTGATAAAATTTGAAACAACCGATCTTCCGCTAACACATAATGACGATGAAGTCAGCTGGCATTCCACCCTGTTCATATTTCCTGCGACAAAAGTCGCATCGGTGGCACCAGGTACATTTATTCCATTCAAACTCCATTGATATGTGGGGTTGGCTCCGCCGTTGACCGGATTTGCAATAAAAGTGTAGTCAGGATTGTTGCAATCAGGATGGATCGCTCCAGTTATTGAAACACTTACCGGTGATCCCTGCATCAGGGTGATGGGCTGGCAGCTCATATTGCTTTTGTAGCAATCATTATAGGCGGCAACCCCTATCATCCCGCTGATGCTGCCGAAGGCGACCGTGACGGTGCGTGTCCCCTGGCCATTGGTGATGAGGGTCCCGGGTGGTACCGTCCAGTGATACCCCGTTGCCCCTGCCACCTCTGCAACCGAATAGGTAAGCCCGGTCGCACTGTTACAGGGAGTTATGCTTCCATTGATTGCACCGGGAGTCGCGAGTGCCCCTGCATTGCCCAGGGGAAGCCACCCGGCACCGTTAAAATATTGCATGTCATTGCAATCAATGTTGAAAATCAGCAACCCCAGCGCAGGAGCAACAATCCCGTTTCGTTGACTGGAAGTCACCCGGGGGGGAAGGAGCCCTTTGTTGTTGAAATTCAAATCCAGGGCAGCCGAAGGATCAGGTGCACGGTTGTCAGGGCTGATGCCAACCTGGCAAAAAGCACCCACTCCTGAATTCAGGAACAGGACAGATAAAATAATAATGGTTTTCATGGCTCAGGAATTAATCAGGAACAACTTCTTAAAATCATCCTTTATGAAAAACATCATATATTATTGTTATGAAATAATTTACTAATATACTAAAAAAAAGGAGAATTTGCAAATAAATTTTCAAACCTCTTCCATATGAAACAAGTTTGTAAACCCGTTCAGTTTTCAAAAAAATTCCTATTTTCGAAAAAACATTCCCCATGAAAAACTTTCTGCCGATTTTCCTGTCTTGCTTTTTCACCATCTCACTCTGTCTCTCCGGTCCTCTTTACGCCCAGGACTCCCGGCCCAACGATTGGGAGAACCCGCAGTTGACAGGCATAAATAATGAACCACCCCATGCTACTTTTATTCCCTACGATGCCGAAACGGATGCCCTCCAAAACGATTGGGCCAAATCACCCTGGTACATGCTGCTTAACGGAACATGGAAATTCAACTGGTCAGAAAATCCGGGGAAACGACCTCTGGATTTTCAAAAAGATTCTTATGATGTGAGCGGGTGGAAAGATATAAAGGTGCCATCAACCATTGAAATCCAGGGGTACGGGTATCCCATTTATGTTAATCAGCCATACGAGTTCAAACATCTCATGAAGCCCGATCCGCCGCTGGTTCCCCATGATTACAACCCGGTTGGCACCTATCGCCGCGATTTCGAAATTCCGGGTAGCTGGCGCGACCGTGAGGTTTTCCTGCACTTTGGGGCGGTGAAGTCGTTTTGTTATGTTTACCTGAACGGAGAGCGGGTCGGGATGGGAAAGGATGCCAAAACGCCGGTCGAATTCAACATTACCAGATATCTTCGTCCGGGAAAAAACACCGTTGGAATTGAGGTTTTCCGGTGGTCGGACGGAACCTACCTTGAATGCCAGGACATGTGGCGCATGAGCGGGATAAACCGGGATGTCTATTTATTTTCAACACCAATGACCCGCATTCGTGATTTTTTTGCAACAGGCGGACTCTTTTCAAATTACACCCACGGATTGCTGAAAGTCACAGCCATCGTCTGCTCCTACCCCTCCGCCTTCCCGGAAAAGGGGGAAGGGAGTAATTGTAAACTGGAAATCGCCCTTTATGCTTCAAAAAACGCTGTAACACCTGAATTCCGCGACTCTTTAAACGTTCAACTTCATGGTACATCAGAGGATACCCTGTTTTTCGAAAAATTCATTCCGTTCCCGAAGAAATGGAGCGCCGAAACACCGAATCTATATTACCTGGTGGTCAACCTGAAAGACCAGGATGGAAAAATAATCGAATCAACCGGTTGTCACCTGGGATTCCGCACATCAGAAGTAAAAAACGGGCAATTCCTGATCAATGGAAAAGCCATCCTGGTGAAGGGAGTGAACCGGCATGAACACGATCCGGTAACCGGACATGTGATATCCAGGGAGCTGATGCTGAAAGACATCACCCTGATGAAAGAGGCCAACATCAATACCGTCAGGACATGCCATTATCCCAATGATCCTTACTGGTATGAACTCTGCGACCAATATGGCTTGTATGTGATCGATGAAGCCAACATCGAATCGCATGGCATGGGTTACGATCCCGACCGTACCCTGGGAAACAACCCTTTATGGATGAAAGTACATCTTGACCGTACCCGGCGCATGGTGGAGCGTGATAAAAACCATCCCTGCGTCATTATCTGGTCGTTGGGAAATGAGGCCGGAAACGGCTGTAATTTCGAAGCCACTTACGATTGGATTAAAAGCCGTGATAACAGCCGGCCGGTATGGTATGAACGAGCCGAGCAGGGGGCTAATACCGACATTTTTTGTCCGATGTACTATACTCCCCTGGATTTGAAGTGGTACGGCTATTCACGGCAACTCCGCCCGCTGATCATGTGTGAATACGCCCACGCCATGGGCAACAGCACCGGCAACTTCAGGGAATACTGGGATGTGATAGAAAAATATCCCCAACTCCAGGGAGGATGCATCTGGGATTGGGTTGACCAGGGAATCCTTTACAAAGAGAACCGCAAGGGCCGACCCGACAGCAGCTATCTTTTTGGCGGTGATTTTGGCCCCGCAAATGTTCCCAGCGACGGCAACTTTCAATGCAACGGAATTCTCTTCCCCGACCGCAAACCCCATCCCGGTTACTGGGAGGTGAAAAAGGTCTACCAGTATGTAAAATTCAAACTGACGGATCCGAAAAAACTTTCTTTTGAAATCACTAATAACTATGATTTTTACGACCTTTCAAATACGGTCGTCAACTGGGAACTGTTAAGCAATGGGAAAGTTGTCACTGCTGGTAAACTGCCCTCCTTCACTTTGCTCCCCGGTGCAACACGGGCACTGAACTTCTCATTGCCTCAGTCAGAACCTCAGCCTGAAAATGAATATTTTGTGAATGTCTATCTGAAAACCACCGTGCCATGGGGTTTGCTCAGGGAAGGGCATGTGCTCGCTTCGGAACAATTTACCCTGCCATCGGAGGGTTCCAAACCTATGCTCGTCCCCGCAGGGCGGCATGTCGCAATGGCAATTTCTGAGGATGGAGCCTCTGTCTCGATCGTATCTGAGATATTTTCCATTGGCTTCAATAAAAAAGAGGGAACACTCTCTTCATGGAAATGCCGCGGTATGGAGATGATAAAACGGGGAGCGTTGCCGGATTTCAGGAGGGCGCCAACCGATAATGACATCGGCAACGGCATGCCAAAGCGCTGCCAGAAATGGTTTGATGCTTCGGAAAACCGCAGGGTGATGAAAACCGAAGTGAAAAAACTGTCAGATGAAGAGATCCTCGTCACGATGCAATTTGCATTTCC
>Ga0118677_10009762_pt1 | contig 14879 bp, 10 predicted proteins | sample AliMusrvi5mmetaG_FD_86154 | JGI IMG/M metagenome (GOLD analysis project Ga0118677, IMG submission 86154)
TAGCGCTACCGGTGCGCGCTGAGGTCGGGGATGCGGTCAAGCGACCACATCCCCGGCTTCAGCCGGACCTCCGAGACCGACAAAAAGGACAATAGCAACGAATTCTCGGACAGACTCCTAGGGTTGTTGAGAGATTCAGCCGTAGGTCAGACTTTCCAGCCTGACGGTCAGGAAATGGGGTGGGTGGCGCACGGAAACCCAATCGGCGTGCTGCGTTGCGAGAAAAGGTCTACCCTAGGGAAAAATATTCCCGTTCATTAGGTTCCATGCATAACCCGCCATTTCCCCAAGGTTCACTTCTCGCACTCTACAGTTCTTTCAGGCTGGAAAGCCTAACCTACGGCGAGTTGGCCCGACCCTACGGGTAGTCGAGCCGCAGCACGGTCATCTGGCTGTTCAACATTGAGGGAGCGTGCGTGGCGAGAACTTTTTCGTCCTCACAGCAACCGATGGTATGGCCGTCGCGTATCTCCGCGCCGCGAGAAAGCAGGTAATCGGCAATCGAGTAAGCAAAGTCGAAGAGTTTCTTGGATCCGTGCCGGCTACAGGGAATTTCGATCTCCATCTGGTCCAATGCCTGCATTCCGGTCGTGAACAGACGCAGCGTGCCATCGTCGTTCTGTTCGATGCGGAAATCGATCCAAAGGTGCAGGGGCACCTTGTTCGGCAAGTCACTGCGGGCTTCTTCCAGAAAGACCTGCGGATCGTGAACAAGCGCGCCACCCCAAAAGATTCCCGCGGCGTCGACGTGGGCCGCGACAGCCGCCGTGAGATGGGTCAATGCGATCGATCGCCGCACCGCATCGCCACTTTCGCCCACCAGCGCTATTACGATGTGGCTGTTGTGTCCCTGCATTCGTTCGCAGGCATCCGGCCACCACCAGGCCGTTTCACAGGGACCTTCCAGATTCGACCACGGAATCGGTGCGGGTATGAGAGCCACTGCGGCCGTGTTGCCGCCAAGAAGGAACACTAAACCGCTTTCCTTGGCCTCGACCGTCTTCCGGTTAACGGTCATACCTGACAAGGAAGTCAAAGTTTCAAACATTTCCTGCTGCCGCGGTAGCGACGGCATATCGAGTGCCACCATGCTCAGCAACATCTGGCTCTTTTCCGGTGATTCTTCGGCCATGTGAATCTCACGTAGGTGTCATGCGCGACACATTTGTGTCATGCAGGAACACAATTGTAAACATTGGCAGTCAAGAATAGCAGTCCTACCTAGAACGGAATTTGTACGTAGAACGGAATGAATTCCGTTTGACGGGAAATAAGAGAACGGAATGAATTCTATTTTACGAAGGACGCCCTCGCATTATTCGTCCACGGCGTATAAACTGAATAGGAAGGTGAGTGCAATCGCCATTCGTAGAATAAAATTTATTCCGTTGAAGTTATCGAGGCGTGATACCGGAGACCAGCAATGGCATGGGAGTATAGCGAAAAGACGAAACAGCTTTTCATGGATGCGGTTCATGGCAAACCGGGCACACATCTGGGTGAGATCGACGATCCGGACGGTCTGGGCGAGCACGGCTCGATCTCCTGCGGCGACGCCATGCGTTTCACGTTCCGCGTCCGTCGACATCCGACAAATCCAGCCGAAGACGTCATCACCGACGCTCGCTACCTGACGTTCGGCTGCACCTCGGCGATCGCCGCGTCCGAGGCCCTCTGCACGCTGATCGAGCGGGGCTGTTTTACACCGATCCAGGCATTGAAGGTCAGCAACCAGGACATCGTCGACTTCCTCGACGGACTGCCACAGCAAAAAATCCATTGTTCGGTGATGGGGGCCGAGGCGCTTGAGGCGGCCGTATTTAATTGGGCCCAGAAGCGCGGCGTCGATTTGCAGCAGTTAGGCATCGATCTGCATGCCGAAGAGGGCGACGAAGGCCGCATCGTCTGTAATTGCTTCACGCTCAGCGAACCGTATCTCCGCCGCAAGATCAAGGAACTCAACCTCCGCACCATCCCGGAAATCACCAACGCCATCAAGGCAGGCGGGGCGTGCATGGCCTGTCACCATATTCCCGGCGGCCTGCAGGATCTGCTGAATGAAACTTGGGGTGGCGGTAAGCTGGAATTGAAGATCCTCACGCAGATCAAGCTGCCCGATACCGAGCCGGTGCAGGTCCGCCAAGCGACCAAGCCGGAAGGAGCTGCGCTCTCGCCTTACCAATTCGCCAAGAAGATCGACAAAGTAATCGACGACTACGTGCGGCCGATGCTCCAGCGCGACGGTGGCGACCTGGAAATCGTCGACATCAAGGACACTCTTGTCTACTGTCATCTCGTCGGCCGTTGCGGCGGATGCAGCGGCGCAGGCCAAACGCTGCGGATGCTCGTCGAGCGGACGCTGAAAGAGATGGTCGACGAGCGGGTGCGAGTGATTGATGTTTGAAAAGGAACCAAGCCTACCAATGTAGGCATTCCGAAGAGCCATGAATCGAGGCCACCCATGAAAATCGTTTACGTTGACAACAACGCCACCACCGCCATCGCCCCGGAAGTCGTGGAGGCGATGAGTCCATTCTTCGCCGAGAGCTACTTCAACCCGAGTTCGATGTACGAGCCGGCCCAGCGGGTTCACGAGGCCCTCGATCGGGCACGGCAGGCGGTTGCGCGGCACTTCGGCCTCGCCGACGCCAAGCCGATCCTCTTCACCAGTTGTGCCTCCGAAAGCAATAACACTGCGATCTTCGGCGTGGCCAAGGCCAATCCGCGGCGGCGGCACGTTATTACTACTTCGGTCGAGCACCCGGCCGTACTGGAGGTCTGCAAGGATCTCGAGCGCGATGGCTACCGTATCACCTGCCTGGATGTTGACAGCGACGGCAATCTCGATCTCTGCCAGTTCGTCCGTGCCCTGAGCCAAGAGACGCTACTGGTGAGCATCATGCATGCCAACAACGAAACGGGCGTCGTCTTTCCCATCGAGCAGCTCGCCCGGCTGACCAAGGAAACCGATCCCGCCATCGTCTTCCATTGCGACGCCACGCAGTCAGTTGGCAAGATGCGAATCGATCTCGGGCAAGAATATCGCCAGGTCGACTTGCTTTCCTTCTCGGGGCATAAGCTGCACGCCCCCAAGAGTGTCGGCGTACTGTACATCAAGCCCGGCACACCTTGCCGGCCGCTCATCATTGGCGGGCACCAAGAGGCCGGTCGCCGAGCGGGGACGGAAAACATGCCGTACCTTGTTGGTCTGGCCCGTGCGCTGGAACTGGCCGAACAGTACTTTGAGGACGAAGAAACACGCGTCCGCGGATTGCGCGACCGGCTGGAGCGATCGATCGAAGCCACAATCCCCAGCGTGCAGGTCAATGGTCGCGGCAGCACGCGATTGCCGAACACGCTGAACGTCTCCTGCCATTTCGTTGAAGGCGAGGGGATGCTCTATCAGTTAAGCGATGCGGGCATTTGCGCCTCCAGCGGGTCGGCTTGCACGTCGGGATCGCTGGAGCCTTCGCATGTGTTGCGCGCCATGAAGGTGCCTTTCACCGCGGTACATGGCTCGATCCGATTCAGCTTGAGCCGCTACAACACCGACGACGATATCGACCACATTCTGAAGGTTTTTCCCAAAATGGTTGCCAACCTTCGCCGCTTGTCGCCGTACTGGGATCAGCAGCAGAATGCCCCGCGATCAGACGCCGAGGAGCTAGTCAGGGCAAACCCGCGAAGCTAATGGCTACTCCTCGCTGCCGCGCTGCTCCTCCTGGATTGCCGCGCATTGCACGCAGACGGCCGTGTAGGGGATGGCTTCCAGACGCGACTCAGGAATTTTCTTGCCGCAATCCTCGCATTTGCCGAAGCTGCCGTCAGCGATCCGTCCGAGGGCGAACTCGATCTGATTGAGGGCTTCTTTCTCGCTGCCAACCAGACTCAAGGTAAGCTCCTGCTCGAAGTTATCGCTGCCCAAATCGGCCAAGTGAATCGGCATGCTGCCAGCTCCCGTTTGGCCCTGACCCAAGACAGCGTCGGCCATCCGCCCCATCTCGCCGCGCAAGCGGGATCGAAGGTTGAGAAGCCGTGTGCGATGAGCGTCCGAGTTGTTCTTATCTGTCGATGGCTTAGCCAAGGATTGTATCCCTTTTCTGCGGTGGTAATATCCAGTTCACACATTCTTGTATACCCGCAAGTTGCCTCGGCGCGAAGTCCCCCACATGGCTATTATATTATAAGTCAGTAGCGGGCTTCTTATTTCATCGGCAACACGCACGACTCGATCCGGCCATCGCCGTGGGCGTCGATGAACAGGCGAAGCGGCCGTCCGACAGCGGGCATAAGGCCTGGTAAGGTTACACGGCCATCGGCACCAGCCATCACGAGCGGATACCAAGCCAGCGGCTTGCCGCCATCTTCACCCGCGATGGAACGGGCCATGTCGGGCAATGCATACTGCCGCACGACAAAACGAAAGGACTTCAGCTTTTCCTCCTCGCCGCCTGTCTTGCTGAGCTTTTCAGCAAGATTTCGCAGCTTGCTGTCGGCCGGCAAGGACTCGGATATGGCCGGTTCCCAACTGTTTTGCTCCTTGAGCTCAGTGTCAAATCGCGGTATGTAGGGGGCGAATCCAACCGTCGCGGCTTCGACGGGCTTCATTCGGCTAGGCTCGTTCGACACGGCCGTGACGACGACGCAACAGATCGTTGCCACGATGGTCGGCAGCCAGAGCCGGCTACCCCAGACGATGCGCAGTAGGGCCAACATGGTCACAAGCAACGCCAGGGCCAGCCCGCCGAAAAAACTGAGCATGATCAAGGCGTTGACGACGTGCGTTCGTTTGGCTCGATACTCACTCAGCGTCGCCTCGTACTGCGCCCGCAACTCGTTCAAGTTATCGAAGAGCACGAGGGGCGAGAGGGCCATTTCCTCCGGGAATCGCTTGGTGTCACCCGACGTTTCCGCCGCGCGCGGCCCCTGGCAGCCGAGCACAAGATCGAGTAAAGCAGCAGACACACACCGTGTGCCGTCCGCCGCCATCGCCGCCGTCTCGGCAGCAGAAAAATTCAAATCGACACTCTGTATCGCGGCTGGATTCTCCAAGTCGCCGTCTATTAACAAGGCGTGCAGCAGATCGGGCCAGGAGCGGTTCGGGCGCGATGTCTTGTCCTTCTCTCCATCGAGCACCGTCAGTCCCAAGGCGGCTGCGACAGGCCGCCCTTTATCGTTCTGAACGGAAAGCCAAAGCTCTCCGGCAGGTTTCTTTCCTTCGGCTGCACGAACGACGAGTCGCCGCGGCTGGCGATAAACCAACCGCTCGGCAAGCACTTGCGGTGGACTCTTCGTGTAGTCGTAGACCGTCAAGCGGATCACTCCCGCGACCTGATCATCCAAGGGAATCGACACCGTATTGGCTTTCCCCTGCTGATCCTGCGATGAGGCAACAACCATCTGCTGGCCTACCAGCAAGCCGCGCAGGCGAGCCGTAATGACGAGCGGAAGACGATCCTTCGCTGCGCGGAGATTGAACTCTAGCGGGGCACCGGGGGCAAAGACCCCCTGCCCTGTCGCGATCGCGATCTTCTGATCCGAAGATGCCGGCGGCACCCGCGGCGATTCGCTAATGCCCGCCGGGCCGACAATTTTCAGCCGGTAGGTTTCCGCGGCGTCAGGTACGAGGCTGAATACTCCAAGGCCACCGTAGGCTGTTTCCACCCTCGACACACTCGCGCCCTTGCCGTTCACGATATTGCCGCGGATCTCCAGCGGTTGGCCTTTCGCATCACGGGCAGCAAAGTAGACGCGATTCTCGATACCGGCGGCCATAATTCCGCCTTCGGGGTAGAAGTCAACGTGCGCTGGCCCCGTGCGCTTGGGGATTTCCTCGGTAATCGTCTTCGCTGGAAAATGCGGCGTCGCTGGACCGATCACTTCAAACGCCAAACGCTCTTCAGGAAATACATTGTCCAAACCGCGGGCCACCAGAGTGTAAGTGCCGGCGGGTAGCGAATCACTCAGCCGGAACGAGCCGTTGCCGACGCCCTGATTGGTGAGGCCATCGATTCGCGAGTCCGGCAGCGAGACCAACTTGGGATCGAGGATCTCGAACTCCATGGGGAGCGTGCGGTGCGCGATCAAACTGTAGCGCGAGACCGTCAGCGAGCGATAGTAAACCGTTTCACCTGCCCGATAACTGCGACGGTCGAGCCAGAGACGCGTGACATAACGCGCCGGTCGAATGGGTAGCGAGAGCACGACACTCGGCGGGTTCGCACCACCGCCGGCGGTGACGGTTAGTTGCGCCAGCCCATGCGACCGAGTGGAAAGGTCCATATCCGCCGGCACGATCATGGTCAGCCGGCCCTGGTCGTCGGTTGGTTCTTTGCGATCGACGAGTCGCTTGCCGTCGGGCGTGGAGAGCGACCATTCGACTTGAGCCGCCCATGGCTCCCCGGTAACCGTGGTGGCCTGGAGGTTGTATACACTCGGCATCCCGACTTGCAACTGTCCCGATCCGGCGACCACCAATCGCAGGTGCTTGGCCGCGATCGAGTCCATCTGTCGGCGATGATAGAAATAACTTCCCAGCGAAACGGCGATCAGCGTAAAGGCCGCCACGGCAACAAACCAGCCTGCACCGCGGACAATGGGCATTGAGGCAAGATGCGGGCGGGACGCGGGCAATGCGATTTTTGAAGGCATGATCATCACGGTTCCGGTGGATTTGTTGTATTGGAGGATCTCGGTGAAGCACTCTTCGGAATGTCGGCGGGCAGGTTGTCGAGCAAGTTCTTGGCTATTATCGGGAGTCACTCCCGAGACGCTCGTATTTTACCAGAATATTTCCGGTCTCGATCGTAATACCAACTAGCCCCTTATAACCCGCCGCCTAGCCCCTTATAACCCGCCGCGGCGGCGCAATAAAATTTCGTTTGACCCAGTAAGGGCAGCCCAAGCCTGGGAGAGCAAGCCGGTCGTGAACATGGCCAGGGGGAATCCGGCCATTCCAAGGATAATCAGGCTGATGACAAGGAAGCGGAACGATTGATTTTCCGATTCCTGCGGCCCTACAAACATCATCAGGACCGCGCCAATCAGGGGAATCAGGCCGGCCATGACCTGCAGCAGACGCAGATAGACCGGCACGGAGCGCAACTCCGCCGCAGCCGTGGTCCGAAATCCTTGCCGATCGCACCAGAGCTTGGGGTAAGTCACGCAAAGCGTAATCCACTCGACAAAATGCATGGAATAGGTGGCCGCGATCAGCCCCGAAAGCACGAACGAGATCAAAAGGTGAGCCCACTCGGCCGGAACCAGCGCGCCCGAAACGAAGGTTAGAACCAGCGGGAAGACAATTCCACCCGGCATCCAACACAGACAGGCTACCCACCCTGCCCACAATGGCCAAGACGCGGCGATCCGTCGCGCCGCGTCGATCTGCTGCCGATCGCCAGGCAGCCGCCCGCCCACCAACGGCCATGCCCGGGCAACCGGCAGCACAATTCTCAAAGCCAAGGCGATGCCGACACTATAGGCGATCGTGTCATAGCAAAACACGATGCGGAAGAAGACCCCTTGCTGGGCTTCAGTCAAGTGGCTGATGATGCGGATCTGATTATAGATAATATTGATGATCGAGGCCACGATGTGTGGCGTCAGGGCGAGAATGAACAGCCAGAGGGCTGGCCGCCGCAACACCGCCTCTCGCATGCGGCCAAAGTTGGGCATCGCTTTCTCGGCAGCATGGTAGTGCCGGCAGCCTTCCAGCGCAGTCGATAATTCACGGGCCGAGCCGAACCGCTGCATCGGATCCGGATGCAAACAACGGGCAATCACCTGATCCAACGCGGGTGACAACTCCGCGGGCAGCGGCGGTGGAAGCTCGCGCCGCTGGGCGGCCATGGCTCGCAAGACTTCACCCTTGTTTTTTCCTTCCGGCGTTTGCGTGAAGGGCAACGAACCGGTTGCGGCCTGGTAGAGCACGACTCCCAATGAGTAAATATCGGCGGTCTGAGCGATCGTTTCCGTCGGCGCTTCGGCAACGGATGCGAAGGCATCGAGGTGTTCGGGGGCCATGTAGGCCAGCGTTCCGCCCATGCGGTCCTTGCCGGCAGACACATCGAGCGGCTGAAACGCCAGGTTGAAATCGACTAGCAGAGGGCGGCCATACTGGTTGAGCATGATGTTGCCCGGCTTGATGTCGCGATGGATTACCCCGTGGCTGTGGGCGAAGTCCAAGGCTTCTGCCAAGCGTGCTCCAATCCAACAGACGGTCTCGACCCAATCGAGTTCGGCCAGCAATTCGCGGTTTCGCATGGCGGCCGGATCGAACGCCATCGGCCGATCGACGAGCCGATCGATGGCGTCCAGCAGTTTCTGCCCGCTTCGCTCGGCAAGAAGGGATTCGGCCAGATCGTCGAGCACCGCTTGCAAGGTCGGACCGGACACGTATTGCATGCACAGTAGACGAGTGCGGCTGTCGAAGGCCGTTTCCGAAAAGACCTGCACGATATTCTCGTGCTCCAGTCGGGCCATCTTGCGCCCCTCGCCACCTTGCCAGGCCGTGACTTTCAGAGCAACCTGGCGTTCCAGGGATACTTGGCGAGCAAGATAAACGGCGCCAAACGCCCCGCGGCCCAACAGGCTGATGATTTCAAAATCAGCGATCAGCGACCCCGGCTTGATGTCGTCGATCGAAACGGGTTTGACGTCCGAGAGGGCCGTGGAAAGCGGGGTCGGACAACTCGGCGCAAACGCCGTGCCGTCGATATCGACCAGCGATTCGTCGTGAGGCGAGGAAAGCAGTCCCGATAATTCGGCTGTAATTGGCCCGCCGCCTTTCACCAGGCTCGGCGGCGAACTTTCAGGATCGCGTTTTTGGTCCGTCATACGCACCCCAAGAAAAAATGTTACCGTGGCGGGGCATCGGCAGGCTCGCCGCGCCGCCGCTGCAAGGCCGAGCGGCAATACTCCAGTAAGTTGAGGTCGATCAACTCCTCTTCGCATTCCTCCAACGAAGCATTATCGATCGAGTCGAGCACGAGATCCAGCAACTCTTCGGCCAACAGTTCCCTGGCACGATGAATCAGAACGCGGACCGAACTCGATCCCAGCTTCTTAACCACTTTCCCATGAAGCTGGTCGGCGATTTCCTCCGCGGCGACCTTTGCGTTAAGCTGGTCGGCGATCTCCTGGGACCGAAGTTCGGGGTGCTCGCTGCGGAAATGGAGGACGGTGTAGTAGGCCGTGCCCGTCGACTGTTCGGTCTTAGCCAGGGCCGACCAACCCTTCGCCAGAAGCTCCTCTCGCCAACTCCTCGTCCAGGCCCGATCTTCTTCGGCAAGCCGGTCCTCACCGTGGGGACGATCGGGCGTATCGCCCAAAACCCCACGGGTTGCAGCACGTTTTCCTCGACGCTGGTAATCGACGATCAGATGAAACAGCGTGGTTTTCAGAAAGCTCCGGAAGCGGCCGTGGCTCGCATGGACTTGTTGAAAGGCCCCGCTGACAAGCTTCAGCGAGAATTCCTGGAAAACCTCGTCAGCCGCATCTTCGCTGCGGAGCGATCCCAGCAGGTAGCGGCGGATCGCGCCGCCGTAGCGATCCAGCAATGCCTGCTGTGCCTGCCTGGCCTTCTCCGCACTGCCTTCGTTCGCCTGCCGGACAACTGACCAGAGTGTGTCAATCCTGCTGAGCCGCAAATCATCTTGATTCATAATCGTCCTCGCATCTGGGTATTCTATGTCTCCACCTACTTCCGGCAAGCCGTTACATCGGCCGAGGGACATGTTGATCGAGCCAAGTGGTCAGGTCGGCCAGCACCCGATCGCGCTCAGGCTCGTCGAACACCTCGTGATAGAACCCTTCGTAAAGATTAAATGTTTTGTCCGCACCACCCGCTTTTTGATATAAACCCAGGCTGCCCGCAGATCCGCAAATCCGATCCTGACTGCCGTGCAAGATCAACAGCGGCAGGCTCAGAGAGAACGCTTTCTCGGACACTTCCTTCATCGCTCGAAAGATCTCCGCCGCCACGCGAACCGTAAAACAACCTTGGAACACCAGCGGGTCGTCGCGAAAACGGTCGATCACCTGCCGCTCGCGAGCCAGCCAATCAAAGGGAACTCGCGCCACTCTTAACGCGGGAACCACGGCGGCCGTAACGGTCGTCAGGTGCCGCAGCCATGGGTAAAGGTCTTCGGCCAACGCCAGCAATGGGCCGCTAAGGATCAGACCGCTGATCCGGGGTTGCCGCAGGATGCCCCAGAGGGCGACAATCAAACCACCCATGCTATTGCCCATCAAAAACAGCGGCCGGTCGCTTGCCTCGCACTGGACCCGTTTGAAAAATATATCTAAGTCGAGCAGATACTGGCCAAAAGAGCGGACGTCGCATCGCGGCCCCTCTGACCGTCCATGCCCGCGAAGATCCATGGCATGTACGGAAAAACCCTGGCGAACCAGTTCCCTGGCCGTCCCGGCATGGCAGCCACTATGTTCGATCAGGCCGTGAATGAGAACCACCGCAGCCCGCGGCCGCCCACAAGGCATCCACGACTGCTCGAAGAGGAGCAGGCCGTCAGTGCCGCTGAAGCAGTCTTCTCGAGTTGTCATGCCCTCACATACGGCCATAGGCTGGGATTGTTACAATACCGGTAAATTTTGTGGCTCTCCGCCAAGTTTGAGGCTATCCGGCTATTCTAACCCGAATTCATTTCGCGTGGCGCCGAGCGACTTTTGTGCCACCATGGGCGTGCCAGGCGATGTCAATTTTCAGAGTTTTTTGCCATATTTTACAACTCTTGGATTATATCGTGTAACTCGCACGAGTGGATTGCACCCTCAAAAACAGGGAGAAAACCGAGTAGATAATTCCTTTAGCTATACTAATATAAACCTCTTGGGGCGGCCCATTATCTGAACCATTTCACCCATTTCCGTCTCATTTCCGTCTCATTTCCGTCCGCTAGGTTTGATCGTAACTGTTTTCTACGTATGATGTTGTGTGGCACGTCCCGGAGCCAGGGCGAAAGGCGCGATGGTCCGCGAAAACTGCGCTCTATCCTCCCGAAAGGCTCCCACTAAATAGTACGCAGCCAACTCGCGCCGCAGCTATTTGGGTGAAGCAGGACAACACTCAAAAGACTCCTGACAGAAAAATGAGGAGGCAAAATAACAGGGGAAAAGAAGATAAGTAATGGAATGAGTGGAGTAAGGAATCTCAATCGCAGTGGTGCGTTACGCAAACCAGTCTAAACCAGGGTGAGGTGTTGCCGGTCGCTAGATTCCGTGCGTAACTCACCATTTCACTGGGTTCGCTCCACGCACCCTACGGTGGAACATGCTGGGTAAACTCGGCCAGGAATTCCAGCGACGAGAGGATCTACGACATGGAGTGCGTCGAGACGATCCCGAGAAAACTTCTCGACGTACCTCATTATGGTTATTGACGACGATTTCAAGGAGACTAATATGGTGTGAGTAATAGTTGCGTATCCACAGAGACTTTGTGTATCCATGCAGCCTACTGCACGATCAATGTGTTGGCAAATGCTTCACTTGGGCAGGTCTTGGACTCCGGGGCGGCGTGAAGTCAATTTCTCGTTTCGCCCCTTTTGGAAATGTTTGCTGGCCCTGGCGTTGCCTTGCACCGGCGTCTGGTTCGTTGTTGACGATGATGCGGACGATTTTGGTGACGCCCAGTATGCGTCCGTTCTTTCGAGCGAGGCAGCGAACGGCGAAACGACCAACCAAAAAAGTCTTGGATTGTGCTGCAAGACCTCTCCGCAGCCGGCAGTTTGTCGAACAGGTGCGGCAACTTCGCGGCAAGTTTCCGGCCATTCAAACGGCGTCTATCCGCTGAATGACTCGCGGCATCCAGCCTTTGAACGAGTCGTCACCACCACTTTGTGACAATTCAGAAAAGATCTGCCTCCGGCCCCTGTCCGTACTTGGACAATTCATTTGCCGGGTGAGTGAGCCGCTAGGGTGTTGACCAGCGGCCAAACTGTTTAATTCTGGCGAGCACGGGCTGTCTGTTCGCATTTGTTCCCAAACCATCAACCTGCGTTCTTCTCGGCATCCGTGCCATCGGACTGCTGGGCTGAGTATGGGAGAGGGCTGGGCGTGGCGAAAGCGGCCAGTGTAACCAAACAAATTGCTCAAATCCAAGTCGGCTGGTCACTCTTGGATAAGTCCGGCCTCTAGGAGCACCGATTTCTCAATCAAAATCTCAGTTGTCGGCCTGTCGCCGAGGGGTTCCGGCAGGCTTTACAAGGGTTAGAACCCCGTAAACAGTTATCAGATTTTTGACACTGAGCGACTAATCGCTCACAGAAGAGGAAATCCATAATAATGAGACATTACATTGCAGTTTTAAGTTTTCTATCTGCCTTGCTGCCTTGCTTTTCGACCTCGGGCGACATGATCGTCGGAACACCCGAACTTGTGCCGTTAGGTCCGAATGAGCGCGTCACGTGGATCTGCCCCTATTCCGAGTATATGATGGTTACCACAGGCTCCGGGGTCAAGGAGCGATGGTTGGACGGCACGATGGGCTCGGGGACTTGGGGGCCTGCGACCAGTTTGGATCCTGAACTGCCTGATTCCAGGGACGCTACCTGTAGCCCATATCCCTACGGAATGACCTTCTTCACCCTCCCAACGTATGCGCCAGACATGATCCGGTGTTATGTCAACAGCAACCCGCCGCCCACCTCAGCCATTCCTGGTACATGGTCGGAGACATATCCTCCTTTTTTCTCTGAGCCTGGGCATCCAGTGCAGGATCCGTATTTTAATGGAAAGAACCTTTATTTCACCATGGACAACACTGCGCTTTGGGTCGAGGATTACAACGCTGATGCTCCTGTGAATCTCCGCTTTTTTAATCCGAGACCGGTAACAACCGTGAACTCGTTCGGAACTGTCCGCATGCCATGGGTAAACGATGCCGGCAACCTGATGATCTTATCGGGGAAGACCGGAACCCAAACGGACCTGGACCTCTACTATGCCGTTGGCGACGGGACGCCGACAGGTTGGTCGAGCATCACCAAGCTGCCAGATTCCATCAATACCGCGGCTGACGAGCAACTGGGACGCGTTTCGGAATTGGCAGGCTACCTGTACTTTGCTCGGACCGATGGAACGAATTGGACCGAGTACCGAGCATCAATCACGGTCGTTCCCGAGCCCTCCACCTTCGCCCTTCTCGCCGTCGGTGCCATCGGGCTGCTGGGCTGGGCGCGGCGGAGGCGGAGGTCGCCGTGAGAAGTATGTCAGAGCTAAAAAGGTTTGTAATCCGTCGCGCGCTCCGCACAGTGAAACGGTGGACCAGTACAACTAACGATTGATAAGTCCTATCAATTCCTACGAAAGAATGAAACCCCTATCTTGATGAGACTTAAATGTTTGACAAGGTTTCCATGAGAAGCCGTTGCGAGTCGGCGTGTTTGACCGTTTCGTTCGCCACACGCGGTAACCATTTCAAGGAGTGTCGTGGGCAGCGAAGGCAGGAAGGCATGGGTCATGATTGGGAATTTGCAACGGAGAAACAGCACGCCGCAAATTACCGCAGGGTGTTTCAGCACATTCTTACTGCAATCCTGCTTCTGCTGCTGGCTCCGCATCTTGCCCAAGTGGCCCGTGCGACACCTGTTTTTATTGGCGACGTGTCTCCGGCTACCGCAGCCGGATGGAACTCCAGCACTGATGGCTTTATCGGTAAATCTTCTGGTGGGACAGCTTCTGTAGCTGGAGGAGATACTTTACAGAGTAGGATAGGCTACCTGGGCCAAAATTTCGGCTCCATCGGCATGGCAACGGTAACCGGCAGTGGTTCAAAGTGGAAGAACGACTACTTTCTCTTTGTCGGCGACTACGGCACCGGCACGCTGAACATTACTGCGGGTGGGCTGGTTAGCAATAATTTCAACGGCTTCCTGGGCAACCATACCGGCTCTATCGGCACGGCAACGGTTACCGGCAGCGGCTCGCAGTGGAACACTTCCGACAGCGCACTCTACGTCGGCTACAGCGGTACCGGCACGCTGAGAATTGAGGCGGGCGGGCTGGTTAGCAATACCACCGGCTACCTAGGCTACAGCACCGGCTCCTCCGGCACGGTAACCGTTACCGGCAGCGGCTCGCAGTGGAACAATACCGGCGAACTCTACCTCAACGGCATCGGCACGCTGACCGTGGCCAATGGTGGATTGGTCACTGCTAGGACGCTGCTTGCTTCGATGAGCAATCTATTGGGCGATGGCACCATTACGACCAATGGTGCCGTTCTTGATGCCGATCTCGTCTTCAATGCCACCCACGGGCTGCAGCAGGCATTAGCTTTCGGCACGAGCGGTACTCTTAACCTGAACTTGGCCGGAAGTGGCTATTATTTGGGTGCGGGCTTCAAGGGTGCCGGAACGCTAATAATTGCCGATGGGCGAAAGGTCGCATCTTCCACCGGGTACCTGGGTTACAACACCGGATCCACCGGCACGGCAACGATTACCGGCAGCGGCTCGCAGTGGAACAATACCAGCTATCTTTACGTTGGCAACAATGGCGCCGGCACGTTGAGAATTGAGGCGGGCGGGCTGGTTAGCAGTGACTCCTGCTACCTGGGCTACAGCGGCACCGGTTCCTCCGGCACGGCAACGGTTACCGGCAGCGGCTCGACTTGGACCAATACCGGCTATCTCAATGTCGGCTACAATGGCACTGGTGCGCTGAAAATTGAAGCGGGCGGGCTGGTAAGCAATACCATCGGCTACCTGGGCTACAGTGGCACCGGATCCACCGGCACGGCAACGATTATCGGCAGTGGCTCGCAGTGGAACAATACCGGCGGACTCTACGTCGGCTCCTCAGGAAACGGCGTTCTGAGAATTGAGGCGGGCGGGCGGGTTAGCAATACTACCGGCTAC
>Ga0118677_10009764_pt1 | contig 14878 bp, 12 predicted proteins | sample AliMusrvi5mmetaG_FD_86154 | JGI IMG/M metagenome (GOLD analysis project Ga0118677, IMG submission 86154)
CTCTTACGTCGTGGGCGCGTTCCCGCAAATATTCGTCGTCAAGCGCTGCCAGTATTGCGGCCTGTTCCTCGACCGTTTCTTTGAGCGCGTGCTCGGCAGACTGCAATTGCTCGATTCGTTCGGTAACTCCATCCAGCAAAACTGGATCGTCGAGAATCATGCACTGTGCCCCGACAACCTCTGCACATGTAGCATCACCGCCTGCCTCAGATCGATCCTTAATACAGGTCAACTGTGATAGAGCTACTTGAACAGCATTTGTAAAGCGCGCTTTTTCCGCCTCAACTTGAGTCTCTCCAATAACCTGAGTTACCGTGTTAACATCAGGCAGAGGCTGGACAATCAGACATTTTGCAACAGCTAACCCTGGTGCTGCACCAATTCCGCTGAATATCATATGGTTTCCTCCTATTCGTCAAACGAATGGATGAGGGCACTAATTGCTTCAGCCGCTTCAGTCTCGTCCTCGCCTTCCACAACAAGAACGATCTGAGAACTCTTTTTGATGCCAGCGCCAAGAAGGCTCAGCATACTTTTGACGTTTACCGATTTGCCGTTGAATTGAATTGTTACCTTACTCTTGAATTTTCCAGCGAGCGCCACCAGTTGTGAAGCAGGCCGCGCATGCAGGCCAGTTGGATTATTGACCATGATTTCCTTTTCAACCATGACAAATCACTCCTTATCCAAAATATTGCGCCGAATAAAATCAGCTACTCCGGATTCATCATTTGACAGGGCAATTGTCTTAGCGACACTCTTCACTTCATCTTCTGCATTTGCAACGGCGATTGGCCAGCCTGCCAAACGCAGCATGCTCACATCGTTATGGTTGTCTCCGATTACAGCTGTATTCGCCAGATTCATGCCCAGGTGTTTAGCCAAGAAAGCAAGTGCATCACCTTTTGAAACATCTTTCGCCATGATATCGAGAACGTTACGCATCGATGAAACAGTGTATAGATTGCCATCCGCCTCACACAACGCCTGGAGTTCCTGAGACTGTTCCTCGTCAACGTCAGAAACGAAAAACTTGATCGTCGCATCCAAGGATAGATCTTCCGGACGTGCAGCTTCCTTAAGCGGCACCTTGAACTCGTCGGCCACTCTGTCATTATAGATGAAGTAAATGCCGATTCTATTACTTCCAGTCAGATGGTAAACAGTATCATAGCTATACACTAAAGTGTCCAGCTTCTTTCTAAAGCAGTAGTCCGCTAGCTTAACAACAGTGGCTCGGGGAATAGTCCGGCTAAAAAGCACTTCGTTCTTCCAGACGTCACGAACCAATCCACCATTACAAGAAATTACGGGCAGTGTAATGCCGAGCCGAAAAATATAATCTTTCACAAAAAGATCTGACCGACCTGTCGCCAGAATCACGCCGACTCCTGAAGCAATTAGTTCCCTCACTGCATTGACGTTTTCATCACCCAGACAGGTTTTGGAATCCAGGAGCGTTCCATCTAAATCACTGACAAACCATTCGATTTTCATTAAAAGCCGCCTTCCTTGAGTTTATCGAGGACAAAGCAGCGTGACCTGGCAATTTCGGCCTGCGGATCGTCCAGCTTATCGCCCCACATTTCTATGACAAACGGAGCGTTATACTCCAAAGCTTTTAATTTTTTAAAGATACCCTCGAAATCGACATCTCCGCTGATCCCCTTCTCTACATATCCTTTCAGAGTAGTAAAGTAACTATAATATGTGGCATCATGAGGCACATATCCATCAACAGTGCCATAGGTCAGTCGCATGGTGGAATTCGCATCGGGATAAACTGATTTGTCTTTGTTCATTTCATTCAGACCGGCCACAAATAATCTTCTGGCTTTTTCAAGTTTGGAAGTTGTCTTGCTAAGATCATGAGAAATCGTATTCATTGTTTCAAACATCGAACGCATTGCAGTGAAAGCCATATCCTTATCCAGCACTTTACTGCTTGGTTTATTCAGAAAGGATTCCAATCTTGCCTGATCAGCAAAAATTGTTTTTGCAAACAATTTCCGGGCATAGGCATTAAAATCTCCTCTGAATTTTGATTCTATCTCAGCGATAAAACCTGGAATATATTTTGAATTAACCTTTTGGGAATATAATTTCAACAAAGAAGCGACAATTTTTTGATCGGTACTTGAATCATAATCTTTAAAATACTCATCCAGTGACCCCCTTAGTTCAGTGACTGCGGATTTAATTTTATCCTTATCGGTACCTTTCAAAGCCTCATCGAGTGAAGAGGCCTTTGCTGCGAAAGCGAAGATTTCGGCCCCCCTGAGCAATGCCTCGCGGGAATATTCCAAAGCAATTTTTTCATCCCGGCTTGTAAATGCCATATTTATTGTATCAAGAGCACTACCATATTTGGCTTTTCTCTCAGGAGTCTCGTTCGCCCATCTCAGAAAATCTTTTTCAATATCCTGTTTCTTCCCGATTATATTAAGCGCTGTAAGCCCTTTGTTCTGTCCTATTGAATACTTATAATAGTTTGAACTTCTGGCAAATTTGGAAGCATATTGTATCCTGGCTTTCTGACTGGTAGCCATATAATCCTTGATAATGTCAAGTTTGACTTCCCTTGCGGCTATCCGCACCTCATTTACAACTTCCATCGTATACTTTACTTCATTGGATGTCCGGTAACGGGTGGTAGTACCGGGATATCCCATAACCATGGTAAAGTCATTTTTATCGATTCCCTTTAATGAAATAGGGAGGAAATATTTAGGGTGGAAAGGAACATTTTGTTTGGAATATTCAGCAGGTTTACCATCAGGAGCACAATATACCCGGAACATGGAAAAATCGCCGGTATGGCGGGGCCACATCCAGTTGTCAGTTTCTCCGCCAAATTTTCCAATTGACTGTGGTGGAGTTCCTACCAGCCTAATGTCTTTAAATGTTTGAGATACAAAAAGGAAGTATTTATTTGATTCGAAAAGACTTCTGACACGCGTTTCGTAACCCGATTCGCCTTTAGCTTCTTTCTCAATTTTTGCAGCTGCCTCTCGCACTTTGGCTGTACGGGTTTGATCATCCATGTCAGCGGTAACATTTTTAAGCACCTGGTCGGTAACATCCTCCATCCTAATCAGAAAAGTCACTGTCTTACCCGGATTTGAGAGCTCATCTTCACGTTTCATCGCCCAGAAACCATCCCGAAGATAATCATGCTCAACGGAACTGTGGGCCTGAATTTCTCCAAATCCACAATGGTGATTAGTTAAAAGTAACCCGTCGGCTGAAATTATTTCCGCTGTGCATGAGCCATGGTCAAGGGCTACAACAGCATCCTTTAAACTTGAGTGATTAATGCTGTAAATTTGTTCAGCAGTCAGTTTACATCCTAATGAAGTCATCTTCTGGATATTCAACTTCCCAACAAGCGAAGGAAGCCACATTCCCTCATCGGCTTGAGCTTTAATTGTTAAAACAACTACAAAAACAAGGAGTGCGATAAAACTGTTCTTCATTAGGATATTATTTATTAATGATCAATATAAGGACTAAGGAATTGAAATATTCAGTATTTTCCAGATCCTCACCAGGCGTTTATTCTGCAATGTTCATAAACGCGAATCAAGTGGATTTGTCTTAATTTAATTTTGCGGCAAATGTAACTTTATTTATAAAATTACCTATTGAATAAAAATCATAATATATCTGTTTTATTGAAACTTCTGCATAAATGTAACGACCTTTCTTTCCAGGGATGATTCTCCAGACAAGACTGTTATAAAAGCACTGCCTATTATTGCTCCATTAGCATAGTTTGACGCTCTATCAAATGAAGCCTTATCTGAGATTCCAAATCCAATTAATCGCTTGGAGTTCAATTCCATTTTTTGAATACGCTCGAAATACGTGATTTGCTCATTGCCGACTGATTCTTTCGCTCCCGTTGTTGATGAGGAGGAGACCATATAAATGAATCCATTGGAGTTAGCATCAATTTTTCTGATCCTTTCTTCAGGTGTTTGCGGTGTAATTAAGAAGATGTTACTCAAAGAATTTTTTTCAAAATATCCTTTGTATTCTGCTTCATAAATCTCCAGTGGAAGATCTGGTATAATAGTTCCATCAATTCCGGTTTCTCTGCATTGAATGCAAAAATTCTCAATTCCGTATTGCATTATTGGATTAAGATACCCCATTAAAATCAAGGGAATTGATACGCTTTCCCGGATCTCTTTCAACTGTTGAAATAACAGATTTATTGTCATCCCATTCTTTAACGCTATTTCGGAGCTTTGCTGAATCACCAGGCCATCAGCTACAGGATCGGAAAAAGGCATTCCAATTTCAATCAGATCCGCCCCATTGAGCTCCAGTTGAGAGATAATCGCTTGTGTATCATTCAGATTTGGGTATCCCGCAGTGAAATACACAGATAGTATATTTTTGTCTTTTCTTTGAAAAAGTGATATAATTCGATTTTCCATGATTAATTGATTTTGACATACTGATGCCGGTAACGGCTGAAAATGAAAAAATTATTTAAGGGATTGGTAATATTTCAGATAGGTTTCCATATCCTTATCGCCACGTCCTGAAATATTTACCACTATTATTTCGTCAGGTTTGAACTCAATCATTTCAAGTGCAGCTAATGCATGTGCCGATTCAAGTGCCGGAATGATTCCTTCTTTTTGCGAAAGATATAATGCTGCCTTTAATGCTTCGTCATCTGTAGCACTCAGAAATTGTGCTCTTTTGGTTATAAACAGATTGGCATGCATTGGCCCGATTCCTGGATAATCGAGTCCTGCGGAAATTGAATAAGGTTCGATAACCTGCCCATCTGCAGTCTGCATCAGCAGACTGCGGCTCCCATGCAAAACACCGGGTCGGCCGAGTTGGGTGGTAGCTGCTGATTCCCCGGATGCAACTCCTTTCCCGGCAGCCTCAACAGCTATCAACTTAACATCCGGATCATTCAGAAAATGGTAAAAAGCTCCGGCGGCATTACTCCCTCCCCCAACACAGGCGATTACATAATCCGGTGTCTCCCGACCGGTCTTAGCTTTCAACTGAACTCTGATCTCTTCACTGATCACCGATTGAAACCGTGCCACCATATCGGGATATGGATGAGGACCTACGACGGAACCAATAATATAATGAGTATCAACCGGGTTGTTAATCCAGTCACGGATCGCCTCATTGGTGGCATCTTTAAGCGTTTTACTCCCGCTTTGAACTGACCGGACCTCTGCACCAAGCATCTTCATCTTCTCAACATTAGGTGATTGCCTGGCAACATCTACCTCTCCCATATAAACGATGCACTCCAGTCCGGCCCTTGCACAAACAGTTGCAGTGGCAACACCGTGCTGACCGGCACCTGTTTCCGCAATAATCCGCGTTTTTCCTAATCTTTTGGCCAGCAGAATCTGACCGATTGTATTGTTGATTTTATGGGAACCTGTATGATTCAGATCTTCCCGCTTTAGGTAAATGTGTGTATTGTAGTGTTCGGAGAGACGATCGGAATAATAGAGTGGCGAAGGTCTTCCTGCATAATCTTCAAGCAACTGTCTGAATTCCTGTTTGAATGTACTGCTTTCGATAATCTCCAAATAGCAATTTTGCAGTTGGTTGATATTTTGATACATCATCTCGGGAATAAAGGCACCCCCAAAAGTGCCATAATACCCCTTATTGTCAGATTGATAATTCATTATATTGATTTTAAATTTGATTATTTCTTAAATCATTAATAAACGATTTAAGTTGCAAAATATCCTTCATCCCAGGTTCTGCCTCAAATCCGCTGTTAACATCAACCGCATACAGTTTCTCGTGGACTAAGCTTTTAATGTTCGGTATATCGGATAGATGAATTCCTCCACTTAAAAAAAAAGGTTTGGTCCCCTGATACTGCTTCAGCCTCTTCCAGTCAAACTTTAGACCGTTTCCACCACTCAAAACTCCCGCTGTATCGAAAAGGTAGTAATCACAGGCATTTTCATAAGGCTGAACACTCCCAAAATCGAATTCAGGTGAAATGCTAAAAGCCTTTATTACTGAAATATGCAGATCTCTAAGTCTTTGACAATATTCAGGAAGTTCATGGCCGTGCAATTGCACCATGTCAAGTTCGCTTATCCTGAATTTTTCAATCAGACTTTCGAATGGTTCATCCACAAAAACGCCGATCTTTCGAATAGATTTCGGAATAAGCAACTTAATTTCATCTGTGATTTGTTCACCGATAAATCGTTTTGATTGCGGATGAAAGATAAAGCCAATAAAGTCAGGATTGAGTTTAGTCAGTCTCCTGATATTTTCAGGATTACGCATTCCGCAAACTTTTATTTTCAGAGTCATCTGATCCAGATTTATTTAAAGTTTTAACCTGGAGATAAAATTAGTGCAAGTAAGAGTTGGATTTTCTGTCTTCATGAAATTTTCTCCCATTAGAAAACCATTAAAGCCACGACTGCGCAAATAATCAACTGTTTCTGGGTCACTTAAACCGCTTTCCGAGATTTTTACGACTTCAGCAGGCAGTTGACTGAGCAATTTAAGTGAGCGATCCATATCTACTTTGAAATCTTTGAGATTGCGGTTGTTAATCCCGATCATATCTACATTTTTATCAATTTTATCAATTTCACTTGCATCATGTAACTCAAGCAAAACTTCCATTCCCAGTTCATGTGTAATTGAGGTGAAACGGGAAATCTCCTTTTTCCTCAAAACAGCTGCAATTAACAAGATAACATCAGCATTTAGAAACCTTGATTCAAATAATTGGTATTCATCCACAATAAAATCTTTTCGGAGCATTGGAATAAAAGGATTGTGGGTACGTGCTGCTATAAAATCTGCAATGGACCCGCCAAAATAGCGGCTGTCTGTAAGCACCGATATACCTGAGGCACCGGCATTTGCATATCCTTTGGTAACAATCTCCGGTTCAACCCGGTCATTGATCACCCCTATTGAAGGAGATCTTCTTTTGAATTCTGCAATTATCCCACTACTCCCGGGAACTAAAAGCCGGGCAGACAAGGAATTGCGATCAGCACTAAAATCGGTTTTAGACGCTATTTCGGTCACAGAAATAAGGTGCTTCTGCACCAGAACTTCTTTGTGCCGATTTGAAACGATTTCATCCAGGATAGTACTCATTGAAGGGAAATTAATTTTGTAAAAACGTTCAGTGCCTTTCCTCCACTCAAAGATGATTTGGCTTCTTCCAGGCACTGTTCCATCCCTTTTGGAGGGAAATAGGTCGAAAGAGCCATAGCTGCATTTGAAATAACTACAGAATTTTGAGGAATGGTTCCTCTTCCTTCCAGAATATTCTTAAAAATAGCTGCAGTTCCGGGAACATCTCCCGAGCCTGCCAATTCCTCCACCTTAACAGCTTTCATTCCCAAATAGTCAGGTGAATGAATCCTGTCCGATTTATTTGTAAGGACCTTAAAATCGCTGGTAAGGGAGATCTCATCATAGCCATCTAAACTATGAATTATCGCGTAATTAACGGTGCTCTTCTGGTAGAGATAATTATACATTCTGGCCAGTTCCAGGCTGAAAACTCCCACCACCTGATTTTGAGGTCTGCTGGGATTCACCATTGGACCAAGCATATTAAAAAAAGTCTTGAGTCTCAAAGCCCGGCGAACCGAAGCGACATTTTTCATCGCAGGATTAAATAGCGGAGCGTGCAGAAACGTAATTCCACATTGATCCAGTTCGGTTCTTAATCGATCATGATTATTCGAGAATTTATAACCCAGATACTCCATAACATTGGATGATCCACAACCAGATGAAGCCGCATAATTACCATGTTTGGCTACTGTTGCGCCTGCTCCGGCGACTACGAAGGCAGCCAAAGTAGAAATATTGAAAGTATCTTTTCCATCTCCGCCGGTACCGCATAAATCGATAGTATCAAAACCCGAGAAATCAACTGGAATAGCCGTTTTTAGCAATGCGTTCCGAAATCCTTCCAACTCGTCAATGCTGATTGTACGCATATTGAATACCGTGATAAAGGCTGCAATCTCGGCATCGGTAAGTTTACCCCCGGTAATTTCAGTTAGGATATCTTCAGCTTCCTGTTTGGTTAACCTTTTATATTCAAAAAGGTAATTCAGAATCTCTCTCATATTTATAAAATTGAAGGTTGATGCAATCTATTTTTAAACTAATCATTAATTCTTCATTCTTTCATTTCTTCATTAATCTAATGCCTTACCCAGTTTTCAAGGATCTTTTCGCCAATAGGTGTTAAAATTGATTCAGGATGAAATTGAACACCCTGTATATCGAATATTTTGTGTTGAAGTGACATGATTCTACCTTCCTGATCTATACTGGTGACCTCTAGGACTTCAGGAAGCGATTCTTTTTCAACGATCCAGGAATGGTATCTTCCGGCATCAAAGGTTTCAGGAATATGATCAAAAAGGTAGGACTTGGCAACAACGGTTATGGGGGTAGCTATGCCATGAAGGACATCATTCATGTTTTGCAAAGTTCCGCCAAAAGTTTCTCCAATTGCCTGATGTCCTAAGCAAACGCCTAGCATTGGTTTTTTCCCGGCATATTCACGAATTACAGCTAGCATTGAACCGGCCTCTTCCGGCAGACCCGGTCCGGGGGAAAATACGATTTTATCATAAATCGCCGGTTCATCTTTAGCCAATTCATCATTCCGTCGGACTTCTACTGTTACCCCATCAAATTTTCTTAAAGCGTGAACAAGGTTGTAGGTGAATGAATCGTAATTATCTATAACTAATATTTTCATTTCCAGTGATTTTAATTTGTTTAATTTTAATCGGACTAGTCCATTACTTAATTTCCTTTGCCATTACTATCGCCTGCTTGAGAGCTGCGAGTTTATTGACAACTTCCTGCAATTCGCTCTCTTCGTCTGATGCAGCAACTATTCCAGCCCCTGCCTGATAAAAAAGGGTATTGTTTTTACACAGGAACGAACGAATCATGATTGCATGGTTGAACCCATTGTCAAACCCTATAAACCCGATACATCCGCCATAAAATCCTCTGTTCTGATTTTCATATTTATCTATCAGTTCCATCGCCTTAAACTTTGGCGCTCCCGAAAGTGTCCCTGCGGGGAATGAGTCACCCATCACACGCACCGGATTAGCTCCTTCAGGGAGTTTACCGGTAACTTTCGAAACCAAATGGATAACGTGCGAATAGAACTGAACTTCACGGAAAAGTTCCACCTTAACATCTGTCGCATTGCGACTCAGATCATTACGGGCAAGATCGACCAACATGACATGTTCTGCATTCTCTTTAGGGTCTTTCGAAAGCTTTTCGGCCAACATGCGATCCTGTTCGTCATTCCCGGTTCTTCGAAATGTCCCGGCAATGGGATTGATCGAAACTTTTCGATGATTGATCTGAAGTTGGGCTTCCGGGGAGGAACCAAATATTTTGTAATTCCCATAATCGAAATAAAATAGGTATGGCGAAGGGTTAATGGAGCGAAGGGCACGGTAAACATTAAAATCGTCGCCAAGAAATTGTTGCGAGAATTGTCTTGATAAAACTATCTGAAAGACGTCACCCCTGAAACAGTGCTCCTTACCTTTAGTGACCATCGCTTTATAATCCTCATCAGTAATATTTGAGCTTTCGCCATTAACAGGTTCAAAAGAGAATGTTGCGAAATTGCGACTGGTCAGTAAATCTTCAATGACATTCAAAGAAGAGGTTTCTCCCTCGAAAAGATTTTCAATCAATTGAATGCGATTCTGATAGTGATTTATTGCAATGATATAATGGTAAAAAGAGTAGTGAACCTCCGGAATTTCGTAAGCAGAATTCACCGGATGATTAAATTTGATCGTTTCAAAGTATTGAACACCGTCATAGCTAACATATCCAAAAAAACCATTTGCCGGGAGTCCGGACAAATTATGCTCTGAATTAAAACAGTTAAAAAATGCTTCCATTTCTTCTGCTAACTGCCCTGACCTGGTAATTCTTCCATTCTCTGTTTTACCATCAGGATATTTTCGGATTGTGTTGAATTGCGCAACCTCAATAGATGCCTCTGGTTTTAAACAGATAAATGAATAACTGTTTTCAAGGCTGTGATGATCGGAACTCTCAAGCAACAACGCATTTGGAAAAATATCGCGCATTTTAAGATAAACACTTACAGGGGTTACAGTATCGGCCAGGATCTCTCTGACACTGGTTTTAAATTTGTATGTTTTCATGGTTCTTTATTAATTGAAATTTTGTAAATAGAAAAACGGTTTATCGTGATCCGATAAACCGTTTTTCGTGCACAAGGCATTATCCAGGTTATTCATTCACGTTTGTAAATAGTATTCCTGCCAACGCCAGACCAGAATATTTTGAGAATTTTGCTTCATCTTTTTTTGTTAATTGAATTATTTCAAGAAGTACTGCTTAAAAATAAAAAATCCGGCTCACCTGTACAAGGTAAGCCGGATATATTTTAAAAAATACAATATGGCTTCACCTCTAACAGAGGAATGTGTTGCCCCACCAAAGCCATATTGATTTAAATGTATGCATCTTTAAAAATTTTCTTGCACAAAGAAAAACAAAAAAATTCATACAAGCAAAAATTTATCAAATTTTATTGGAACCTATTTTTATGAAAAATAAATGCTAAAAACAGGTAACAATTTTGAAGCAAAATTAACTAAGATGCATAAAGATGAAAACTAATCGATAAGGAATTATAATCCGGTAATAATTAGTACCATGATTATAACAATGCCATGTCTGTTTTTTTTTATTTTCGTTCTTTGATTAATGGATTGAATTTTTAATTCTGCCTGATCGCCTTATTTTAAAATCAATTTTGCCAGGAATAATCATAATTTAGGATTATCTTGTAGTAAATTTGTAGACAGATTTTAAAGTTTTGCATATATTTACAGCAAAATTAATACAGTATATCTTTTAATGTTACGTAAATATTTTTTACTTAAAAGATGATATGTATTTCCGTGTTTTCTAAGCACGAATTACAATATAGCAAAAACTCTGAATATTTTGTTGAAAATGAAAAAGTATACCGATCAGGAAATTATTCAAGGTATAAAATCCGGTGAATCATTTGCGGTAAAATTTCTGGTCAGGGATTTTCTCCCCGTGATTAGGTATTTTATATCTAAAAATAATGGTAACGAGGAAGATGCGAAAGATATTTTTCAGGATGCTTTATTTATTATTATTGAAAAAATTTACAATAATGATTTAGTTCTTCAGGGAACATTATCTACTTACTTGTTTGCCATATGCAAGAATTTATGGCTAATGGCGCTTGACAAACAAAAAGCTGCTAAAAATTATGAACTACGTCGTTCAACTGGTCACAATGAAAATGATTTTACTGAATCTGTTGATACCGGTTTTTATGAGAATATTTTTAAGCAGTGTTTTGATTCAATGGACGAAGTCTCGCAGAAAATCCTTAAAATGTATTGGATGGAGATCTCGCCTGCTGAAATTGCCAGGAAATTAGGATACACATATGGGTATGTCCGTAAAAAGAAAAGTGAAAGTATGAAAGAATTAAAAAATCGAATTATTAGTCATACAGATTATAAAGAATTGGAAAGAAACCTAAATATTAAACAACCAATTAATAGATATTATGAATAATTATAATGATTTGATACTCCAGTACCAATCAGGTGAAATGACTATAAGTGAGCGAGAGAAGTTTAATCGTGATTTTCTTTTCAATATAGATTTGAGAAAGGAATTTTCGTTTCAGGAGAAACTTGATAAAGTCATGAAAAAGAACCTATTTCTGGAAAGTATTGAAAGTGATTCTGATCTGATCAAAGCTGAAATTCTAGCCCAAAAGGATATTGATAATTATTTAAGAAAGGGAGGAATTCTGAATAGTAAAAAGGTTAGTGAAACCTTCCAGGTTGAAACCGAAGTTGAAATCCGGAAAATAATTGCAAAAGCTGAAGTCGAAATGGTTTTGTCAGGAATTGATGATATATCAGAGGAATGGGTTATCGATTTTGAAAAACGCAAACCACTTCTGCACCGTGATATAGCCGCCCGGCAAATTGTTGATTATATCGGAAAGTCTGAAATTTTCAACCAAAAAGTCATTCAAATGCCTAATAATAGCCACAGTATCACCAGGAAAGTTGTATTCCAGGCTGTTGCAGCAGTATTTATCCTTTCGTTATTGCTTTTTAAAGCGCTTATTCCAACCTATTCCGGAGATTCTGTTTATAAAAATAATTACCAGCCTCTCGAAGCAAACTCCTATCAGTTGAGAGGAAGTACTCAGGATGTTGTTACAAGTAAATTACAAGAGGGAGTTAGTTATTATTTATCTAAGGAATATGATAAGGCCGAACTTGCTTTTGATAATTTGCGAAAGATGAATAAAAATATGCCTGAATTACTTCTGTTTTCTGGTCTTAACCAGATGGGACAAAATAATTTTTCTGCAGCAATCAAAACATTTAGTGATCTGATTTCTCATGAAGATCAGTTTGTTCCGGAGGCTCAATGGTATTTGGGATTGTGTTATATAAAAACCGGTGATCTGGTTAAAGCCCGTACATTATTGGCGACCCTATCTGAGACCGAAGGTTTTTATAAAGGGAAAGCTCAGTTAATCCTTAAGAACCTTAAACGATAAGCAAAGAAAGCAATAAGAATTAAACTTAAAAGAGCCGTGGAAAGAATAATCCACGGCTCTTTCCACAATTTCTTTTTTATGGGTGTAACATCACCTACAAGGGTATAGGCTGCCCAATATCTTGGATTTACAAATGACGGTGAAGTATTATTTATATAGTCAAGCTTAGCCAATCTTAATGCCGTATTTTTAGGCTTCCCATCTGAAAGATATTTGTAAAAATCACCCATAATTTTTGATCCGGCAATGTCCTCAACAGGCCAAAGCGTTTCTACAACAGATGGAACGCCTGCCAGAATGAAACTTCGCGCAAGACTCATCAAGCCTTCTCCGCTATAAAGCTTTCCGTTTCCTGTATTACATGCACTTAATACTACCATGGGCGATTTAATATTCATTTGTCCAATTTCATAATTATATAAACGATAATTCTTTTGTTGGCGATTGTCCGTATTGAATATTAAACTGGAGGTACCTGCATAGACAGTGTCCAGATCCGAATGCATCGCAAGATGAAGTATGGCGCCGCTGTTCATCTTTGATGTAAAGTTGGCAAGAGTAGCCTGGCCATCACTAAAGCTAATTCCGTTGAAATTATTTAGAATACTTTCAATTTCCCGATTATTATTTTTTAATGATTTAAACGATCCTCGATCCTCAAATGCATTGTCTGAATAATCTGGCGCAAATCCGATAACTTTAGACCACAATTCAGGTTTTGAACTGTTCTTCCAAAGTGTATTGGTTGAGTATCCATATGAAATAGAATATCTCTTAATTAAATAATCCAATTCTGCATAATTAATCTTAGTTTTCTGCATCCAGGAAGTTAAAAATGCATCAAAAGGCAAATAAGAAAGACCTTCATCCGGGATAATAATCAATTGTGTTCCTTGAAGATATTTTTCCAGAGGTTGAATTAATACAGAATAGGCTCTAAAAAGCCGCTGATTCATTTTGTTATAATTAGCAATGCCCTTTTCTTCAGTTAATTGATTGGTTAATTGGGCTCTTAATCCGGTTAAATTCGCAGACAAAGTACTGTCAACTAATTCTGTATGGCAAAAGAGATCTTTGGGTGTAACTACAAATTCATACAACTTCCTTTCCCCTAGTCCTTCCGCATCAGAGTAGAGGTACTCAATTAAACTTTCATCTGGTTTCAAATTTGACTGTATCGTTTTTAATTCAACGATTTTCCCTCTCTTTAATAGATCTGTAAACCTTGGATTGTCCTGATCAATAGTCTCTAAGTTCTTTTCCAGAGCCCTGTTTAAAATGAAAAGCTGATCTTTCCAGTAAGCAAGTTTGACCGAATCGGGTTTTAAAATAGAAGATTCATTCCGGATTAGTGCATTGTATGCTGATAGATTACTTTGGATTTCTTTCCCCTTAAACCGTAAAGAATCAGATATTTCTTTATTCGAAAACGATTCGTTCCTGGCAATTTCGTACTTGAGTTCATTAGCCTTCGACTGTTGGACAGTTTGATAGGCAAGTTGCAAAAACTTCTTTTCGTTGGTGAGATTATAGAGCTTTAAAGCTGTTTCAATTGACTCGGTAAAAACATTTTTTTGCTTCTCATTAAAGGTCAATCTGGTTTCTCCATCCTGATAATCCACCCTGATTTGATTCGTTATCTCTATGGCAAGGCTGTTGGTATTCAAACTTAAAATCAGATAGTTGACTTTCCCTTCCTTCTCCTGTTCTTTATCCGCAAGCAGTGCTAAGGCCTCTGCCTTCGCCTGCAATACTCTCAATTGCCACAGATTGACCGTAATTTCCTTCATTGAAGGATTAGCCTTAATGTCAGGATCGTTAAAGTCTTTTGAGCCTGACACCAGGGTTTTCTGATAATAGATCAGCGCTTTTGAATAATCCTTGATAACCCAGTAAAAGTAGTCACCCATTAATTGATAACAATTTGAGGTAAGGTGATTCTTTTCCCCAAAACTGCTGAGGTTGATTTTTAATGCTTTTTGAATCGCTGAGAATGCCTTATCCTTTTCATTGACGGCAATTAGAAAGTTGCTATAATCAAGATAAACATTTGCCAGACTGGTTGAGGAACTTCGATCGCCGGATTCCGACTGCCTTATACTGCGATTAAAATTTTTATCCGCCAGATGTTTGTTCCCTATTTTTGCGTAAGTTATTGCCAATTGTCTGTATAAATTGTCTTTCCCAGACAAATTATACTTATCTTTCAGAATAATACTT
>Ga0118677_10009765_pt1 | contig 14876 bp, 9 predicted proteins | sample AliMusrvi5mmetaG_FD_86154 | JGI IMG/M metagenome (GOLD analysis project Ga0118677, IMG submission 86154)
AGTTGCTTGTATTGCTTCATCTGTGCACCTTTTACTTGGTCGTTTAAGTGGCGCTGATAGTAACGCAGCTCACCACTTAAATTCACTTACAAAAGTTGCACTTCAGACTTGAATCCGCCACTACTTTGAGGGCTATCTGAATGAACTTACTATGCCGACAAGCGGAGAGTTTGAGTACCTCTCCAAAGATAACTACAGTCAGATACTGGCATTTAGTGCCGCACCATTTAATGGCAGCAGCGGCGCCATGGCCGGGTTTATCATAAGCTTCTGGGATTTGTCCAATATCAGGCGCATGGAGTCGGACCTGAAAAAATCAGATAGACTGGCTGCGTTGGGTGAACTCTCCGCCCGCATGGCACACGAAATTCGTAACCCCCTCGCTGCCATGTGCGGATCCGTCCAGCTTCTTGCGGCGCATATGGCTGTTGATGAAGACGACGGGAGATTACTTGCAATCGTCATGCGTGAAGCGGATCGGCTTAACCTATTGATAACCGAATTTCTGGAATATGCCCGCCCGCTATCGCCGGTGAAACAGCGTATAGAGCTTGGTTCTTTTTTTGAGGATATCATCCTGTTCTTGTCCACTGACCCCCGCTTTTCAAATATCTCAACCACAAGTACCGTATCGAAATTTATGTCTCTTTATGCTGACCCAAATCAGTTACGACAGGTGATGATCAATATTTTGCAAAACTCGGCAGATGCGATGGAAAGAGGCGGAAAAATCGAGATTGAATCCTGTTATCTGTTGAGTGGTTCTGATGCATTCAAAAAAGCACCTGTAACCCGGATCTCTATCACTGATTCAGGCACTGGCATCAGTGATGAAACGGCCCGGCGCCTGTTCGAGCCTTTCTGGACTACCAAGGGGGAAGGATCCGGTCTCGGGCTGGCAATTACCTACCGCATAATCGAGGCTCACGCCGGAACCATATCCGTAGAAACTCCGGAAGGTGGCGGATGCAGATTCATCATCAACCTTCCGGGGCAGAATCAATGATTATTCCCTTTGCATACAGCTTTCGTAATCTCTACACCAGAAGACTTACCACCTTTCTTACCTCCTCCGGCATGGCTCTGGTCGTATTTGTTTTTGCCTCGATCCTTATGTTGTCAGCAGGATTGGAAAAAACACTTATAGAAACAGGTTCCGACGATAATGTAATCATAACCCGCAGATCGGCAAACTCTGAAGTGCAGAGTGGTATAGAAAGGTCGCAGGCCGCCATAATGGAAAGTCTGCCGGAAATTTCTACGGATAGCCTTGGAGAACCTCTGCTGGCCAAGGAGCTGGTTGTGCTGATAAGTCTCACAAAAAGGGGAAGCGACAAGCCGGCAAATGTAGTCATTCGGGGAATTCATTCCGTCTCGCTGCAGCTTAGACATCAAATCACCCTTACCGATGGCAGAATGCCGCGTCCCGGTTCTTCGGAAATCATGGCCGGCAGCAGTATCTCTAAACGATTCAATGGTGGTGGTATCGGTGAAACGCTCCGTTTTGGAATGCGTGACTGGACCGTGGTGGGAGTTTTTGACGCTGGGGCTACCGGATTCAATTCTGAAATTTGGGGAGATGCAACACAGCTGATGCAGGCCTTTCGTCGTCCTGTTTACTCATCGATTACATTTCGCTTGCGAAATGCAGACAATTTTCAGACTGTTAAGGCAAGGCTTGACGCTGATCCACGTCTGACGGTGGATGTGCGTCGCGAAACCCAGTACTACAGAGATCAATCGGAGGCGATGGCAAAATTCCTGAGCATCCTTGGGATGTCATTGACGATCATTTTTTCGGTCGGTGCTATAATAGGCGCCATGATTACAATGTATGCCGCCGTAGCAAACAGGGTCGTGGAAATTGGTACTCTGAGGGCGCTTGGTTTCCAAAGTTTCAGTATCCTGGCCGCTTTTATGACGGAATCCCTTCTGCTGGGTCTTGTTGGCGGTATTACCGGGCTTTTTTTCGCGTCGTTCATGCAACTTATCACCATATCCACCATGAACTGGCAAACCTTTTCCGAGCTGGCTTTTGCGTTCACTCTTACAACTGATATCGTGTTCAAGACCCTGCTCTTTTCCCTGATTATGGGGTTTATAGGCGGAGTCATACCTGCCGTAAGGGCCAGCAGGCTTAAAATAGTAGACGCGCTGCGCGAACGTTGATAAGTATATAGAACGGATCGATATCCGTTATCAGTTGCCGGAAAGAGATATGCCATGACTACTTACAACTGGCTTAAGGGTTTGAGCGAACGCTGGCGTAATTCACTCTGGCTGCTGGTGGGAATGCTGATTGCGGCTGTGCTACTTTTTGCAGCGACTTGGGAGGCGGATCGCCAGGAACGGTTGCGGATGGATGATTTTAGAGGTGACGTCGCTGATATGGCAAGGATTTCCGAATCCATCATAACCGACCGCTTGCGTGATTACGACAACATCCTGCTGGTTCTGCGTGATTCGTATGTCGCAGAACCTAAGCGTTTCGTTGATAATGTCCGTCTTTTGCGCAGCGGCCCCCTTGCTGACCGCGATGTACTTGTTGTGTTAAACAACCGTGAAGGCTTCCTCACGTATACCGATGCCCCAAACGTGAAGCCCGGTCTCTATCTGGGCAATTCGTCCTATTTCCGCCATTTTGCCGATGGCGGCAAAGATGGCCTTCTTATTGCTGCACCAGTATTTGGCCGCGTCACCAAGCGTTACACGATTCCACTGGTGCGCCCCATTTACGACAAGCAGGGCGGTTTTTTGGGAGTAGTGGCCTTATCTGTCAAGCAGGATTCTATAACCAAGTTTGGCCCCCGTCTGCAACTTTCCGGAGAAACCACGATCACAGTCATATATCAAGACGGTGCGATAGTCAGCCGCTCTCGAGATTTTGCAGAGGTGCAGGGGACAAAACTCCCACCGGAACAGCTTGTACCCTTGTTAAAAGAAGATACTGGGGTATTTCCGAGCCGAACCCCGATTGATGGTGTTGAAAGGATCGTCGCCTATCGGCATATTCCAAGAACGCCGCTTATTGTCTATGTGGAAGCCTCGCCCGAAAATATGCTGCATGGTACGTCAAGACAGCGTTACGTACTCATCTCGGCCGCTGGACTTGCGTCACTCATAATCCTGGCCCTGATTGCGGTTTATCTGAACAGCAGGAAGATCTCGTCACATTTGATAGACTCTTTGTGTAGAAGCAAGGAACAGGAGTATGAAATTCTCACCCAGACATCGCTCGACGGTTTCTGTATAGCTGATGGATCAGGCCGGATTATGGACGTAAATGATACCATCTGCAAGATACTGGGGTACACTCGGGAGGAGTTTCTCTGTTTGAAAATAACGGATATTGAAATAAACGAATCATCTGAATGGATCGCTGCACACACCCGTAAACTCGTGGAAGCAGGTATTGACCGATTTGAAACGCGACACCGACGCAAAGATGGTGCAATCATCGACGTTGAGGTCAGTGCCCAATTTGTTGATGGAGCTGAAGAGCGATTTTTCGTCTTTGTTCGAAACATAACCGATCGCAGGATCGCCGAGAATGCATTAATAGAGAGCCAGGAACGTCTCCAGCTTGCAGCACGAGCAACCAAAATCGGCATCTGGGACTGGGACGTAGTGAATAATAAACTGACCTGGGATGACAGCATGTACAACCTTTACGGTATTCACAAGGAAGAGTTCGGTGGCGCCTATGACGCCTGGACCCGTACACTCCACCCGGAAGACGCTCAACATGCCGAAGCCGAGATCCAGGCCGCCTTGCGTGGCGAACGGGAGTACGCCCCAGAGTTCCGCATTATCCGTTCTGATGGAACTGTCCGGTTCATCAAGGCCGCTTCTCAGACATTTTTCAATGAGAATGGCAAACCGATCCGCATGATCGGTACCAATATTGACATCACCGAACGCAAACAGGCCGAAAAGGATTTAAAAGAAAGCGAATATTTTTTCAGAGAGTCTCAGCGTTCCGCATCCATAGGATCTTATAAAACTGATTTTGTTGCCGGCAAATGGGAATCGTCTGAAGTGCTGGATAATATTTTCGGCATTGACTGTGATTACAATCGTAACGTTCAAGGTTGGTTGGATATCGTGCATCCCGACGATATAGACATGATGAACCGGTACTTGAGAGAAGAGGTCATATCTAATAGAAATACCTTTGATAAAGAGTATCGGATAATTCGTAAAAATGATGGCGAATCAAGATGGGTACATGGTTTGGGTGAGGTCAAATTCGACAGCGTTGGTAATATCTTATCAATGATTGGGACTATCCAGGACATTACGGAACGGAAGCAACTCGAGCAGCAGTTCCAGCATGCACAGAAACTTGAGAGCCTTGGTGTGCTTACCGGCGGCATCGCACACGACTTCAACAACCTTCTTGCTGTCATCATCGGGCATTGCTCCCTGGCGGCGCTACGGCCGGAAGCGGCTGTTGAACATATACCGGAAATAGAAAAGGCCGCAGAACGCGCTGCTGAATTGTGCCGCCAGATGCTGGCTTACGCCGGAAAATCCCAATTGTTTATGACTCAGGTAAATATGGGATCACTGGTAGACGAGATGGTAAAGATGTTGAAATCGACCATCAATAAGAATGTGGATATCAAACTTGCCCTTTCAACCGATATTCCGTCCATCAGGGGTGACGCCAGCCAGATCAACCAGATCGCCATGAATCTGATTATCAATGCAGCTGAAGCCATCGGCGACGCACAAGGTGAAGTTTGTGTATCGCTTGCAAAAGTTGAAATCAGGGCGGAACAGTCAGAAAAGGATCATATAGGCAATATCATACCGCCCGGCCTGTATCTCTGCCTTGAGGTCACCGACAACGGCTGCGGAATGGATGATGAAACAAAACAGCGGATATTTGAGCCGTTCTACACGACCAAATTCACCGGGCGCGGCCTCGGGATGTCGGCCGTACTGGGCATTATAACCGCGCACAAGGGAGCATTACAACTATCCAGCCATCCTGGACATGGCGCGACCTTCAACGTCTACCTCCCTATTCAGGGTTGTGAATCCGCCGGGGATGAATCGCTTCAGCGTCTCTCCTCAACGCTGTGGCAGGGAAGCGGGACCATACTGCTGGCAGAGGATGAAGAACAGATTCAGCAGATTGCAAAAATCCTGCTGGAGGAGCTGGGATTCAAGGTTATTGAAGCTTCAAACGGAAAGGAAGCACTTGAGCAGTACCTTAATAACTCCTTAGAAATCAAACTGGTTGTGACTGACATGGACATGCCTGTCATGGACGGTTACCAGTTGTTCCGCGAGCTGAAAAAGATCAACCCGGAGCTGCCTGTAATTATCTCCAGCGGTTTTGGAGATGCTGATATCATCTCACGGATAGTAGAGGGAAACGTGGCGGGAATCCTGAGTAAACCGTACAGGTTTGATCAGTTGCGGGAGGTGCTGAAGACGGTAGTCGAGCAAACAACTCCGAAGCAAGCGTGAGGAAGTTAGTAAATTGGGGCATATGACATCTTTTTTATCCCCTTGATCTTCTACCACCCTCTCCCAGTGCTATGGGGGGGCACAGGGAGGGTATTTCCCTTCTCCATCGGGGAAAAGGTGACCCGAAGGGCGGATGAAGGGAGGCTCTTGCCTATCATGCAATCTCCCTAAGTTCTTCAATCAACCCTCCCAGAAAATCGTATCCTTTCTGCCAGAAATCCCCCGCGTTTATGTCGATGCCTGCCAGACGGGCTGTGTCCGCAGGAGAGAGTGAACCGCCCGACTCCAGTAAATCACGGTAACCCGGCTTGAATGAATCCCCGTCCAGGCGGTGCTTCTGGAAGAGTGCCAGAACCAGAAGTTCAGCAAAGGTATAGGAATAACAGTAGAAGCGGCTGTGAATGAAGTGGCTGATGTAGCTCCATCCCCAGCGATAGGCAGGAATCATCTCCACTGAGTCACCAAAGAGTTTGCCGTTCTCCTCCAGCCAGATATCGGCAATCCGGTCGTTTGAGAGCAAACCGCCCTCTTTGCGCTCGTTATGCAGACGCAACTCGAAGCGGGTCAATACTGTCTGGCGAAAGGTGGTTGCGATTATGTCCTCAATTTTGGCGCACAGTAGCGACTTACGAACAATCGGATCGGATTCGTTATCCAGCATTCGCCGGGTGAGAAGCATTTCGCCGAAGACTGATGCGGTCTCAGCCAACGGCAGAGGGGCGTGATAGTTGAGCATGGTCTGCTTCTGCGAGAAGACAAAATGCAGGCCGTGTCCCGCTTCATGGGCAATAGTGGCAAGGTCTCGCAGAGTGCCGGTGAAGTTGAGGAGAAGGAACGGTGGCGCTTCGGGTGATATGCCCATGGCAAAGGCGCCTCCCGATTTGCCAGTGCGGGGGAGTACATCCACTCTGCGATCATTAAAAAATGCACCTACAATACTGCCAAACTCAGGATCGTAGGCGCTGTAGGAATCAACCACCAATTCCCTGGCCTCATTAAAATCATACCTCCTTTCCACTTCAGCTACCGGGGCATAGACATCGCAATTTCGCAGTTTCTCCATGCCGAGCATTCCGGCCTTCAGATTGAAATAGTCCCGAGCCAGTCCGTAGTTGGCCTCGGTAGTTTTCATTAGTTGCTCGACCGCTTCGTCAGATATTTCGTTGCTGATGTTGGTTGGCGAAATGGGAGATTTGTAGTTGCGAAGCTCCATCTCCTGGCTATGATCAAGGGCCATATTGTTGAAGACCGCATTATAGACAATGCCGTGCTCGCCGTGCTTCTCCAGGAAGATAGTCATTGCCCGGAAACGGACGTCGGGGGATGAATGATGAAGAAGCGAAAGGAGTTCTTCGCCTGTGAACTCCTTTTCCACGCCATCCATCTCCATTCTGTAGATGAATGATGCTGAAAGTTCGTCAAAGAGCTTGGTAAAGGCGCGTATGCCGGTAAGTTCCTTGCGGGTAAGCAGGCGTTCCTCGTTTTCTTTCAGAGTGTACGGACTAAATTTACGAATTCCCTTCAGGAAATGCAGGTAGCGGGCTGCTTCCGGGATCTGGCAAAAAGAGTCAAAACGATCGTCCTCCAGATCCATCAACTCCAGGTCGAAGAACAGCAGCTGCTGTGAAAGGGTGCTGCCCAACTCGGAGCAGCGCTGGTTAAGGGCCAGATAGGTTTTGTTACCGGAATCGGAAGCGAAAAGCAGATGAGCGTAGCAGAACGGCTTTGACATAAGATTCTGCAATGCTTCGTATTCACGTATTCCGGTAATAATAGCGGGGTCATCCAGGCTTGCCACTTTTTCAAAGTACCGCGCACGAAAGGCGGAGGCAAGATCCTCAAATGAGGTGAGTTCGGCTTCCAATTCAGGTGAATCAGGGGCAGGGTAGAGCAGGGCGGTGTTCCAGGTCAGTTCGGGTTGGGGCATGAATTAACTCCATTGAGGTTAGTGATTTAATGGTTGCCAGATTACTACGGGCAGGATGCTTCGTCAAGCAGAGCCATTTTATGTTGAAAGGCAAATGAATATTTTGTATGATTGCGATTATATCAATCGTTAAAATAAATAACTAAGGTTTAACATGACATTAAAACAGCTGGAGGTGTTTGTAGCAATAGCCGAAACTCATAGCTTTTCAAAGGGCGCCGAGAAAACCTGCATTACACAGTCGACCGCAAGCCAACATATGAAAGGGCTGGAGGATGAATTGGGCATCAGGCTCTTTGACCGGGGCAGGGAAGGTGCGCTTCTGACCGAGGCCGGCAAACTGTTTTTTGGACGTGCCAGCAAGATTCTGGGAGATTGCGACGAATCACGTTCGGCCATACGACGGTTTATCGGGATGGAGGATATTGTGCTCAGGGTTGGAGCCAGCAATATTCCGGCTACCTGGTTGATCCCAGCGGTTCTGAATCAGTTTCTCAAACAGTGCCGAAAGGTTCGTCTGGAGCTTATTCAAGGAGACAGCCGCTCGGTAATAAACCAACTTGTAAATGAAGAGATAGAGCTTGGATTTACCGGGGGACGTTTTGATGATGATCGGATCCGATTTGAAACTATTGGGCAGGATAATATCGTTTGTGCAGTTTCATCAAAATTTGTCACAGGTCGCAAACAGAGTCTGAGCCAGGCCGAGTTTTGCAAAATACCACTGGTTGTAAGAGAGGATGGATCAGGGACTCAAAAGGCGCTCTACGAGGCGTTGTCCGGAACTTGGATCAGCAAGGATGCTCTCAATATCGTTGCCGTACTCGGCAGCAGCGAAGCGATCCGGCGGGCCCTGCTGAATGGCGCCGGGTATGCCTTTGTCTCCAGTATGTCCGTTTCTGAAGAGCTTGCCAATGGTCAATTGATGACGGTAAGAATTCCCGGGTTGAACATATCAAGAAAATTTTACGCCGCACGGCGTGATGGCCGGGAACTGTCTCCTGCGGCCTCCGCTTTTCTGGGCCTTATGACTTTCGGTTCAACCTGAAAAAATAATATCCACTCACTACTTGATGCAGACCCTGCGGACTTCCTTTAGATCAGTTAACCCTTCCATGCACTTCAAAATACCATCTTGTTTCAAAGTGGTCATTCCGTCATCAATAGCCTGTTTACGGATCAGTTCAATCTCGGCTTTTCTTTTGACCAGCGCCTTGATAGCATCTGTTCCTTCAAGCAGTTCATGAAGGCCAAGTCGTCCCTTGTACCCTGTATCCCCACATTTTGGACAGCCTGCAGCTTTGAACAACTTTATCTCTGAAAGATTAATTCCAGTTTTAGCGAAGTGCTCTTCGCCATATTCGAAGACAATTTCCTCGAGTTCCAGTTGCGTCGGAATATATTCCTTCTTGCAGGCGCATAAGCGACGTGCCAGACGCTGGGCAAGTATGCAGAGGATGGCGTCTGAGAAGCTGAAAGGGTCAAGTTCCATGTCCAGCAGGCGGGTGATGGTTTCCGGAGCCGAGTTGGTATGCAGGGTGGAGAAAACCAGGTGCCCGGTCAGAGAACACTCAACGCCGATTTCAGCGGTTTCCTGGTCACGCATCTCACCTACCATTATGACGTCCGGATCTGCTCTCAGGAAGGAACGCAGGGCAGCCGCAAAGGTGAAGCCGATTTTGGGATGCACCTGAACCTGGCGCAGGCCGCGCTGGGTAATCTCGACAGGGTCTTCTGCAGTCCAGATTTTTGTGTCAATCGTATTGATGACGGATATTGCAGAATGGAGCGTTGTGGTTTTGCCGGAACCGGTCGGGCCAACAACCAGCACAAGGCCGTATGGTTGTCTGACGCAGGCTTCAAGAACGCGGGAGTTCCTCTCGGTAAGGCCGAGCTTGTCGTAGGGTATTGGCTCGCCCGACGCCAGAACGCGCATCACCACATCTTCCAGTTGGCCGGCGGTCGGGACAGTTGCGACACGGAGCTCGACATTGAGTGGACCGAATTTTTTGAAGTCGATCTTGCCGTCCTGGGGTTTACGGCGCTCTGAGATGTCCAGATTGCACATTATCTTGATACGGGACGGGATGGCGTATTTGTATTTGTAGGGAATCTTCTGGTAAACCTTGCAACGGCCGTCGATCCGCATCCTGACCTGAATATCTTCCCTGCCCGGAAAGGGCTCGATGTGGATATCAGATACCTTGTTATTTACGGCATCTATGATGATCTTGTTAACCAGCTGTACAATGACGCTGTCCTGTTCAGAAACCTTCTGTGATTCAGATTCAATTTCAGGATCGTCGCTGAAGTCAAGTTTGTTCAGTATATCATCGATGCTGCTATTGGACCCGCCGGAAGAACTATATTGGTAGAACAGGTTGATGTAGCTAAGAATATCGTCGCGAAACGCCCCGATAAAGCTGATACGTTTGTATTCAGGATATACAAACTTGAGCATGTCCTGGCGCCCCAGGTCGGACGGGTCGTCAATTATTATGTGAAGAATGCCGTTCTCTATTTTGAAGGGTACCCACCACTCCTTGTACAGTCGCTCCGGGCGCACGCGTTTGAGCAGGTCGTCGTCAAGCGCTTGAGCCGTTGCCTCGTAACCGATAAACTCGGTGCCAAAATAAAAGGAGAGGTTTTTGGCCATATCCTCTCTGTTGACGCTAAATTCACGCATCAGGACGGAATCCATCCCTATTTTAGGCACATCCGGGTGAGCAGAAGCCTTTTCCAAAATTGTATTGTCAACCAGGTTTTTGTCCAGTAGATAATTGTAGCGGGTTTTGTTGCGAATTATCTTGGTCGAAGCAGAGAGGCGATAAATGTTATGGATTGCGATTGAAAGCGAGGTTGAAAGTTCCATGGCATAGCTTATGTCTGTGTGGTCGTAGGGGACGTCACCTTTTTTATTGATGACCTGAATGACCCCGATCAGGGTTTTCTGGAATTTCATTGGCACGCACAACACTTGTCTGGTGACAAAACCGGTTTTCTTGTCCCAGCTTTCGTCAAACTTGAGATTACTGCCGATCATTTTCAGTTCGTGTTGGTCGTAAGCGTTTTTTATGTTGATTATCGAACCACTTATTGCACAGTATCCGGAAAGACTGGTATCGCTTATTGGGACAACGATCTGCTGAACTTCGGTGCCGCTTTTGACTTTTGAAATCAACAAATTCCGTTTTGTATCCGCCAGATAGATGGTTATGCGCTCGGAAGAGAATAGATCGGCGATGCTGTCCTTGATATGAATAAGAAGAGTATTGAGATTATCGGCAGAGTGGATTTCGTTAATCTTATCCATCAACCGCTTCCGGTATTCCAGTTGCTGGCGTAGTGTGTCCGATTCCTGTGTCATGGCGTCATCCCGTCATCCCGTCATTGGAATATGAATCTTGTTTAGATTAGCAGATTTACTGTATATCTCAAATGATATTCCATTTGATTTTTGTTCATATACTGATAAAATCGAAATTACTTACATCCAATGTGACCTAGGGGGATTATTATGAAACCACTTATGATTGCAACGCTTATTTCACTCTTGTTGCCCTGCATGGTGTTTGCTGCCCAAGTGGGTAAAATCACCGGGTTGAAAGGGGTAGCCCAATTCAGGGCTGTAAATAATATCCCATACGATTCTTTGAAAAAAGGCGATGTAATCAGTGAGGGCAACTGGATCAAGACTGGCGCCGACGGCTGGGTTGAACTGACTCTGGATGATAAAAGCAGATTCACCCTGGCCAATAACTCCGAATTCGAGATAAGCAATTTCCAGCTTTCCAAGAACAAGCGCGAAGGTGTCTTCATCCTCTCTCAGGGTAAACTAAGGGCTTCGGTCACGAAATTTTCCGGCAAGCTGAGCGGTATGACCGTCAAGAGCGGAACCGCTGTCGCAGGAATCAAGGGAACCGAATTTCTGATGCTCTCCCAGGGACCTGCCAATGTGTTCTTCGGCAATGAGGGGACCGTTGCTGTTTCGGGAGACGACAAAGGACAGCAGCAGCCGTTGACTGAAAGCACCATGACTCAGAACACCCGCGGTTATACCCCGGTGGAACCGCTCAAGGTCGAGTCTGGTTCGCCGATAGCCGAGGCCAGGGGGATCTTCGACAAGGTTACTGCCGCCATACCGCCAGCCGAATGGACCGATTCGGGGAAAATATCCGATATTATCGCCCGCTGGAATATCAATCACGGCCATTATCTGGCTGATTCGGGCAAGTACAACGATGCATTGCATGTCTTTCAGATCGCCCTCGACCTGACCAAAATTGCCGAAATACGGGCTGATTCGCTCATGGAACGCGGAGCGGTCTATGCCCGCTTTATGAGAAATCCCGAGTTGGCGCTGGCTGAGTACCTGCTGGTCATGGAGGAATACCCCAAGCTGCCCCAAAACGAAACGGCACTCTTCAATACCGGCCAGACTCTGACAGAGCTTGGTTTCGTCGACCAGGCGCGTACCCGTTTCAACCAGTACCTTAAAGAGTATCCGAACGGCAAGCATCGAGTTACGGTTGAAACGCTGATCAAATCCTTGGATACAAAGTAGTTGATCGTGGCTGAATGTGGAGTGAATTGACCGCCGCAGTGATCGAGATATGATCACTGCGGCGTTTTGTTATGGAGAACCGCGATGAATTTATCTAAACGTCTGGTGTTTGTGCTAGTCGGCCTAACTGCGGCGCTCTGTGCGTTCATCGCTTACAGGAGCGAACCAACATTTTTTGAGCGTGTCGACCTGAAACTAAAGGATTCGCGTTTTGTTTTCCGAGGCCCGCTCAAATCCGATCAGCGGGTGGTGATCGCTGCCATCGATCCCAAGAGTGTAAAGGAGGTGGGACGCTGGCCCTGGCCACGCACCGAAGTTGCCGAGTTGATTCGTAATCTGAAAGGATACGGCGCAAAGATCGTCGGCCTTGATATGATTTTTTCAGAACCGGACAATTCGTGCAACGGTGTCGAAAACGACCGCCTGCTTGGCAAGGCTATAGCTGATGCCGGTAATGTAGTCGCCGGATACTTCTTCCGCACCGAAGAGCAGGCTGTCGATGAGGAGGCCTTCGGCCAGATCGCTTCCACTAGTCTGAAGCCTAATATAGACAGCGGCGTTAGCAGTACGCCGCTTTTCTCGTTCAACGGCATCGATCTGAACGTTGCCACCGTCGGCGGCCATGGGGCTCTGGATCATGGCTATTTTTCGGTTATGCCCGAACAGGATGGCATCTATCGGCGTGTTATGATGCTGGCACTTTTCAACGGTGACATATTCACTTCTCTTCCGCTCAAATGCCTATCCTATTATCTCGGTCAGCCGATCGATCTGCGCATCACTAAAAGGGGAGTAGAAGAGTTCAAGCTGGGCTCCGCGCTTCTGCCGACCGACTATACCGGCAGGCTTCCGATCAACTACTACGGAGGTACCGGTTCCTTCAAAACGGTTTCTGCGGTGGATGTCATTAAAAAACGGTTGCCGGCCGATTCACTGAATGACACCCTGGTTTTTGTCGGAGCAACGGAGACCGGCATATTGGACCTGCGCCCGTCACCGTTAGATCCATATCTGCCGGGTGTTGAGATCCACGCCACTGTCGCTTCCAATGCCCTGCAGAACCGTTTTCTCAAACACAATGCAGACACACGTTCCATTGAAAAGTTTACCATCATCATCTTTCCCGTTCTGCTTGGAATACTGCTCAGTTTCGTGCCCGGATCTTTGAGCGGATTGCTGATGTTTGTCGCCAGTTGCGGCGCCTTTGTTGCGGGGAATTATGTCGGTTTCTCCACCTATCTCCACGACCTGACGCTGGTCTATCCTCTGCTGGGTATCTCGTTCTCCTATTTGGGCGGCGAGGCCTATCGGAGTCTGGTTGTGGAACGCAAGGGCCGACATCTCAAAAAAGCCTTTTCCAGTTATGTCTCGCCTGACCTGGTCAAGCAGATTGAAAAAGATCCGGACAAACTGGTGCTTGGTGGTGAACAGCGTGAACTTTCGATTCTCTTCTCCGACATACGGGGATTCACAACAGTTTCAGAAAGCCTGACTCCGCCCGAACTGGTTAAGCTGCTCAACGAATATTTGAGCCCGATGACACGCATCGTGCTTGAAGAGCGCGGCACTCTGGACAAGTTTATCGGTGACGCCGTCATGGCGCTTTTCAATGCGCCTCTGGATGTGCCGGAACATGCAACCCATGCCTGCGCCGCTGCCGTAAGAATGATGGAGGAACTGAAATTGCTGAATGCCGGTTTTGCCGGGCGCGGTATGAATACCCTCGACATTGGCGTAGGCATCAATACCGGTCCGGCGGTTGTCGGAAACATGGGGGCTGACATACGCTTTGACTACACCGCCATAGGTGATTCGGTCAATCTGGCTTCACGCCTGGAAGGGCTGAATAAATACTACGGCTCGCATATTCTGGTCAGTGAAGAGACCCGAAGGCAGGTCAACGACAGTCGATTCACGTTCCGTGAGGTCGATAGGGTCAGGGTGAAAGGTAAACATCTGCCGATTGTAATGTACGAACTGATGATATCCGATCTTGATATTCTTCCCCATTTTGAAGATGCTCTCGAAAAGTACCGCTCTCAGGATTTCGCCGGTGCAAAGTTGATTTTTGATGAGTTGGTTTTAAGTAATAAAGACGGCCCCTCTCATCTGTATGCCGGTCGCTGCGACGAGTATCTTGCCGCACCGCCACCGGCAGATTGGGATGGAGTCTATGTTGCCAAGAGCAAATAATTATTGGATCATGGAATTGCAAAAATCCGGGGGATTTTAAATTTGACATCATTCGTTTTATTTGTTAAAAGATTTCTCCTTGACGTGGGGCTGTAGCTCAGCTGGGAGAGCGCCTGACTGGCAGTCAGGAGGTCAACGGTTCGATCCCGTCCATCTCCACTCGATAGAAACTCTGTAATCACAACGGTTACAGAGTTTTTATTTTTCTCTGTAATCATCATTTTTTGTCGAGTTCTAACAGTTGTTCTAACACCCTACGGCTATTACCTTGTCAGTTGATTTCCGATTTTATCAGCTATGCTTTGTTTGCGCGTTACATCAAGATGAGAATAGATATTTGCTGTCATTTTGATGTCTGCATGACCAAGCCATTCTTGCACGTCTTTCAAGTTGAAACCAATGGATAATAGAACACTTGCGCAGCTGTGACGCAGCTCATGAAAGCGGATGTGAGGAAAGCCAAAGTGCTTAAGAAGCCAGTCGAATTTATAAGAAACAAAATCCGGTGAATACGGTCGACCATCTTCCCATTTGAAAATGTAGTCGTTTTGTGCGTATTCTTTACCGAACAATTTCCGGTTACTGTTTTCCTGCTGTTTAATGTCTAAGAGCAATTTTTTAATATCCGGCAGTAGCGGAAAGCTTCTATGGCTCGAAGCGTTTTTAGTCTTATCCTTTTCAATAAGCGTTGTGAGTTTACACACCGTATGC
>Ga0118677_10009766_pt1 | contig 14874 bp, 14 predicted proteins | sample AliMusrvi5mmetaG_FD_86154 | JGI IMG/M metagenome (GOLD analysis project Ga0118677, IMG submission 86154)
GCAGCCTGGCCTGCATGGTCCCGGTGCCGGCGGCGCGGGCGGCTTCCGCGGTGAGCGCCCGCAGGCGCCAGAACAGGCGGGCCCCGGCCGCGTGCTCGGCCTCCAGCAGTTCGCGCACCGCCAGCAACTGCGGCCCGTCCGGCCCGGGGTCCCGGCCCTGGGCCAGGGCGAGCATGCTGGGGAACAGACGGCGCTCCTCCATGGCCATGTGGGCCCGGAATTCGAGGCAGAAACTCGCCACCTGGTCGCGCAGCCGGACCAGGCCGGCCGGTTCCGCGCCATCCAGCATGGCCGCCTGTTCGGCGAGCGTCTCCATGCGGGCCATCTCCTGCCGGGCCTCCAGATGGTAGTGCCCGACCAGGTGATGGATGAGATCGGGGGTGGGCGCCGACCGCCAAGGTTCCAGGTGGCGGTTATCCTTGGTCCAGAGATCCTCGATCACGCTGCCCCTTCTCGTCCGACAGACGCCGGTTCGGGGTGACTCGGTGACATCCATTCCAGGGTAGAAGGCGCCCCACCAGAGGATAGAGCCGCCGTCCAGACAGCCCGTCAACCCCGGCTCCCCACCGGGCGTTCCGGTCCGTCGCTTCGGCCTTCCACGGCGCGGCCCGGTTCAAGCGAAGCGTGACGCTCCCAGCACCACGGCCGCGATCAGCAGCAGGAGTTTCCGGCGCGTGCCGAAAATCGCCTGATCGACCGGACTTTCGCGTACTTCGTCAGTCAGTATCCCGTCTTCACTTCTTGTCTTCGCTACGCTCATCTTTTCCGCTCCGCCACGGTTCCTTCACCACCTCGCCGCAACTGCACCGAAATCCGCCTCATGTAACCCCCGCGGCCTATTCATAAGGGGCGGGATGGAACACCGACATCGCTTCTTCGAGCATCGCCTCGCGCGAAGGGAAGCGGCGCTGATCGTAGCAGGCCAGGGGATTCGCCACCGCGTTGATCAGACACCGGTTGCAGAAGGAGCATGGCCTCTCCGGATCCTCCCCGCGCTGCAGAATATGCGGCAGATCGTTGTTGGCGATCAGCGGACGCGCGATCGTCACCGCGTCCGTATAGCCTTCTGAAATCACCTTGCGAATCAGCGCGCCGCTTTGATAACCGCCCGTGTTGAGGATCGGCACTTTGACATGCTTCTTGATTTCACGCGCTTCCACCGCGCAAACGCCTTCCACCGGGCGGTCTTTCTTGGTCCGGTTCCACAGGCCCAGAAAGATCGGCCGCAGCGCCTTGTAGTGGAACATCGTGTAATTCAGGAAGCCCCGCTTGCCGCTCGAAGCCATGCCGCCGTACCACCAGTTCAGTTCATCGGCGGGGAAGCCGCCCGAAGGGAGTTGCGGGTGCGGGAACATGCTGCCGATGGAAACATGAATCGCGTCCACGCCAGCCGCTTCCACCCATTTGCACACCTGAATCGATTCCTCGAGTGTGTTTCCCTTCTTTTCCCACGGATAAAGCGCATTATTGTTATCTACCGCACTGATTTTCGCCTGAAGATGGAAATCGTCGCCTACTTCCCGCCGGATTGCGTGGATGATTTCGAGCAGAAAACGCGCCCGGTTTTCGAGCGACCCGCCGTATTCGTCTTTCCGGTTATTGATAGCGGAACTCAGAAACTGCGTGATCAGATAACCGTGCGACGAGTGTAGTTCCACGCCGTCCAGACCGGCCGCCCTCGCGCGCCTCGCCCCGTCGGCGAAATGCTGCACCGTCTCCTTGATTTCCGCCTTCGTCATGGCCTGGCAGAGCAGGCCATGAAAAGTATCCATATTGTCGGTCGAAGAGAGCGATTTGTTCATCAGGTTTTCCACGCCGGGCACGTCCCGCTGACGGCCCGAATGGCTGAGCTGCATGATGAATTTGCAGTCGTATTCATGCACCGCCTTGCCGACTTCCCTCCAGAACGGGATCTTGTCGTCGTTGTCGATCATGGCGTAATTGGGCAGGATCCGGCCGCGCACGTGGACCGGAACGAACGACGTGATGATCGCGCCGATTCCGCCTTTCGCGAACTTCGACTCCCAGTTGATCCGGGCCCGGTTTCCCGAACCGTTGTAGTTATCGAATCTGCCGGAAATGCTCGACCGGAACAGCCGGTTCTTAACGGTCAGATTGCGGAACTTCAGCGGCTGAAAGATGACGTCGTTATCCATTTAATTGCTCCATTTGACAGCGATCCGGCCGGTGGACCGGGTATATTAAGCACGGGTTTAATGAATGTTATGTTACGTAGTGAGCGGAGTCAAGGGTATAGTTACAAAAAATCCGGCGTGAAAGCGGGATGTTTGCGCGCCTGTCGGCATCGGAGCTGGCTGCCGTCCGGAGGGCCGCATTTCCGGAATTCCGCGCTTCGCCCGCAGGACTGAAGAAGCCGCCGCGCCCGGCAAACGGCGCGTTCGGTAGTATAGGTTGTCACTCCGAAACGGAAGGGAACAAGAATGACGGAATACAGCATTGGTCTCGATCTCGGCGGCACGAATCTGCGTGCCGCGGCAGTAGACCGGACAGGCAGGATGCTGGATAAAGTTTCTGGCAAAACGCAGTATTCAGAAGGGCGCGAGGCGATCGTGCACGACATGGTGGAGGCGATCCGCGCGGTGCGGGACCGCTTTGGAAAGGAGAACCTGGCGGGCATCGGCATCGGTGTCCCGGGCTTCATTTCGCTGGAAGACGGAGTCATCCGGAACTGCAACAATATTGCTTCGCTGGAAAATTTTCCCATCCGCGACGAGATCGGCCGGCGTCTCGACACCACGGTAATTCTGGAAAACGACGCGAATGCCGCGGCATTGGGTGAGAAGTGGATCGGCGCGGGACGCGATGTGAACGATCTCATCATGCTGACGCTCGGCACCGGCATCGGCGGCGGCATCATCTCGAACGGCAAGGTGTTGCGCGGCGTGAACGGCATGGCCGGAGAACTCGGTCACATCACCGCCGTCCCGAACGGCAATCCCTGCGGCTGCGGGAACACCGGTTGCGTGGAAAAACACGGCTCGGCGACGGCCATTATCGCCATGGCCAGGTTGCTGGGTCTCGGCGAGAACGTAACCGCCAAAGACATCTACGATCTCGCGGTCGCGGGCAATGAGAAGGCGATCATGATCTTTACCTCGATGGGCGAATCGATCGGCCTTGTGCTTGCGACGCTCGTCAACGTCTTTAACTTCCCGCTATACCTGATTGCCGGCGGCGTGATCGGCGGCTGGGATCTGTTCGCGCCCGCGATGCTGGCGGAAACCCGGCGAAGGTCGTTCACTTTTCGCTCAACTGGCACCCGCGTTGAACAGGCGCAGCTGGGCAATGAAGCGGGGCTCTACGGCGCTGCCTACCTGCCCTGGAGCGAACGTAAGGGCATCTGAAAACTGAAGGGCGCATAAAAAACTCATATGTGGCTGGGGATCGATATCGGAACGGGCGGCAGCCGCGCTCTGCTGGTGAATCGCGCGGGTGAGGTGGTCGCGGCTCACACCGTGGCGCACGAAGACATGGAGATGGCGGCGCCGCTCTGGGCGGAGCAGCGGCCGGACAATTGGTGGGACGCGGCCGTCGAAGCCATCCGCGGTGTGCTCGCGCGGGCCGGCGTGACCGGAGACGCCGTGCAGGGGATCGGACTTTCCGGCCAGATGCACGGCCTCGTGCTTCTGGATGCGGAGAACCGCGTGATCCGCCCCGCCCTCATCTGGTGCGATCAGCGCAGCCAGGCGCAGGTGGACTGGGTCAATCGCACGGTCGGCAAGGCGCGCGTGCTGGAGTGCATCGCCAACCCGGTGCTCACCGGCTTCACCCTGCCGAAACTGCTATGGGTCCGCGACAACGAGCCCGCGCTCTATGAACGGGTCCGGAAAGTCCTCCTGCCCAAGGACTACGTGCGCTTCCGGCTCACGGGCGAGTTCGCGACGGAGGTCTCCGACGCCTCCGGCACGGCCCTCTTCGACGTCGTGAACCGGCGCTGGTCGTATGACCTGGCCGACGCCGTGGGCGTGGACCGCGCCGTGTTGCCGGCGTGTTTCGAATCGAGTGAGATCACCGGAACGGTTACCGCCGAAGTGGCGTCGCTCACCGGTCTGCGCGCGGGCACCCCGGTCGCGGGCGGCGGCGGCGATCAGGCGGCCAGCGCGGTGGGCAACGGAATCGTCTCCCCCGGCATCGTCTCCTGCACGCTGGGCACGTCGGGCGTCGTCTTCGCGCACATGGAAGAGGTGGCGTATGACGCGGCAGGCCGCGTCCACACCTTCTGTCACGCCGTCAAGGGAAAGTGGCACGTCATGGGCGTTACCCAGGGCGCGGGCCTCAGTCTTCAGTGGTTCCGCAATCAGCTCGCCCCGGGCGTCGAATATGATGCGCTGATGGACGAGGCATCCACCGCTCCGGCCGGTTCACACGGTCTTTACTGGCTGCCTTATCTCATGGGCGAGCGCACGCCGCATCTGGACGCCCTTGCGCGTGGCGGCTGGGTCGGTCTCACCGCGAAACACCGCCGCGCCGAACTCATCCGTTCCCTGATCGAGGGAGTGAGCTACAGCCAGAAGGACTGCCTGGACATCGTGGAATCACTCGGTGTCCCGGTGGCCTCCGTGCGTGCCTCGGGCGGCGGCGCGAAAAGCCCGTTCTGGCGTCAGTTACTCGCGGACGTGTTCGCCCGTCCCGTGGTCACGCTGGCCTCGCAGGAAGGCTCGGCGCTCGGCGCCGCGCTGCTGGCCATGGTGGGCACCGGCGAGTATGCGAGTGTGCCGGAAGTCTGCGGCGCGGTCATCCGCGAGGCCGCCCGGGTGGAGCCAGGCGCGGAGAATACCGCCGTCTACGCGCGCGGCCACCGCGTCTTCCAGTCGCTTTATCCCGCATTGCAGCCGGTTTTTCCGGATATGTAACAAAAAGAAGTGTCACATCCGGGCGGCTCGTCAATCCGCCCCGTGGCACACGCGCCTGGCTGCGATAATGGCCCCATGCGCCACCTCGTAGTGTTGCTGTGCGTCGCCCTCAGCGGCCTGGCGCAGCAGCGGCGGGTCGTCACCGACGCCATGGTTCGGGAGGTTCAGAACTCGGCGATCCTCATCGACACGCATAACGACGTCACCAGCCGCACCGTGGACGGTTTCGACATCGGCAAGCGCGCTTCCGACGGCCACACGGATATTCCGAGACTGCGCGAAGGCGGTGTGGGCGCCGTCTTTTTCGCGGCTTACGTCGCGGCCGATTACGCGAAGGACAAAACCGCCGCCCACCGCGCGCTGGAAATGATTGATACGGTTCGCACCGATATCGCCGCGCGTTATCCCGATACCTTCTCTTTTGCCACCAGCGCCGCCGAAATCGAAGCCGCTCACCGGCAAGGGAAAATCGCGGCGCTCATCGGCATCGAAGGCGGCCACGCCATCGAAGACGATCCTCGACTGCTGCGCGACTTCTACGCTCTGGGCGTGCGCTACATGACGTTGACGCACACCAACACCAACAACTGGGCCGATTCCTCCGGCGATCTGCGCGACCGCGCCGTGAAGCGGCACAACGGCCTGACATCCCAGGGAAAGCAGATTGTCGCCGAAATGAACCGCCTCGGCATGATGGTCGATATCTCGCATGTGTCCGGCAAGACTTTCTACGATGCCCTGGAAGCTTCGAAAGCGCCTCTGATTGCATCACATTCTTCGTGCCGTGCGCTTTCCGGCGTCCCGCGTAACATGACGGACGAGATGATCGTGGCGCTGGCGAAAAGGGGCGGCGTGATCCATATCAATTTCAATTGCGAGTTTTTATCCGAAAAGACCGCCGAATCCGAGCGAAATAAGCCGGAACGGACCCGCGGCACGAATGTTCTGCCCGCGACGTTGTCGGATGTGGTGGATCATATCGACCATGTCGTCAAACTCGCCGGCCTGAGCGCTGTTGGAATCGGAAGCGATTTCGACGGCATCAAATGTACACCGAGGGGGCTCGAAGACGTGTCGAAGTTTCCCAATCTCACTCGCGCACTGCTGGAACACGGTTATTCACCGGACGATATCCGGAAAATCTATGGCGGCAACACACTTCGGGTCATGCGGGCGGTGGAACACGCACGTGCCCAATAGTTCGCTGCGGGGTGAACTGCGGCGGGAGTTGACCGCCGCCCGCGCGGCCACCGATCACCTGTTCGATGTCATTTCCCCGGATGCGCTTTACCAGCGTCCCATCGAGGAGCGGCACCGTCTCATTTTTTACCTGGGCCATCTGGATGCCTTCGACTGGAATCTGCTGGCGCGCCGGTCCATGAGCGAAAGTTCCTTTCATCCGTCTTTCGATTCCCTCTTCGAGCGCGGCATCGACCCCGCGCCCGGCCAGGCGCCCGCCGACACCAAAGCCGACTGGCCGGCCCGGGCCGAGGTCGGGCAGTACAACGCGCGCGCCCGGCATTGGATTGACGAGCACCTCGACGAACTTGACCCCTGGGTGCTGCAGATGGCGATCGAGCATCGCCTGATGCATGCCGAGACCCTCGCCTACCTGATGCACAACCTCCCATACACGGAGAAACAAGGCGAGTCGCCGGTCGCCGCCACGGCACTGCCCGTTGCGCCGAACCCGCTGGTCCGCATCGCCGCGGGCCCGGTTCGCCTGGGCACCCCGCGCGACACCTTCGGCTGGGACAATGAACATCTGGCCCACACGGTCGACGTGCCGGAGTTCGCCATTTCGAAATATAAAATCTCCAACCGCGAATATCTGGACTTCGTTCGTGAAGGCGGCGTCGCGCCGAATTTCTGGACGCGTGAACAGGGCGAGTGGCTCTGGCGTGGCATGTTCGGCGCCGTTCCGCTGCCCCTCGACTGGCCCGTCTGGACCACGTGGCAACAGGCCCAAGCCTATGCAAACTGGCGGGGACTGGCGCTTCCCGCGGAAGCCCAGTGGCAAAAGGCCGCAGCCATGCAGCAGCCCGATCCCGCGCGCGACAATTTCGGCTTTGAGCGCTGGGATCCCGTGCCGGTGCAGGCCGCGGAAGACGATGGCAATCCAGCGGCGGCCCCGGTCCAAATGACCGGCAACGGCTGGGAATGGACCCGCGATCTTTTCGCCCCTTTCGCCGGCTTCGAGGCGCACCCGGCGTATCCCGGCTACTCGGCCGACTTCTTCGATGGTCAGCATTACGTTATGAAAGGCGCTTCGCCGCGTACCGGCCATCTGCTGGTCCGGCCAGGCTTCCGCAACTGGTTCCGTCCGGAATATCCGTACATGTACGCGGGCTTCCGGCTTGTAGAAAGATAACGACGGAGCGATAACGGAGGAGGTTCAAAGCATGTTTGCAGCGGTTTCCGAAACGATCGGTACGTCCGCATTCGCGCGCGACGTGTCGGAAGGGCTGATGGACGGCACGCGCAAGACGCTGCCTTCCTCCTGGCTGTACGACGAAGTGGGCTCGGCGCTGTTCGAAGTAATTACACTGCTTCCGGAATATGGACTCACCAGGGCCGATGCGGCGCTCCTGCGCGACGCCGCTCCGGAGATCGTCCGGCTCGCGGGCGAACCGGAGCGAGTGATCGAACTGGGCAGTGGCTCGGGCACGAAAACACGCTACATTCTGGAAGCCGCCGCGGCCGAACAGGACATCACCTACCTGCCCATCGACATCTCGGGCGCCGCGCTGTCCGCCTGTTCCTCACTGCTCGGCAAGCTGCCGGGCGTCTCCGCGCAGCCTCTTGAAGCCACTTACCTCGATGGCATCGAGTACTCACTGCGGGGCAGGGAAGCTGATGAGCGCGCGCTGATTCTCTTCCTCGGCAGCACCATCGGCAACTTCACTCCCCGCGAGGCCGAAGACTTTCTCGACGCTGTTCGCGAAAAACTGCGGCCCGGCGACTCCCTCCTGCTCGGGGCCGATCTCGTGAAGCCCCGCGAACAGCTTCTGCGCGCTTATGACGATGCCCTCGGCGTCACCGCGGCCTTCAACTTAAATCTGCTCGGACGAATTAACCGCGAATTAGGCGGCGAATTTGTGCTGAGCCGGTTCGCGCACGAAGCACGTTTCGACGAACGCCATTCGCGGATTGAGATGCATATCCGCTCGCTCACGCGGCAGCGTGTCTGGATCGGCGCGCTCGACCGCGCCGTCGAGTTCGAAGACGGCGAGACCATCTGGACCGAGAGTTCACACAAATTCCGGCCCAAAGAAATTGCCGCCATTGGCGAGCGCGTCGGCTGGGAAATGAAGCGGCAGTGGCTCGACCCGGATTGGGGCTTCTCGGAAACGCTGTTCTCCGCATGAGCCTGATCGAATTCCGGCAGACCGCCTTTCGAATCGGGTCGAAATCCATCCTCGAAAACTTCACGCTCGCCATCGAACCGGGCGAAACCGTCGTGCTCCTGGGCCGCAGCGGCTCCGGCAAAACCACGGCGCTCCGCCTGATCAACGGCATGCACCTGCCCACCGGCGGCCAGGTGCTGGTGGAGGGCCGCGCGACCACGGATTGGGATCTCGTCCGTCTGCGGCGTTCCATCGGCTACGTCATCCAGGAAAGCGGTCTGTTTCCGCACTTCACCGTGGAGCGGAACGTCGGCCTCGGGCCGCGTCTCGAAGGCTGGCCGGACGCGCGCATCGCGGAGCGAGTCGGCGCCGTTCTCGACAGCGTTTCCTTGCCCCGTGACGACTTCCGCGCGCGCCTGCCGAAACAGCTTTCCGGCGGTCAGCGCCAGCGCGTCGGCGTGGCCCGCGCCCTCGCCGCCGACCCGAAAATCCTGCTCTTCGATGAACCCTTCGGCGCACTCGACCCCGTGACGCGCCTCGAACTACAACGCGAGTTCCTGCGCCTCCGCGCGGAAGCCGGCCGCACTTCCGTTTTCGTCACGCACGACGTTCGGGAAGCCATGAAACTCGGCACCCGCATCGCGCTGCTGCAGGCCGGACAACTGGTCTTCATCGGCACGCCCGCCGAATTCCAGGCCTGCCGGATTCCGGAAGCCCGCGCCTTTCTGGAGGTCTTTGAAGATGGTGAGTGAGGTCTTGGAAGATGCTGAGTGATGTGCTTCAGGACCTTCTCGACGAAGGCCTGCCCCTGCTCGGCGAGCACCTGGTGCTGGTGCTGAGCGCCATCCTCATCGCGTCGGCGATCGCCATTCCGCTCGGCGTCGCCGTGGCCGCGAACCCGCGCTGGCGGCGCATCGCCATCGGAATCGCCAATATCGGACAAACCATCCCGAGTCTGGCCCTTTTTGGTTTTCTGATTCCGATTCCTTTCATCGGTGGCATCGGACAGCATACGGCGATCATCGCCCTGGTGGTTTACGCCCTTCTGCCGATCCTGCGCAACACCGTCACCGGCATTCTCGGCGTGGACCCCGCGGTTCGCGATTCCGCCGTCGCAATGGGCATGACCGACGGCCAGATTCTGCGGATGGTGGAATTGCCGCTCGCCGCGCCCGTCATCATTTCCGGACTGCGGATCGCCACGGTCACCACCATTGGCACCGCGACCATCGCGGCGGCCATCGGCGCGGGCGGCCTGGGCGTTTTCATTTTCCGCGGCATCGCCTCCGTCGATAAGGTCCAGATCCTCGCCGGCGCGGTCCCTTCGGCTTTGCTGGCCCTCGCGGCGGACGGCGCGCTCAGCTGGATCGAGAAGCGGTGGGTCGCGGCTTAATCATGCGAAGCATTCCGCTGCTTGCCTTGTTCTGCTGCCTCTTCGCGGGCTGTTCGCGCGAGCCCCGGATCCGCGTCGGCTCGAAGAATTTCAGCGAACAGCTGATCCTCGGCGAGATCGTCGCGCAGCATCTGGAATCGCGGCTCCACGGTCACGTCAGCCGGAAACTCGACCTCGGCGGCACGCTCCTCGCGCAGCAGGCGCTGGTGAACGGCGGCATCGACGTCTATCCGGAGTACACCGGCACGGCGCTCACCGGCGTGCTGAAACAAGCGCCTTCAAAGGATCCCGCCAAAGTGCTCGAACAGGTGCGCCGCGGCTACGCGCAATGGCATCTTCGCTGGCTGGATCCCCTGGGCTTCGAGAACACCTTCGCCATGGCCGTGCGCAAAGAAGACGCGCCGGCCGCAACGCTGACCGAGGCGGCGAAATCACGCTCCTGGCGTCTGGGCGCGGGGTATGAATTCGCGCACCGGCCGGACGGCCTGCCCGGTCTGCTCTCCACATATGGGCTGAAGATGAGCGGCTCGGCGAAGACGATGGACCTCGGACTTCTTTATCAGGCTCTGGCCCGCAGGCAGGTCGATATGGTCGCCGGCAACAGCACGGACGGCATGCTCGCCGTGTTGCCGGTCAAAGTTCTGCAGGACGACCGGCATTATTTTCCGCCTTACGAATGCGCTCTGGTAGTCCGCGAAGACGCCGAAGAGCGCTTTCCAGGCATCACGGCGGCGCTGGGCGAGCTTTCCGGCCGCATCGGCAGCGACGCCATGAGGCGGATGAATTATGAACTGGACGGAAAACATCGCCCGGCGCGGGAAATCGCGCGCAATTTTTTGAAGTCCCAGGGCTTATAGCCGTTTTCATAGAGATTTTGCCTCCGCCGGGCGCGAACACCGGTAGAAAATGCGGATTCGGTCTTCCTGTAGCCACTAACTCTTTTATTTTGAGGGTTTTGATCGTTTGGCATGGCTCGTGCCATAACGCACCGTGAGGCTGAACCCTTCATGAAAGAGCAGAGTAACCCACTTCAGGCAGCCAGTCCTCGCAGACGATCGATCTGGCTGCCGGTTTTGGGCGCGGGTGTCATCGCCATTGGCGGAGCCACCGTCTATCAAAGCACGCAGACCGAAGATCTCCGCCGGCAGTTCGCTGCCTCCCAGCGGGATAACAACGCGCTTCGCGCCAAGCTGAGCGAAACCGATTCGGAACTGCAAAGCGCCCTAAAATCGCTGCGGGACGAACTGGCCGAAACCCGTTTGGCGAACACAGCCGATGTGGCTCAGGCGCGCACCGCCGCCTCGATCCATGCCGATATCGTGGCGAATCGCATTGCACAAATCCAGCAGCAACAGGCGCAAAGAATGACCGAGGAACTGGGCAAGGTCAAAGAATCCACGCAGGAGGCGTACACGCGTCTCGACGGCATCACCAGCGACTTCGGCTCGGTCCGCACCGACGTGGCCTCCGCCCGTTCCGATCTCCAGGAGACTCGCTCCGATCTGCAACGCTCCCGCGGCGATCTGGGGATGATGAGCGGTCTGATTGCCACCAATGCAAGAGAAGTGCAAGTGCTGAAAGATCTGGGTGACCGCAATATCTTCCAGTTCAGTCTGAACAAAGGCGCCGCCCTGCAGCGCGTGGGCGATATTCAGGTGGCGCTGAAAAAGGTGGATGCGAAGCGCAACCGCTATACCCTTGCCGTGATGGCGGACGACAAATTAGTCGAGAAGAAAGACCGCGCCATCAATGAGCCGGTTCAGTTCTACACCGCCAAAGTTCATCAGCCCTATGAACTGGTCGTAAATGAAGTTCGCAAAGATAAGGTCGTCGGTTATCTGGCGACACCAAAGTTGGTTTTCTCCCGCACCACGGCCGGCTTACAGTAGCCGGACCTCAGCGCCGGGTCGCCACCAGCGCGGTCCACGCGCTGTTCCCTTTCGTGTCCCACGCCTTCAGAACAATGGTATTGGTGCCGGTCAGAAGCGGGATCTGCGAGGCCTGCCAGTGATCCGTCCCCGCCGCCACTCCCGACGCACCAGCCGCCGTCTGCCACGTAACCCGGCTGATTCCCGCCACTCCCGTCGCCGTTCCGCTCACCGTCAGGAAGGCCCCATTAACAGGAAACACCGAAGCGGCGGGGTTCGTTGCTTTGATGCCGACGGGCAGCGCAGGACCCGCGCCCGACGGAGCCTGCAGCACGACCGTAGCGACTTCGGACGTGCTTTTCTGCGCCGCGTCAAAGGCGGTCACGGTGATCGCATTCGCGCCGTTGACCAGTGTGATTCCGCTCGCCGTGAATGACGTGGCAGCCTGGGACGAAGTCTGCACCAGCGCCTTTCCGCTGCTCCCGTGATCCGTCTGCCACTGCACCGAGTAGGGCGCGGTCCCGCCGCTCAAGGTTCCGGTTACCGAGATGCCACTCAACGTCGTGGACGCCGGACCGGGGTCGAGCACCATCCGCAAGGCCACCGGAGCCGGTGGCGTCGCCCCGGAGCCTGTCGGGTTGGCGGGCTTGGTCACGGGAGCGGCAGACGCCCCCGAATCCGGCAAGCCATACAAAGTCTGCGCCGCGCCGATATCGTTGGCGGAAAGCGCCGAATGGCTCCGGTAATAGGGATACATCACGTCACCTGGTTTGTCCGAGTGTCCCAGGCCGATCGCATGCCCCGCCTCGTGCAGCGCCACGCTGTAAATGTCGATATCGCCCCCCGCATGCCAGTTCTCATCGGCGTCGAGATGCATATCGCCGGCAATCGTCTCCGTGTTGATGGGCACGGGATAAAACGTATGGGCGAGCGTTCCGCCCGGCCCGTCGAAAGGCCATGGATCCCCGTGCGCGCCACTCACGAATTTCACGGTCACGGTACGCGGCGAGGAGGCGATTGCCACGGGCTGAAAGATCAGATTGGTGTGTTTCGCCCATTCGGAAAACGCCCGCACCACCTCGCTCTGAACCGTCAGAGCCGGCACTTTCGGCGTTACGGAGCTAAAGAAATAGCCGAGGTGCGCGGCGTTGTCCGCATCGAGACTCCAGCCATGCACGATGTTGGCGTACTGTCCGATGATGCCCGCGTTACTGGCGATCCCCGCGCAGGCGATCGCCTCCGCATCCGTCAGCAGCGCCGGATCCGCCGGGAACAGGTACGCCACTTCATCATGTAGTGCCAGCGCCGCAAGTTGCGCCGCGGTGGCCTGCACCAGAGCGTGGTTGGACCGCAGCACCGCGGGCCGCAGCAGCGCCACCTGTTCCGCTCCGCCCACCGTCTCCTGTTGCCCCGCCGTCACATCGGCATGAAACTCCACAATCACCGCGGCCGTGTCTTCGGGCTGCTGGAAGGCAAGGCCCAGCAGCGGACTGAGCTTATCCGAAGGCTGCAGCCCGCCGATCCAGCGGACCCCGGGTCGTGGCGGCAACTGACCGCCCGGAGCCGCCACCACCACGGCATTGTCCGGCAGCGCCGCCACCACCGTGATGCCGTCCCGCGAAAAGGAATCCAGATCGTCCGCCCCGGCCGCATGATCGAACTGCACGATCTTATGCACTGTCGCGGTGTCCGTGTCCCCTGTTGTGTCTCCTGTCGGCCCGGTCGCGGAACCGCCCTGCAGCGTTCTCGTCTTCAGGTGAATATCCTGCGCGAAAACCACTCCCCCGATCAGAAGCGCGAAAGCACCGGCTCGCCTGTACATGCAGATTCATCGGCGGAAGCTTCCGGCTCCTGCATATCCCCGTGAAGCACCACCACCGGATACCCCCGCGCTAACCTGAATGCGAATGCGTCCCGTTTGTCTGACAATTGCCGGCTCCGACTGCAGCGGAGGAGCCGGACTACAGGCCGACCTGAAGACGTTCCACCAGTTCGGCGCCTACGGGACCTCTGCCGTCACCCTCGTGACCGTGCAGAACACCGTCCGCGTCTCGCGTGTGGAAATACTCCCTCCGGAACTGGTCACGCAGCAGATCCTGGCCGTGATCGAAGACCTGCCGCCCGCCGCCGCGAAAACCGGCGCGCTCGGCTCGGCCGCCGTGGTCCGGGCGGTCGCCGGCATTCTCCGTGAAACGGCGCCCAGGTTTCCCCTCGTGGTCGATCCCGTGATGATCAGCAAGCACGGCACGCCCCTGCTCGACGAACCCGCGCGCGCCGCCCTTTGTGACCACTTACTGCCTCTTGCGGCCCTCGTCACCCCCAATATCGAAGAAGCCGCTGCACTCGCCCGCATGCCGGTCCGGAACATCTCCGAAATGCGCGAAGCGGCCCGCCGCATCGGCGCTTTCGGGCCCCGGGCCGTGCTGGTCAAAGGCGGCCATCTGGAGGGCGATGCGCTGGACCTCCTCTACGCCGACGGCCATTTTCTCGAACTCACCTCGCCGCGCTTCGACACGCCGCATACCCACGGCACCGGTTGCACCAGCTCGGCCGCGATCACCGCCAGCCTTGCCCTTGGAGCCAGCCTCGAACAGGCCGTCCGCGCCGCCAAAGAATTCATCACGGAAGCCATCCGGACCGCCCCTGGTCTCGGCCACGGCCACGGTCCCGTCAACCACTGGGCATCACGGTATAATCAGCTTTCCCGACATGACTAAGGTTCAGAAGCACTTTCGCCTGGAGCGCAAGCTCGACGAGACCCTGATGCAGCAGATTGCCGATGCCAACTCCATCTACGGCATCGAATGGATTCGCATCGCACCCTCCCGCGAGGAACTGATCGTCGAATTCGACGCGTCCCGCCTTCGCACGAACGACGTGGAAATGGCGCTGCAGCGCGCCGGCATCCCCGTCTCGGACGCACCCGCTCGCTGAATTCACGCGCAGCGGGAGATCACGAAAGCGTATTCCCACGCCGTCTCCCGCAGCTTTTCGTAGCGTCCCGATGGGCCCCCATGGCCCGCGCCCATATTTGTTTTCAGCACGATGACGTTGTCCCCGGTATGCAGGCTGCGTAGCTTCGCCACCCATTTGGCGGGCTCCCAGTAGGGCACGCGCGGATCGTTCAGACCAGCCGTAACCACGATATTCGGGTACGCCTTCGCCTCCACGTTTTCATAGGGCGCGTAGCTGCGCATGTAATCGTAAAAGCCGCGTTCTTCCGGATTTCCCCACTCCTCGTACTCGATCACCGTCAGCGGCAGCGTGGGGTCCAGCATCGTGTTCACCACATCCACGAACGGAACATGCGTCGCGACCACCTGAAACAACTCCGGCCGCATATTTGTAATCGCGCCCATCAGCAGCCCCCCGGCGCTCCGGCCCGATACCGC
>Ga0118677_10008748_pt1 | contig 14872 bp, 17 predicted proteins | sample AliMusrvi5mmetaG_FD_86154 | JGI IMG/M metagenome (GOLD analysis project Ga0118677, IMG submission 86154)
CTTCCTGCACTTGATACCTTTGCCATGACGCCAACCAAATCGTTGAGCGTTATAGTACCCTCACCATACAAATCGCCTGCTTTTGCCAATTTTTCTCCAATCAGTTTAGTTGCTGTGAGATTGTTTCTGATCAATACCAAGTCACTCAGATTAATCAAACCGTTACCATCCACATCTCCATACATTGTAATTGTATAAGTAGTAACATTTCCATTCACCGTCACTTGAACCGTTGTCCCTGTGCCAACATTTTGATTATCATCAAGGGGCTGATTGTCGACATCGGTGAGCACTGCAGTCGCTCCGCTTGGTGTAATTTTGCTCTTGAATTGACCTGCCGTTGTTCCTTCAGCCACATTGGTGATGATGTTTTCCGCAGACTCCGTTACGAAAGCGGAGTGCACAGGGTACAGCGAGTACCGGCAACCGAGGCGCAGGGCAGAATCCACACCTCCACAGCGACCGTAGCGGTGCTACCTGAGGCCGAAGAAGTTGATATCGAACTCCGTCCCCAGGATCTTCGGATCGAGGTCTGTCGCGCAGGCGGGCCCGGGGGGCAGGGTGTCAACACAACTGATTCTGCCGTTCAGGTCATGCACATCCCTACCGGCAAAATCGTTCGCTGTCAGGACGGAAGGAGTCAGCAAAAAAACAAGGAAAAGGCCCTCAAAATCCTTCGCTCCCGACTGCTGGAAGAAAAACGTGCCGAGGAGGAACAGAAATATGCGGCGCACCGAAAGAGTCAGATCGGATCAGGAGGACGGGAGGAAAAAATCCGGACTTACAATTTTCCACAGAACCGTCTCACTGATCACCGCATCGGTCTTACCCTCTATAATCTCGACCGTGTCATGGAGGGAAACATCGGGGATCTTATTGTTGCAATCGAAGCCGCGGATACCCAACAGAGACTTGAGGATTCGGCATCGGAGCCGCCTGCCGCGTGAACAAGGAAGAAATGCCCCTTTTGGAGGTCTTGCAGGGTGCTGCTGCTTATCTCGAAAAACAGGAAGTGGAACAAGCGCGGCTCAACGCAGAGCATCTCCTAGCACATGTTCTTAACATCAAACGACTTGAACTTTACCTTCAGTTTGACCGACCGTTGAGTGAAACAGAACGGGCGCCCCTTCGCAATCTTGTGCGACAGCGAGGGGCAGGCAGACCTCTTCAGCACCTCCTAGGAACTGTTGAATTCTGTGGTCGAACCTTCCGTTCTGATCCACGGGCACTAATACCACGACCCGAGACCGAGCAACTCGTCGAGAGGGCTCTCACTTACGCACCCCCACAGGATATTCTGGATGTGGCCACCGGAAGCGGAGTCATTGCAATATCGTTGGCGATCGGATTTCCTAAGGCACGCGTTAAAGCCACGGATATTTCTAACGATGCTCTGTTACTAGCAACAGAGAATGCCAGTTTACTCAATGTAAACACCGTCTGCTTTGAAAAAGCGGATCTCTTCCCAACCGACTCCCTTTGCTACGATCTGATCACCGCAAATCTCCCTTACATTCCTACCGATGAGATATCCATGCTTGACCGAGAGGTAGCCCATGATCCCATTCTTGCCCTGAACGGCGGGAGTGATGGTCTTGAACTCATCGGGCGATTCGTATCAATGGCACTGTCACACCTCAATCCCGACGGGCGGATTCTTATGGAAATTGGCCACGATCAGGATCTCAGGGTGATAAAATTGCTTTCGGAACATAATTATCGCGACATTCTCTCGTTCCGGGATTACCAAGGCATTCCTCGTTTCATTGAAGCGGTCAAAGGCAGAACAGCTGAAAGTTTATAGACACGAATCATGGATAAAATTCTCGTGCACGGCGGGCGAAGGCTCGAGGGCGATGTCCGCATTGGCGGTTCTAAAAACTCTGCTCTCCCAATTCTGGCCGCCACACTCCTAACCAAGGACCGGTGCATTATCGACCGGGTGCCGGACCTTAGCGACATCCACTATATGCTCACCATCCTGGGCCGTCTTGGTTGTGAGGTCGAGCGTGCCAGCGGCGTCGTACAGATCCGTGCTGAGAAAATCATCACAGAGGCTCCATATGACATAGTCAGGAAGATGCGTGCATCCGTTTGCGTGCTCGGCCCGCTGCTTGGACGTGCCAAAGCTGCGAGAGTTTCACTTCCGGGCGGTTGCGTCATCGGCGATCGGCCAATTGATCTTCATCTCAAGGGTTTTGAAGCACTCGGCGCAAGTGTCAGAGTTAAGGGTGGAGATGTAATCCTTGAAGGGCGGCAACTCCGTGGATCCCGCATCAATCTGCGTGGACGGCATGGACCAACAGTGCTCGGCACAGGCAATATCATGATGGCAGCGGTACTAACCGAAGGAACAACAGTCATAGAGGGAGCCGCAGAGGAGCCTGAGGTTGTTGATCTAGCCCGCTTTCTCAGCGCTATGGGTGCAAAAATTTCAGGCGCAGGAACTCAGCATATTGAAATCGAGGGGGTAAAGGAACTCCACGGAGCAAAACATTCCGTGATTCCAGACAGGATCGAAGCAGGAACTTTCCTCGTTGCTGGTGCAATCGCCGGACACAGGGTGACAATCCGTAGGGCTGAGCCGAGTCATCTGGACGCGGTCATCACGGCCCTGAAACGCTCTGGCTTTGAACTGAGTCATACTGAGGACAGCGTCACCATCTCTCAGAATGGCTCACGAAGACCTCTCCATTTAGAAACCCTCCCATATCCCGGCTTCCCGACCGATATGCAAGCGCAGTTTTGCGCTCTTATGTCGACCATGGATGGCACAAGCGTCGTGACAGAGACTGTGTTTCCCCAGCGCTTCATGCACATCTCAGAATTGAAGCGAATGGGGGCGAATATTGAATTGGACGACCATCGTGCCACCATCCATGGAGTCGAGCGACTGAGTGCAGCACCTGTCATGGCAAGTGACCTCAGGGCTTCAGCTGCACTTGTTCTAGCGGCCCTCCCTGCCGATGGGGTAACCGAGATCAGCCGAGTTTATCACATCGACCGAGGCTACGAAGCAATTGATGAGAAGCTGAGTGGACTTGGTGCGCATATTGAGCGCATTAAAGCCTGACCGATAGATTCAGAGATTAATTTCGAAGTGTATTATCTCCTTCGATGATCGTAAAAACATCCAGACTTCTCAAGGATGTGTCATCCTGATGGGGTCAACCCACTGGTCAAACTGTTCTGAAGTTAAATAGCCCAAGACGAGAGCGGCCTCCTTCAGGCCGGTCTTTTCCTTGTGTGCTTTTTTTGCAATCTGAGCAGCCTTATCATAACCAATGTAAGGATTGAGTGCTGTTACGAGCATAAGTGAATTCCGGACATATTCTGCAATTGTGTCCCTGTTTGCAGTAATTCCGTTAACACAATGTTCGGTAAACGAGTGACAGGCATCCGAGAGAAGCCGCACGGAGTGAAGAAAGTTGTGAATGATGACCGGTTTAAAGACATTTAGTTCAAAGTTTCCCTGGGAGGCTGCAATTCCAATTGCAACGTCGTTTCCCATGACCTGAACGGCCACCATCGTTACAGCCTCGCACTGAGTAGGATTCACCTTGCCTGGCATAATCGATGAACCCGGTTCATTCTCAGGGAGGGAGAGTTCACCCAAGCCGCAGCGGGGCCCAGAAGCAAGCCAGCGGAGATCGTTGGCAATCTTCATGAGGGACGTGGCGAGCGACTTTAACGCTCCGCTTGCAAAGACAAATTCACCATGGGAGGAAAGGGCCGAAAACTTGTTCTTAGCAGAAACAAACTCAATTCCGGTTAACTGACGGAGATGAAGCGCCACTCTATCTCCGAACTCTGGGTGGGCATTCAGGCCCGTGCCAACAGCGGTCCCACCGATGGCAAGGGAGCGAAGCCCGGGCAGGGCTTCCCTCAATCGGAGCATATCTGAATCCAACATGTCCACATAACCTGAAAATTCCTGGCCGAGGGTCAGAGGCGTGGCATCCTGGAGATGGGTGCGGCCAATCTTGACGATGTCAGTGAATTCCAAAGCTTTGGCTTTGAGAGCCTGACGAAGTTGGCTGACCGCCGGAATCAGGCGCTCCTCAACCACCGTTACCGCAGCAATATTCATTGCCGTTGGAAAGGTGTCGTTGGAGGACTGTGACATGTTCACATCATCATTGGGATGGATTGGCTTTTTTGACCCAAGTACGCCTCCTGCTAACTCGATCGCCCGATTGGATATGACTTCGTTGGCGTTCATGTTGCTCTGGGTGCCGCTGCCTGTCTGCCAGATGCGCAGGGGAAAATGGTCGTTCAATTCTCCTTTAATTACCTCGTCTGCGGCGCGAGCAATCAACTCGGCTTTTTCAAGTGAAAGTTTACCCAAATCCCGATTTGCAAGGGCGCATGCTTTTTTCAGCTGTCCAAGTGCCTTTATCAACTCGGGCGGCTTGATATCATTTCCAATGTCAAAATGGATCAGGGAACGAGCTGTCTGGGCCCCATAATAGCGGTCGTGCGGGACAGATATCGCCCCCATGGTATCAGTCTCAGACCGATGGGTTTCTGGGTTAAAAATTATCTCCTGCTGGTTCATAGGAAAAAATTGCGGGTTCAGGTTTGTTGGCAAACCCGTTTCAATTCGAGACGAAGAATCCGTTTCACAAGCAGAAATATATTAACTGGGCAGCAAATCAGAGACCATCGCCTTCTCCTCAAGGAGTTCATTTACGCTCATACGAAATTTAGCCTCTCCAAAATCACCGAGTTCTAACCCTTCTACAACGGTTGCACGGAAACCGTCGGATCGAGTTGGGAAAGAGCATACTAGGCCTTCCTCAACGCCGTAGGAGCCTGTGCTGGCAACGGCCACGCTATGCCAGTCCTTGGCGGGTGTGATCTCATTTAGAGACATGATTGTCTGTAAAGCCGCATGTGCAGCAGACTTCGCAGAAGAAAGTCCGCGTGCCGCAATGATAGCAGCTCCACGCTGCTGAACGCTCTTTATGAAGTCTCCTTCGAGCCAAGCCCGGTCATCGATTTCTTTCGAAACAGGCTGATCATTAATTAGGGCGTTCTCAAAGTCCGGGTATAGAGTGCTGGAATGGTTACCCCATATGGCAAGCTTCGTTACCTGACGGGAATGGCAACCTGATTTGGATGCAAGTGCACTTTTTGCTCTGTTCTCATCAAGCCGGGTCATGGCATGCCATCTGTCTTTTGGAATGCTGGGTGCGTTCCTCATGGCAATAAGGCAGTTCGTATTGCAGGGGTTGCCAACAACCAGAACGCGGATGTCAGGGGCAGCGTTGCTCTCTATGGCCCTCCCCTGGCCGGTGAATATCTTTCCGTTGATGCCCAGCAGATCCTTGCGCTCCATCCCTGCCTTGCGGGGCACACTCCCGACAAGCAGGGCTATGTTCGCTCCGCTGAATCCTACATTGAGGTCGGAGGTCGCATCAATGGACTCAAGCAGGGGAAAGGCACAGTCCTGAAGTTCCATGACCACCCCGGCTAAAGCCTTCATGCCTGGTTCGATCTCGATGAGGCGGAGTGATATTGGCTGATCGTATCCGAATACCTCTCCTGATGCGATGCGGGGAAGAAGTGAGTAGCCGATTTGGCCGGCGGCGCCGGTAATGGAGACAACTAGTGGTTTATTCATGGCAAAGCTATGCTATGCGAATCCATCCGAACAACAAATGAGAAAACCCGTTTTGCCAATTGGCAAAACGGGTTTTCTCGGGGCGGGGGGGAAACCCTTAAAAAATTAGAGGGACGTCTTGAGTGCCTTGCCTGGGCTGAAGCGAACGCTCTTGGAAGCCTTGATCTTGATCTTCTCTCCGGTCTTGGGATTGATTCCGAGGCGAGCCTTGCGGTTCACAACCTTGAAGGTGCCGAAACCGATCAACTGAAGGGTCTTGCTCTTCTTGATGTGAGCTTTGATGGCATCGATGACGTGGTTGACTACCTTTTCGGCGTGGGCCTTGCTGACTTCTTTGCCCAGGGACTTCTGGACGGTTTCAACGAGATGGAGTTTGCTGCTCATGGATTGTTTGGGTTGGGTTGGTTGTGTATGTGTCGTTTGACAATCTGATCCAAAAAAAACGCATCCACTCTGTCAACATCCATTCTGCAATAATCAAAAATAACCCGTGAACAACAATCCAGAAGCCAACCCCTCGCACCCTTATCATCTTGACTATTTCAAAGGAGTCGTTAGGAGCCACCTAGATCGTAAACCATCGGTCTCCCAGGATGCATTCGTGGCCCCCGGGGCCTTTCTCTACGGAGATGTGACTCTTGAATCACGATCAAGCATCTGGCCTTTTGCTTCTCTTCGCGGCGACATCGCTCCAATTGTCATCGGTGAGGAAAGCAACGTGCAGGACAATGCAGTGATCCATGTCGCAACAGATCTAGGAACCAAGGTGGGCCGACGCGTCACAATCGGCCATGGAGCCATCATTCATGCCTGCACGATCATGGACGAGACTCTCATCGGCATGGGTGCTGTCATACTTGATGGTGCTGTGATCGGGGATCACTGTCTTGTTGCCGCCCGTACAACAGTGCTCATGAACACTTTCATTCCTCCCGGTTCGATGGTTGTTGGAACTCCCGGAAGGATCGTTCGCACACTCAGTGACGTGGAGCAGGCCAGCCTGGGATCCTGGGCCGACCACTATCTAGTCCTTGCTGCAGAGTATCAGGCACGCGGGATCGTCCACCCATCGCATGCTTGCCAGCAAAAATAAGATCCCCAGATGCATTTGACCTGAATTTGAACCATGTTGATTTAGAACAAAACGAGCATGAACAACAAGGAAGTCCTGAAAATTGAAATCAAGGCCATTCTCCCTACCGTGAATGGGTGCGCCTTATTTTTGGGCAATGATGAAAAAGTCTTCGTAATCTACATGGATTCGCTCGTCGGGAACGCAATCGGGCAAATCGTTCAAGGCGCTCAAAATGAGCGCCCACTAACTCATGACTTGATGTCTACCTTTCTCACTGCACTCGGAGCGAGAGTTGAGCGGGTCATCATCAATGATCTTAAAGGATCCACATACTACGGGCGAATGATCATCACTGCGGAAAACGAACTCCAGCAACGGAAGGTCATTGAACTCGATGCCCGGCCAAGCGATTGTCTCGCGCTGGCCCTACGCCAGAAAGCGCCCATCTATATCTCCCGGCAAGTCTGGGATGAGGTGGAGGACATGACGGAGGTTTTCAACAATATCGGGAGGGAAAAGAGCGGAGATGCAAAGGAAGGTCGTGAACATGACACGTAGTCAACCCTGAAGACCTATTACTTGGTTGTGCTTTGTTCGGTTTCATCAACCCGCTCCTACATTCTAGGAACAGTGATTCCACGTTGTTTCATGTATTTTCCTTCACGGTCGGCATAACTCGTCTCACAAGGCTCGCTGGCGGCGAAAAAAACTACCTGGGCCAGTCCCTCATGAGCATAGATTTTTGCAGGGAGGGGAGTTGTATTGGAGATTTCAAGGGTGACATGCCCCTCCCATTCGGGCTCAAACGGCGTAACATTTACTATGATTCCGCAACGTGCATAGGTTGATTTACCTACGCAAATCGTCAGAACCTCCCTCGGAATACGAAAGTACTCCACGCTTCGTGCAAGAGCAAAGGAGTTGGGTGGCACTACACAGACATCAGTCTGCAGATCAACGAAGGATTTATCATCAAATTCCTTCGGATCCACCATGGCGCTGAACACATTTGTAAATACCTTGAACTCGTCGGAAACTCTCAGATCGTAACCGTAGCTTGAAAGACCGTAACTGATGATCTTGCGACCATCGGTATCACGCACCTGCCGTTCAACAAAAGGCTCTATCATCCCCCTTTCAAGGGACATTTTGCGAATCCAGCGATCAGAGCACACAGACATGAGCAATTAATGTAGCTGATTGGGGCCAACCTGCCACGGCAAAAGATTCGCAAGGTATAAGTTTCAACGGCAAAGCGAAATAAAGGGGAGCACCCCCTACTCAGGCAAAGAGCTGACTGGTAAGGATCTATTTTTCTAACTCCCTCAACAATACGATGGAGAGGCGATGGACCGTTCCCAAGCTCGACATTTATCATTTCCCGCAGTTTTTCTTTGGCACCACTGATCTCAAACCTCTAAAAGGAAACTGTGTTGAATTATCTTTGGCTCGGTCTGATCGTGTCCGGAGTTGCGCTAGGTGCTCTTACCGGCCGGATGGATGCAATAACCAATGCAACCTTTGATGCCTGCAAGTCCTCCTTGATGTCGATTGCCCTGCCTCTCGGAGCACTGATGGCGCTATGGTTGGGCATCATGCGACTTGCAGAGAAGTCCGGCTCCCATTGATCGCCTCGCGACCATCTTGCGCCCGCTGCTGACGCGTCTTTTCCCTGACGTTCCAGCCGATCATCCAGCAATGGGTGCAATGGTGATGAACATCGCAGCAAACGTGCTCGGATTAGGAAATGCAGCGACTCCCCTCGGACTTAGGGCCATGCAGGATCTGGAAAGCCTAAATCCGAGACCTGGAACAGCGACAAATGCCATGTGCACATTTCTCGCGATCAACACCAGTTCCATTCAACTAATTCCCGTCACAGCCGTAGGAATTCTTGCGGCTGCGGGTTCTGCCCATCCCTCAGCAATTATTGGGACTGCGATGTTCGCATCTACCTGCTCATTTCTAACGGGCATCATTTCCGTGAAGCTTTTGCAGCGACTCCCTGTTTTTGCGCTTCCTCCGGTTGATGTTGGGAACCCGGCTTTCAAGGGCGATGATTCCAATCCGACGAACGTTTCTTCTCCTATCAGTTCGTTCTCCAGGCCTGCTTTTGCTGCATGGAAGAAGCTCATTCTAGGAGCCTTTGTCTTGCTCTTTGCGTGGGCAATCTTGCACCTCGTTACAAGCCGGGCTAGCGGCACCTCGATGCCAATATCCATTATTCAGTCAATATCGATCGTGGCTATTCCCTTCTTGATCGGTTTCTTTCCCCTTTACGCAGCATTGAGCGGGGTCGCTGTTTATGACGAGTTCATTGAAGGAGCTAAAGAGGGAGTACAAGTCGCTCTCAGAATTTTTCCCTATCTTGTTGCGATTCTAGTGGCTGTTGGGATTTTTCGTGCATCCGGAGGCGTTGATGTTCTAAGTCGCTATCTAGCCCCGCTTCTGGATATTATAGGACTCCCTGCCCAAGTACTTCCTCTAGTGCTTGTACGTCCGATGAGCGGAAGCGCTGCAACAGGTCTTTTTGCGGAGATCGTGAAGGCCTGTGGTCCGGACAGCTATGCAGCACATCTATCTGGAACGATTTTAGGCGGAACGGAAACCACTCTCTATGTGCTGGCGGTCTATTTTGGATCAGTTGCAATCCGGCGGGGGAGACATGCGCTCGCGGCTGGTCTTCTCGCTGATGCTGCCGGCGTGGCCGCATCTCTGGTAGTCTGCCGGTTTGTTTTCTAGTGGCTTGAAGAAGAGGGCTTGCCGATAAGGCTGACCGAAACGCTTCGGCGGTGAGGAGCAGTCCGATGTTCGAACAAAAATAATCCCTGCCATGTTCCCATCACGAGCCCGCCTCCAGAAATAGGGATGCTCTCATTCGTACGCGTGAGCGCCATTCGAAGATGACTTGTCGAATCGTCGGGCCCCTCAATTGTGTGTACCAAACTGGGATCATCCTCAGGAACGAGGTCTTCAAAGAAACGATGCAAATCCTCACGAGCAGTGGGGTCGGCATTCTCATAGATGACAAGGCTAGCGCTGGTATGACGGATAAAAACGGTTGCCAACCCCTCCTCGATGCCACTGTGTGAGACGAGTTTAGAGAGGTCACCGGTAATCTCATACGTTCCTTTCCCGCAGGTGGAAATGGTCAGTGTGTGCGTAAGGACAATCATGAGGCTTGTTTCCAACCTTCAAAAGCGAGGGTCACCCATCCAGAAATGAGCAACAAACCGCCAATCGGGGTAATAAATCCAAGGCTGGGGACGCCGGTCAGGGCCAACGCATAAAGACTTCCTGAAAAAAGGAAGATGCCCGTGCTGAAGCACAGGAATGGAAGGATCCAGACGCGGGTCTCTCTGGCTAAGCAGAGAAGTACTGAAGCATGGACAAGATGGTAAAGAACCGCCGTGTTCCACATTTCCCTAGAATGCAACAGTTCCAGAACAGTCCTCAAGAGGTGAGCACCGAAGGCACCCAAGAGGATTCCGGAAGCCCCTCCTATTCCAGCAACGAGGAGAGCGACACGTCGTTGCAGCATAGGGACGACTACTTGCCGGTGATAACCCCAAACTCTTCTGGAAACTTCGTCAGAAAGCTTTGAACAGGCCAAGATGCTGCTTCTCCAAAAGCACAGACTGTTCGGCCTGCAATGTTGTCTGCAACATTCATGAGTGTAGCCGGATCCTGTTCTATCCCCTCACCCCTTATCATTCGTGTGGTCATCTTGTCCATCCATAGGACGCCTTCACGGCACGGAGTGCACTGACCGCAACTCTCGTGGGCATAGAACTTATTCAGGTTATTTAAAGCCCAGAGCATGTTGCGGGAATCATCCATCACAATCACACCGGCGCTACCGATCATCGTACCAGCAGCCGCTAATGAGGCGGCGTCCATAGGAAGGTCAAGTAAGGGAACATCTGTTTCGATCATCTCGCCTTCAGCCGATTTTACCCTCATTTTATAGACTTCGCCGGCCCTCATTACCTTGGAGGAACTGCCACCAGGTATGATCGCCTTGAGCTTGCGGCCGGGTTTCATTCCGCCACAGACATCATGAATGAGTTCACCTAATGTAACGCCGCCGACCGGGATTTCATAAGGCCCGGGTCGCATGACATCACCGGAGACACACATAACGCGCGTGCCTCCGTCTCCTGGAGTGCCCATCTTGGCATATTCTTCGCTGCCGATCCTCAAGATTTGCTTCACGTGGCAAAAGGTCTCAACATTGTTGACGATGGTCGGAGACATGTAGAGACCCAGAACTGCAGGGAAATAAGGGGGCTTGATTCTGGGATAAGGGCGTTTCCCCTCAAGAGACTCGATCAAGCTCGTCTCCTCACCACAGATATAGGCACCGGCTCCTTGATGAACATAGATCTCAAGATCAAACCCACTCCCGAGGATATTCTTGCCAAGGAACCCCTTGGAATGGGCCTCCTCAATCGCCCTTGTGACGATCATGGCTGCTTTCGGGAACTCGCACCGGATGTAGATATATGCGAGGTGAACATTGAGCGCCAGAGCAGCAATGATCATGCCTTCGATCAGTTGATGGGGATCATTATGGAGGATGTAGCGATCCTTGAAGGTGCCTGGCTCCGATTCGTCACCGTTGCACGTTATATAATGAGGCTTACCATCATCATGGCGTATGAATCCCCATTTTACACCACAGGGGAAGGCCGCACCGCCCCGACCCCGGAGGTTGGCCTTCTTGACCTCCTCTATGATCTCGGCGGGTTTCATGCCCAGGGCTTTCTTGAGTTCCGAATATCCGCCGTGATTGAGGTAGCAGTCGATATCTGGCGTGTATCCCTGGGTCCATGCATTTCCAAAAACGATGCGGCGTTCCTTGGGGTGTGGGGGAAGAAGTAGGGTTTTCATCGAAGTTTATGGATTTAGGAGTACTGGCTAAGGATTCTTGCAACATCAGCCTCGGTAACATCCTCATGAAGATCATCGTTGATGAGACAGACTGGTGCCGAGCCGCAGCTTGCAAGGCACTCGACGAATTCTACGCTGTATTTCCCATCGGGACTGGTGGGCAAGCCGTGGTGACTATCTGCAGTCGGGGCGATACCCGAAGCCTTGCAGAACTTCTCGCGAAGTTCATGACTGCCGGCCATGGCACACGAGAGCGTACGGCAGACGCGTATGATCGTCCTTCCCGGTGCGTTCTGGCGAAACCAAGGATAGAATGTGACAAGTTCTAGAATGTTGATTGGTTCAAGTTCGAGTCGATCAGCGATCCATCTGACCCCACTGTCATCAATGTAGCCGAAGTGATTCTGCCAGAGATGAAGCAGGGGTAGTGACGCACTCCGCTTAGATACCGGATAGTGAGTCACGGCCTCATCGATTTTGGCCAGAAGTTCCGTGGGAATTCGGTCAACCTGTCGGTTGCCGATTGTATTGGCTGCGTGAGTGTCCATTGAGTGTTGAAAGAAACCAAAAACCGAAGTTCTCGGAAAGCGGTAAATGGATCAAATCAACTCCCAGAAAGAAAAGGAAGGCCGAGTTTACAATCAAACTGGCTCCAGCGGTAGGATTTGAACCTACGACCAATCGGTTAACAGCCGACCGCTCTACCACTGAGCTACGCTGGAATGAAGAGGGTTATGAAAGAAACACTGAGACAAATCGCTACGCAATCAAAAACTCCGTTTTTTCGTTCAGGTGGCGCAACAGTCATTGATGAGTGTAAGTAGTTCCCCGTTGTCGTGAAAGTCATTCCAAGGGTTTTTTGTAACTGAATCGCCAGGAAGGACCCAGCGTTGGCGGGAACTTCTGACCCAGGGGCCATAGATCCCTTTGTGTTGCCCTGAAAAGAATACTAAGGTCTTGCAATCCAAGGCGGTAGCGGCATGGGCTGCCCCGGTATCTACGGTAAGGACGAAGGCGGCACCAGCCAGCAGATCTATGAAGCTCTGAAGGTTGGAAGGGATTCTAACGCTGACTTTTGCAGCCATTTCTGGAGAGGATAAAACGAGAAGTCCAAGAAGTTCATTAAGGCGATGGGACTGCTCGGCAGATCCGGTAAGAAGCAGTGAAGGCATTTTTCCCCTGTCATGAAACGCGGTTAAAAACTCCACCCACATTGCAAGAGGGAAGTCTTTATCTGCGTTTCCGGAAAACGGTGCGCAGATCCAAAAAGGGGTCTCAATAGGGCACTTTCCCACCGGATGGAGTTCGGGCCAAATCTCTGAAATTTCAACTCTTCTTCCAAGTGCCTCGCTGGCGAGCATACGATTCGCTTCAAGTTCACTCGGAATACCCTTCACCATTACAGGATACTCGCACAAGTTGGGACGAAAAAGATGTACAAAGATCCACTCCATCCAACGTCTTACAGGGCGGCGATTCCCAAGCAATCCGTTCTTCATCACGAAACGAGAATTACTCGATACGGAGTAAAAGAGTATATTCATTAGGTAATCCCGCATGTGTCGTAGTGATATAGAGATATCCGCGCGGGAGTTAATGAGTGCCCTCCATGCGGGAAAGCAACGGATGCAGTTCGCCACAAATACATTCAGCAGTACCCTTTTTTTCCTGATCGGCAGGGCAATGAAGGAGGCTTTAGGAAACTGACCTCTGACCACCTCCTCCATCAGGGGAAGTGTGGCGATAAGGAGTTTATCCTCACCAAACTCCCTTGCCATTAGTCTCACAAATCCCGATGCGAGAAAGAAGTCCCCCGCCCCATCCGGCTTGAAAATAAAACAGCGTGCCACCTGAGATTTCAAACAGGCGACGGGGGTAGTGGCACTCGAAGTTCTGCCCTCTGACGATTCATCCAGACTTTCACGATTCCCTTCATCCTTGTGAGCAGGTAATAGACAGTCTGACTGCGCTGTCTCACCAAATCAGCGCCGACAATCATCGGAACAAACTCGGCCGGCATTGCCAGGATTTCATCAGGAGGTGTGCCGTCTAGCCCCTTGCACAGGATGGAACTCATAGCCCGGGTAAGAGTCTGAACCTGTGGCCCGAGGGTCACGCGGAAATGCACGCCTCCATTCTCATCAAGCTTGAGAAAGATGGCCACAGTATCGGTGCATTCCTCGTCCTTGCGGATATCCTCAAGCGCAAATTGCTCCCCCTCCTTGGGTTCCTGAAAACGAGCCTGATCTGCATATGCGATGAGTGTCTCGCGTTTTTCAGCTGCCGACAGTCCTGAAAAAAGCTCAATGATTGCCGATAACTTCTTGGGATAGGACATAGGATCTTTCCCCTTTCTAATTCAAATATCAGAGTGATCTTTCAATCGGCGCGCCAACACGATTCCCCCACTCGGTCCAAGACCCGTCATAGTTTCGAACTTTGTCGAAACCGAGGAGGTATTTGAGAACGAACCAAGTATGGCTAGATCTTTCTCCGATTCGGCAATAGGCGATGACCGCCTCATTCGGCTTCAACCCCAGATCCTCCGCATAGATTTTATTGAGCTCCGCAGCACTTTTGAATGTGGAGTCGGCATTGACCGCGGTCTTCCAAGGGACTCCATGCGCACCAGGAATGTGGCCACCTCTGAGGACTCCCTCTTGGGGATATTCTGGCATGTGAGTGACAAGCCCTTTGAATTCGCCGGGTGAGCGCACATCAATCATGGGGAGCTTTTCCCTGCTGTAGAAAAGGGCATCATCATAGAATGCCCTGATTTCGGCATCCAGTCGGGCTGCTGGCACGGGATAGATTGCTTGCCCGAAATGGGGTATCTCTCTGGTCAGGGGACGCCCTTCGGCAACCCACTTGTCACGTCCGCCATCCATGATTTTGACCTTCTCGTGTCCGAAGAGCTTGAACACCCATAGAGCATAGCAGGCCCACCAGTTTGATTTATCCCCGTAAAAAATGCAGGTGGTATCGGGCGTGATGCCGTTTCTCATGCACATTTCCGCAAAGGCCTTCGGTTGGATATAGTCCCTGATTACTTCATCCTGCAGGTCGCGCTGCCAGTCGATATGGACCGCTCCAGGAATATGTCCTGTCTCATAGAGAAGCACGTCCTCATTACTTTCAATCACCCGGATTCCGCTATCGTTAAGGTGATCTGCAACCCAGGCCGTGGACACAAGGGCTTCAGGGTGCGCGTAGTTACTGTCGATACTCATGTTATCAATTTTAAACCTGTCAGGTGTATGGTCAAACCAGCACATTGG
>Ga0118677_10009768_pt1 | contig 14869 bp, 15 predicted proteins | sample AliMusrvi5mmetaG_FD_86154 | JGI IMG/M metagenome (GOLD analysis project Ga0118677, IMG submission 86154)
CTCATAATCGTTTGGGGAAGGGCTTTCGAAGCTCTCGAGTAAGTTCTGGTTCGGTGAGTCGATCTTTGGGAGGGGGCCCCCACCGAGAAGCGTCAGGGTATCCTTGCTGTGCGAGCGCTGAGCGCCTTGGGATTTGTGTTTTCCGGCTGGCTTTCCGGGGCGGGTATTTTTGACCATGAATGAGATCGTTTCCCAGAGCCGATCCGCCGCCAAGCCCGAAGTGTTGGATGAAAGTCTAGAAACCGAGGGCTTTCAAGGAGTGGTCAACCGCGTGATCGAGGTTCGTATAAAGACCAAGGTTAAACTCCCGGAAGTCATGTTGATTTCGGAACCAGGTCAACTGTCGCTTGGCATACCTACGGCTCCCTCTAATGATCGCGCCGATCGTGTCCGCCCGGGTTGTTTCTCCGCGAAGCAGGGCTCTGATCTCCTTCAATCCCAATGTGGCGGCTGCCGTCTTCCCCACTTGTTCCTCGGGTAAGGAGGCCACTTCCTGCTCAACCCCTCTTAAGAACATGGACTCCACATTGGCTGCTATCCTCACACGGAGTTCCTCTCTTTCACGCGTTAGCAGAAGTGCACGGAGACCCTCGGGAGGTTGAACTCGCCGCCATGAATCCGCAAGTGGGCGTCCGGTCATGATGACGATTTCAAGAGCACGTTCTACACGGCGGCGATTCTTGGGATCAATGTGGGCGGCGGCTTCAGGATCGAGAGAGTGCAGGCGCAAATTCAATTCGGACAGTTCTGCCTTGGAAAATTCCTCGCGCAAGGTGGGATTGTTGTTTGGAAGTTCATCAAGGCCACCCAGGAGAGCCTTCACATACAAACCTGTCCCGCCCACCACAATGGGGATCCGTCCGCGCGAAACAATATCCCAAAGGATCGGAAGAGCCGTCCCTAGGTAACGACCCGTGTCATATTCCATCCTTGGATCAATTGATCCGACAAGGTGATGTGGAATCTCGATCTGTTCCTGTGCAGACGGTTGAGCCGTCAGGATCGGAAGCCCAGCATAAATCTGGAATGCATCCGCGCCCACGATCTCCCCTCCGATACGACGGGCCAATCGTACTGCGAGATCGGTTTTGCCGGCCCCCGTGGGGCCGGCAAGAATCACTGTTTCCGCGGGAAGCACGGAAACATCAAAAGGGACTAGGCTGCAGCCTCCTCTGGGGAACCCTCTGAAGCCTCACGGCGTTCGGAGCGTTCGCTACGGCTCTCGGCCACGGCCTTGGCACCGCTGACCACGAGCTTGCGTCCCATGTACTCCTTGTCATGGAGTTCATCGACGGCACGCTTTGCCTCCTCGATCGTGGACAACTGGACGAACCCGAATCCCTTGGAGCGATGAGTCTCACGGTTTGAGACGATTTCGACATTCTGAACCGATCCGACCCCGCTGAAGAGCTCCAGAAGGTCGCTCTCGGAGGCGTCAAAGGAGAGGTTGCCCACGTAGACCCGGGGAGTGGTCACCTCGATGCGCTCAGGCTTGCGGGACTGGCGAGGTGTGTATCCTTCGGGACGGTCGGAACGGGGTGCGCGCTGTGGTTTTGACGGAGACTTCTTGCCCCCTAATCCGAAAATGGAGAGCAACTTGGCAAAGAAACCTTTCTTCTTTGCGGGCTGACTTGGAGCGTGATCACGACGGGGGCGGTCTTCGCTACGGTATCCGCCTTGGGAGCGGCCCGAGCTTCCAGAAGAACGGCGACGGCCGCCGCCATTACCTGAACGGCTGCGATTGGAGGAATAATTTGAGGACATGGGATGTGTTATGATGATGGATCGCTGCAAGTTGCGGCCCGGGACACGTGGTCGGGTCAGGCAGGGATCAGGACTTTTTAGTTCGTTGCGTTGTATGTTGTTAGCCCGGTGAGGCCGCCGTTTCCGCCGTGTCCCGACCCTCCCTCCAAAGAGAGAGGATGGTGTGGCGGAGTATAGTTTTTAGCCGTCCTGATAGTCTCAGCAGTGATTTGAGTCTTGCTAGGTCTCCGGGTCGGTCTTCTTTTGTAGTGGTTCGGAAGGCGTCTCCCCGGAAGAAACTATCTAAAAAAGGGTGCACTTCTGTAGAGCACCCCAAATTCCAAGCTATTTCCGTGGACATTCATCAACCGATCCACCCCTTTTATGCGGCGGCTGCCGATAACGGGCAGGCTTTCTTTCGCACCACTGAAGCGCTTAGACAAGTGAAATCGTACGGTTCGCGGGTGGAGGGAGCCTTAACCAGAGCAAAATTCTGGATTGGGAATTGCTTTTTTTTGAGACAACCGGCTTTTTCTGGGGTTCATTAAGGTATGCAGCCCCCTAGCCACAAGCGTCTTTTCTTCTTCGGCGGCATTGCCCTTTTATTGGCGGCCCTTCTGATAGCACGTTGGATCTCCCACTGGGGCCTGGTCACGATCCATGTCCAGAACGAACCCCTTGGCAAGGTGCTTGCCTCCATCTCGCGTCAGGGACATGTCAGGGTGGTGACCTCCCTTGACACGAACAAGACGATCAGTTTGGACGTGGAACTAGTCACGCCCGCCTACGCCCTTAATGTGGTTTCTGACAGAATGGATGCCAATTGGCGCGTTGCATATATGGCGGCACCCTCCAAAGCCATACTGGAGAACGCAATTGTCTCGTTGCAAAATGGTGGAAAGCTACCCGACTGGACAACAAAATTTTATCCATTACCCCCTGTTGTTGGTGGAGGTGCTGTGCTTGATCCGCGTTACCTGAAACTGAGTCTAGAGGGGCCCGACAATCAGTTGCCGATATTGCTGGATCAGGCTGCTCAGAAAACCGGCGTCATGACCATCTTCCCTGCCGACTGGTCGCCGTCAGTGACAGCGCTCCCAAGTCCCTCCCGAACTGGAAAGGCGATCGCGAAGCTTGTCAGTTCCGCACATGGGAAACTGGCCGAGATCATGCTTTTGACGCATCAGGATTGGCGAGAGTGGCAGGCTGACAGAAGGCCGCCCCAGCAGGATGGAGAAAACCGGCCGCAAGGTGGTGGAGATCCCTTTGCTGGCCTCAATCAATCGAGAATGAAACCCGAATGGAGGCAGGAGCGTGTGGAGGCCCAAATCCAGCAGCTTCCGGTGGAGCAACAAGCAGCAGCAAAAAAAGATGTGGATGACATGCGTGCGACCTTCGAACAGCTTAGGAATCTTCCCCCCGATGAACGAAGGGCCAAGTGGCAGGAGCTGATGAACAATCCGGATGTTGTCGATCGAATGGAAAACAACCGTGCTATCAGGCAGCAGTCCCAGTCCGCCGAACAAAGAATCGACCGTGGCATCAGCTATCTTGAGCGCAGGTCGTCCGCACAGTCAGGACAAAGCTCTCAGAACCGATGAAACAGATCCGGTCCCGCGAGGGATTTTCCTTGGTCGAGTTGCTTGTGGTCGTTGCGATCGTCGCCATGCTGGCGGCACTTCTGACTCCCACGATCCAATCCTCGTTCGAACATGCAAAATCGGCAAAATGCCTTTCCAACCTTCATCAGATAGGCACAGCTGTTCAGATTTATGTTTCCGATCCGGCAAACAACGGTCAATTCCCCCCCATTTTTGATACGGCGGCAGGATCGCTCAGTCCACTGGCCGCGCTTTCCAACTATGGTGTGACGCTGTCCGTATTGAGTTGTCCGTCGGATCCTTCGCCCAAGCCCTCCTACGGAAGCTACATGTGGAATGCCGTGGAGCAGGGGGAAACAGCCTCGGACATGCAGGTTTTCCGGAGAGGTCGGGTCATCACCATCAGCAAACTCAGCCGCCTTCAGCTTGCCACCGATGGCCCCTATGGTCCCACGACGGGCTTCCCACATCCCGGACCTAGCTTTAATATTCTATGGGCCGACGGGCACGTCACTTCAAGCAATGCGCCTGTTCCAGTGACCCCATAGCCTCTAGGTAAAGGGTAAAAAAGCTTTTGGATCAGCAGCGACCGGAGATTTTTATATCTCCTCGGAGCGCAATTCTCTGCTCATGAGCGCCTTCATGGCCTGAGCGGGGCTTTTTTGCGAACTCAGGACAGCATGAATCTCATCGATGATCGGGGTTTCAACGCCGAGTCGATGGGCGCAGGCATGGGCGCTCGTCGTTGTAGGCACCCCTTCCGCCACCATCGCCATCGAGGCGATGATCCCCTCGAGACTCTCCCCTTGGGCAAGTCGGAATCCCACCTGATGGTTGCGACTTTGGGTGCTGAAACACGTCAGCATCAAGTCGCCGATGCCACTGAGTCCGCGAAAAGTTTCACGATCTCCACCCATTGCGACGCCAAGCCGTGTCATCTCGGCCAATGCCCGGGTGACAAGGCCTGAGCGTGCATTTTCCCCGAGACCCAGGCCGTCGGAGACTCCTGCTCCGATCGCATAGATGTTCTTCAGAGCTCCTCCGAGCTGAATTCCCCGAATGTCACGGCCGGAGTAGGCCCGGAACGTCGTTCCCTCGAACAGGTGCCTTATCGTGAGCGCTGCGTCGTCATCCTCGCAGCCGATCACCCCGGCCGCGGGCAAGCCGCGGGCAATTTCACCGGCCAGATTGGGACCTGAAAGGACTGCGATGGTAGAGCGCGGAAGTTTGCGTGCAACCAGCTCGCTCATAAGTTGGCCATGGGGTTCAATCCCCTTGGTGCAACAGACGAGGGTGACCTCACCCACACCTGCTGATGCAATCTCAGTGACAACGGCCTCAAGGTGCTTTGAAGGGACTGCCAGAAAAATCACCCCGGAGTTCATGCAGTCCCTCATTCTGTTTGTCGGGCGAATGCGAGGGATTAATTCCACCCCGGATAGATACTTTTCGTTGCGCAACGTGGTGCTCATCTCCTCGACATGTTCCGGATCATGGCCCCAGAGAGGAACGTCGATTCCCTGACGCGCCATGAGCAAGGCAAGAGCCGTTCCCCATCCCCCGGCCCCGACAACACTGACTGAAGGAAGGATCATTGCCTTTTGACAGGGGTTTTTTTCTCGAAGCGTGTCTCAGTTCCCGCGCGAAGGCGGACGATATTGGAACGATGACGCCAGACGGCCAGGCAACACATCAGGATAGAGACAACTAGAGCCAGCCAATCGGTCCTGTGTGTGGTAAAGAGAAACATCACCGAGACGGGCAAAGCAATCGAGGCGGCGATTGAGGCAACCGAGACATAACGGGTTACGGTGAAAAACAGCAACCAGATCCCCAGACAAATCAGAAAAACAGGATAGCCAAAGAGACCCACCATCACACCGCCGGACGATGCGATACCCTTTCCACCCTTAAAACCAAGCCAGACGGGAAAACTATGTCCGAGTAGCACGCAGAGAGAGGCAAGGGCTCCGGGTGAGGTGTGTGGGTTGACTCCCACGGCATTCCCCCACTGAAGAGCTGCCAGAACCGGCAAGAGTCCCTTTAAGAAATCCAGGAGAAAGACCGGGTAGCCCCATGTCTTTCCGAGAACGCGCAGGACATTGGTAGCCCCGATGTTTCCGCTACCCTGAGTACGTATATCAATGCCGCAGAGGCATCCGGCGAGGTAGCCGAAGGGGATCGACCCTAGCAGATAGGAGCCGATGGCGATGAGTAGCCAGGGAAAGTAGGAGGTCACGGTAGGTGATCTCACCATCCGTAGCAGTTGGGACAAGGAAAAAGCGAATCATACCAGCAACCAATACGCTGAAGGGAAAGGGCAGAGAAAGAGAGCGATGCAATCTTAACTGCTAAGGATTGTGCGGTTTGAAGCGATATTGCGGGAGCTTCCCCCGACCTGATTGCCTTCCAGGGCATGCCGGGTCTGTTTCGGTTAAAAAAGTGGAGTTCTTTGTGGTCGAAGGTGATGCCCCTCTCCTGTCCCACGGACAGCAGGCTTTTGAACTAATAGGGAGAAAGCCAATCAAGATGATGGGTCAGCATGACCTCTTCTCTGAAACGAAAGTACCCCTTGAAGGTCCTCCCTTCGAGCATGCCCGGAAGCCAGTGGATATCATCCTCCCACATCTCGTGATATGGTATCGTTGACGGGTCCATCCAGTGGGGGATTGCCTCACTCGTTTCGATCGGATCTCCGATGCAACCTTCGGCCGTGAAGACGACACAGTGGAGGGCAAGGCCATCGGTAAACTGAAAGTGGAGTTCCCCCCGTTCGGAAAGATTGATGGGGGTGACGCCGACTTCCTCCTCGGTCTCGCGAATCGCCGCTTCCATGGGGCTCTCGTCCGCCTCAATGCGTCCACCCGGTCCGTTGATTTTTCCGGCTCCGAGACCCCGTTTCTTGCGGATCATGAGGATCTGACCTTCCCTCCTGACAAAGCAGAGAGAGGCTCTCATTGTAGGCTGCCAATTCTTCCAAAAGTTCAGCTCATCGGAATGCATCGAGTTGGGATTCATGTTTTAAAAAACGGAAAAAAGTCATGCCTGGGCTGATGTTTTCGGGACAAGCCTCTTATAAAGCGCACCAACTATCCCACTTTTTTAGCGCAGGACGGCCCAAAATGTCACCGCCATGTCACAATTCTCACCTTGACCATCGTATTTGTCATCGCAACATAGGCGATCCATGGAACACGGGCACCATTCACGCTTCATCAACCGCGGTCTTAGCTGGCTGGAGTTCAACCAACGCGTGCTCGATCAGGCACTTGACGAGTCAAACCCGTTGCTTGAGAGGCTTAAATTTCTCTGCATCGTCAGTTCCAACCTTGATGAATTTTTCGAGGTCCGTGTTGCCGGACTTAAGCAGCAGGTGCAGACGCAGCATGTCGCCCTCGCCCCCGACGGCATGTCGCCAAAGTCTGAGCTCGCCGCAATCGCCAAAAGGGCCCGTGCCCAGGTGGAGGAACAATACCGTTGCTGGAACGAGGATATCGAGCCCCGACTTGCCTCAGAGAACATCAATTTTCACAACTTTCCCGAGGTGCCGGAGTCGGAGCGTGCACACTTCGAAACGTTCTTCCATGAGCGCATCTTCCCGGTACTGACTCCTCTGGCCATCGATCCGTCCCATCCCTTTCCCCAACTGCTGAACAAAAGCCTGAATATCATCGTCCACCTCGAGGGCGAGGGGATTAACACCGATCTAGCCGTTGTTCAGGTGCCGCGCATCCTCCCTCGTGTCGTTCCATTTTCTCATCAGACCGAGGAACAGGGCCATGATTTCGTCTTCCTGGGTAGCATCATCAAACACTATGTCGGATCGCTTTTCCACGGGGTGAAGGTGCTTGGGGCGCATCTTTTCCGGGTCACACGCAATAGCAACCTCTACGTTGACGAGGAGGAGGCCGATAACCTGCTCCACGCAATTGAGGAGGAGTTGCGGCATGTCAACCGAGGTGCTGCAGTCCGTCTCGAGGTGCAGGATGACTGTCCCGAACCGGTGACCAACCGGTTGCTCGAAATCTTCAATCTGGCACCGGTTGATCTCTACCGCCACAAGGGGCCAATCAACCTGACCCGCCTGATGCCGCTTGCGCTTTCGATCGACCGACCGGATCTGCGTGACAAGCGCTTCACTCCCGCCACCGTCGTCTCCCTCAATGAGGAGGCGGACATCTTCTGGCATATCCGAAAGGGAGATATTCTTCTCCAACATCCCTACGACAGTTTCCAGTCGGTTTTGGATTTTCTCGGGCAGGCAGCGGAGGATCCTCATACCCTGGCCATCAAGCAGACACTCTACCGTACCAGTTCCGACTCCCCGCTGGTCGCCGCACTCATCCAGGCAGCCCAGAACGGGAAACAGGTCACGGTCGTCATTGAACTGAAGGCCCGTTTTGACGAGGCTGCGAACATCAAATGGGCCCGCCTGATGCGCGAGGCCGGAGTGAATGTCATCTATGGTATCGCCGGCCTTAAAACCCACGCCAAGGCCATGCTTGTCGTGCGCCAGGAGGGCGATGTCATCAGGCGCTATGCCCACCTGGGCACAGGCAACTACCATCCCTCGACCGCACGCCTCTATACCGACTTGGGACTACTGACGGCGCGGGAGCAGTTGACCTCCGATGTCGCCACGATGTTCAACATCCTGACCGGCGTCTCGAAGTTTCCAGGAATGCATGAGCTCATGATGGCTCCCTACGACCTTCGGGAGGGGATGGTCTCGCTGATCGACCGTGAGATCGTCCATGCCCGGGAGGGACGCCCCGCCGGAATCTTCGTAAAGGTCAACGCCTTGGTGGAGGAGGGCATGATCGAGGCGCTCTATCGGGCCTCGGGTGCGGGCATCAAGGTTCGTCTGCTCGTTCGCGGCATCTGCTGCTTGCGGCCAGGCATTCCAGGTGTCAGCGACAACATCGAGGTGCGCAGCATCGTCGGTCGCTTTCTGGAGCACAGCCGTATCATCCGCTTTGAGAATGGAGGCGAGCCCGAAATCTATCTCGGCAGCGCCGATTGGATGCCCCGGAATCTCTTCCGACGCGTGGAGACGGGATTCCCCATCCGCAATCCACGGGTTCAGGAACATGTCCAGGAGATCATAGACTGGTTCTGGCGGGACAATGTGAAGGCGCGAGTCATGGACAGCGAAGGACTCTACCATCCTCGACCCATTGATGGAGAGCGCTTCAACGCGCAGGAAGAATTCATCGCCGAGGCGCAGATCCGAAGAAAGGCCAAGCCTTCCACTCACTAAGCCAGAGTGGTTGGATCCCGCGGCTGACCGCTTTTGCCCATTCCCCGGGCTGTCATTCAGGAAGGCAGCTCCTGAAATCTGGACGGTTGACCTGTCGCTGAGAGAACCGCATGCCAGAGCTCACCATCCAGGTCCAGACGTTTGCTGCCTTGGGCGATGATGCTAATGGGCACATGAACGAAGTGACCGTGAAGGTAGCTGATGACCAGGCCTGTTCGTCCGGCCATCCCCGCATGCACGGCGTGCCTTCCCATGCAGTCGCAAAGAATCGAGTCCTCGGTATTGGTGGATCGCCCCCTGATCTGATAGCTCGGATCGAAATGGCGCATCGTGATCTCCATTCCCCTGGCCGCAAAATGAGCCTTGAATTCTGCAACAAGGTACTCATCGATGGCCTTTAATCTTATGTTGCCCGAGGGATCCCTCTCATCGCTGGGACCAAGGAGATCCTGACCCGCCCCCTCTGCGACGACGACAACCGCGTGACCCTTGCGCTCGAGTCGTCGTTCAAGGGCTGCGAGAAGTCCCCCCGGGCCGCTCAGCGAAAATGGCAGCTCCGGAACAAGGCAGAAGTTCACATCCTGACTTGCAACAGTTGCAGCCGCGGCGATGAATCCGGAGTGACGCCCCATCAGCTTGACCACCGAGATTCCATTCTCGACGCTCCGGGCCTCCGTGTGGGCACTGTTGATGACATGGACGGCTTCTTCGACGGCGGTCCCGAAGCCAAAGGTCCTCGTGACAAAATGGACGTCGTTGTCAATTGTCTTGGGAATTCCGACGACGGCGAGCGGGTGCTTTCTTCTGCGGGCCTCCATGAACAGATCGTTGCCTCCGCGAAGGGTGCCGTCGCCTCCCACGGTGAAAAGGATGTTTACCTGGCGATCGATCAGGAAATCAACGGCCACGGCCGTTGGAACCGGCCCCCTGGAGGTGCCGAGCACAGTGCCGCCGTCCTTGTGGATATCCTCCACGGAATCGTCGGTCAGGGCGACAGGAGGCTTGCCGCATGTCGGATCAAGTCCGCGATATCCACCGCGGATGCCCAGGATGGATGTCACACCGTACCCTCGGATCAGCTCGCGGGTCACCGAGCGGATGACATTATTCAGTCCGGGACAAAGCCCACCGCATGTGACGATGGCGGCGCGCGTCTTTTTTGGATCAAAGAACAGTTTTTTGCGGGGTCCGGCCTTTTCGAACAGGATCAGGTTTTCGGGTTCCACACCTCCCGACCACTGCACATCGGAGGGGGTGAAGACATCATCACGCACCCAAAACGAAAGGGGGGATTTATATTGAGGCTTGCCCAACTGCATGATGGGCTCGGTTTTCATCGTGGATGGGTCGCTGGGGATCTCATGATGCCTCTGTTATTGTAATACCGTTGCGAGGGAACGTCACTCCACGTTTTTGTAACGGATCAAAGGACGTTTCCTGCGGGTCTCAAGAACGCCACTCGATCACCACTCGTGAAGGATTGTCTGGCCTTCTTTTGGACATGACCTGGGATGGCTGCTGAGTCTGGACTCGACCCCCGGAGCCAGAATGATCCATTCTCCTCATTATGGGCCTCATTCACTGGTTTCACCATGTGCTCGTGGCGTCACCCTTTGCCTCCGCAGCCCTGATCATTGCCTTGGGATATCTTCTGGGTCACCTGCGCCTTCCCGGGGGATTTGAACTTGGTCTTGCAGGTGTGCTTTTCGTGGGGCTTGGCATCGGGATGCTCTCCTTGGGAATCAAGTTTCCACCCGAATTACAAATGGGCGGGCTTGTCCTTTTTGTTTACTGCATAGGACTGGAGGCAGGTCCGGGATTTCTGCGCTGCTTCAGGAGTGGTGGCGGATTAATTCTGATTCTCTGTGTTGCGGGACTCATTCTTGCAGCCGGTGTCTGCTGGATTGCCGCCTACGAGCGAATTGTCTCCTCAGGATTGATCACGGGGCTCTTTTGCGGTGCCCTCAACAATACCCCGGCACTGGCGGCGGCTGTCGAGACAGCCAAGACGGAGTTTCCTTCAGATGCAGCCCTTCCGGACCAGATCGTCATCGGCTATGGCATCGTCTATCCCTTCTCGGTCGTTGTGCTGCTCATGTTCCATCAGCGCCTGATCCGCCGAGAGAAGAGGATTTCCGATCCTCAGCTGGACCAAAAATCCTCCCTAGCGATGACTCCGGCCGTGACGATCCGAATCGAGTCTTTAGGACCGGACAACTCCCTCTGGACGGTCGATTCCCTGAACAAGGCTAGCGGCGCAATTATTTCGCGGTTTCGTATTCCAGGAGGCGAGGAGGGGGTTGCCCTCCCTGAGACCGTCTTGCCGACTGGAACCGACATCGTAGTCATCGCCAATCCGGGGCAGCTTTCGGTCCTTGAGAAACTTGCGGGCAAGCGAACACTCCAGCATCTCGAACTCATCCCCGAGGGCATCCAGGTCTGCCGCTACATGGTGACCAACCCCGAGATCAGCGATCATCCACTCTCCTGGCTCCAGAATCGGCTTGTGGCACTTGGGGCGGTTATCACCCGAATCCGGCGAAGTGACACCAACCTTCCGGTCACTCCCATGACAGCACTCAAGCTTGGGGATTTTGTGAGGGTTGTTTCCCCGGTTCGCTCCGATCCGGAACTCACGCGTCTTTTCGGCAACTCCATGCACGATCTTGCCGAGGGTGGGCTTCTGAGTGCCTCGGTGGGAATTTTAGCCGGGCTCCTGCTGGGTGCAATTTCCATTCCCTTGCGCTCAATCCATGGTGCCATTTCGCTCGGTGCAGCAGGCGGGCCACTCATGACCGGCCTTCTGCTGGGCTATCTTGGACGCACAGGAAAACTTGTCTGGAGTCTTCCCCCCTCCACCAGCCTCGCATTTAGAAATCTGGGACTGGCCCTTTTTTTTGCCGGCGCCGGTGTCAATGCTGGGGGTGGGTTGGTGAAGGCATTCCAGCACGACGGCCTCAAGCTGATCTTCACCGGACTAGTCGTGCTTTTTGTGGCACAGGCAACGCTCGCGGTCGGCACAAGGCTCTTGGGTTCCATCCGGTTGACCCAATACCTGGGGTTCAGCAGCGCGCTTCAGACCCAACCGGCCCTGCTAGCCTTCGCCCTGAAATTTCGGGAGGCCCTGGAAACAACCGAATCCTATGCCCTTGTTTTCCCGGTGGCCACGGTGGCCAAGATCGTTCTCGTCCAGCTTCTCATACTGTTGACACACCACTAGAGCAGAGGGGCGATCCGGAGAATGGTGGCGTCCTCCCCCTACCTCCGACTAAACGAGGCTGATCTGCCTCGGTAACCCGTGGCGCTGCCGCTGCCATGATTCCAGGAGGCCGACCCACCGCGCCAACCCGAGGCACTTCCGCTTCCGTTGCTCCAGGAGGCCGAGCCGCCCCTTGCGCCCGAGGCACTTCCACTTCCGTTATTCCAGGAGGCCGACCCACCGCGCCAACCCGAGGCACTTCCACTCCCATTGTTCCAGGAAGCCGTTCCCCCGCGTGCCCCGTATGCGGCGCCAGTGCCATCGTAGGAGTATCCATAACCTCCGCGATAGTTGCTGTAGTAGGCTCCGCTATTATAGCCACCTCGATAGACCGCCGCATTCGCGTACGGGGTGGAGTAGAAGGTGGCGCTCACGCTGCGATAATACGGGCTGCCGTAGTAGAGCGAGGGGACGGAGTAATAGATTCCACCATAGTAGCCGGGACCGGCCCAGGCACAGGGTGACTGCTGGACGTAACCCGTTGTTTCACAAGCCGTCATCAACAGGCATCCCGCGCTGACGAGGCAAATGAAAAGTCTCTGTTGGAATGTTTTCATGGGCGGTGAAATTGATGTCAGTTGCGGACTTGGGGTTCTTGATTTGCGCCACGAAGGGCCTCCTGCCGGGCATCTTTTATGACGGCCTTGAAAGGGATCTCATGGAAGTCCTTGGGGTGTTTGAAGGCAAAAAGGGACGATTGAAGCCATGGGTGGAGGTTCCAGGCGGAGAAGGTGATGAACTTGCGTGGGAGGTTCGGTTCATCCGTAAACGTCGCCGCAAGCCGGTAGGGCAGGGCGACCCTGCCTGAGGAAATCCAGAGTTCCCAATTCACTCCGGTCGAACGGAAGGCAAGATGATCACATGGGACTCCATGGACGTGAGTTGGACCGACGATCACGGCGCTTTGCAGGTTCCGTGTCAAATGGGCGTAGGAATTGCTCAAAAGAAGCGGCGCGGAGTGAAAGTGAATGCCGGTTTCTGCGCGGATCCCCGCAAGCATGTCATCAATGTTGTCGGGGGCACTCGCCGTCGAGAAAACCTTCGCGTTCGGAGCCACGGCGGTCACCGTCTTGCCATCATAGAAAAAATCAAAGGAGTGGGTCTCTCCCGTGTAGGAGGCGCGGATTTTGTCGGGACGTTGCACCGAAACCTTTCCCTCGGAAAGAATGGTAACGAACTGACCTGTTGCACAGGGGATTTCCAGGATGCTTTCCGAACGGAAGGAGAATCTCTTGGCACTTGCCAGAGTGTCACTCATGCGCTTGAGCAGCGACAGGGCAAGGGGATCAACCGGGTTTGAGGTTTCAGCGCGAAGAGAACCTGCAAGCAGAAGAGGACAGAGGAGTAGCAGGAGGAACTTTTTGCTCATGGTCAGAATGTTTTCGGGATGATCCATTTTCGGTGAGTGATTTTTTAGACGGGTTTCATCCGTCCCGTGGGGGTGATGGAGAATAGCATAGATGATGTTTAGCCCGGCTAGCGAGGTTGTTTTAGATTCCAATCTTGTAATTCAGCAACCGGAAGGCGCCGAGCATGAGAACGTAGAGGAGGATGGTGATCAGGATGGAAATAAAAAGGCTCGGGACAAAAGACATTCGTTTCAGCAACAGAGGCAGGGAGACGAACGTGCCAAGAGAGGGAAGAACCAACCAAAACACCTGTCTTGAGAAAAGCATCACCTTTTGGACGTCCCCAGTATCCCTGTAGATCCAAACCATTGACATGATGGATATGAGCGGAAGTGCCGCGAGCAGTGCCCCGATAAAGCCGAACCGCTTCGTCGTTTCCGTGATGGCCACAACAAAGAGTGCGGTAACAATGATTTTCAAGAAATAATGCATTGATCTGCCTATGTATCTTGAGGAAGTCTTCCCTTCAATGGACAGTTCACAGTGAACTGATGAGTCCGACCCCCCAAAAAACCCCTGATTCATTCTCCAGCTCATCCGAGCCTGTGGATTCAGACCCTGCGACAACCAACAACCATTCACATTCATGAAGGAAATTCTACTGATGACGCACGTGATGCTAGGAGTTGCGTGCATTCTGGCCACTCTCTGGGTCTTCGTTGATGTGCTCAATGCCTCGGAAGCCAACGATGGACGGATTAAGCTGATCAGTCGCCTTTCGCCATTGGCGATGGGTTTATGCTTTCTTGTCGCCGGTTACTGGTACGTCAACCTCTATCCTGCCGACAAGGCGATCATCCTGAAGGGACCCTGGCCCTTCGCCCACGACCTCTTCATGGAGACCAAGGAACATCTCGTCATTGTGTTGCTGCTATTGACCGCCTATCTGCCGATCACCACCTCAGGGAACCTGTATAGGAACCTTGGTGCCCGCAGGCTCACCCTCGTTGTCTCGGCACTCATCATCCTGACGGGACTGGTGATGGAAGGCGAGGGAGCCGTGATCTCAATGGGTGTCAGGATGGGCCTGCTGCCTCACTGATCAATTGAACCATGGAACATAACAGAGCATCCAATCATGCGGCCGCTTTCGGGGTTTCCCTGGCAGTGGCTTCCCTCGCCAATGCCCTTCTGGTCACCGCCAAGGAGAAAAATCCCAAGGTGCTGGCTTTCATGAAGGGTTTCACCGGCCATCATTGGATCACCCATTGCGTCTTCATCATCGGGATCTTCATCGTTTTGGGTTGGCTTCTTACCCGGGTGAACGGAGGAACTGGGATTCGCCTCACTTTCTCAAATCTGATCGTGATCCTCGTTGGTGGTGTGCTGCTCGGGGCGGCGACCATTGTCGGGTTTTATCTGATAGAGGGATAAATCGTTTTTTTTTCAAAGGGGACGTGGTGGACCAGGCAGAGGAGATCTCAACCGCTTTTTGAGGCTTTTTGAGACGGCTCAAGATCGAACGCGATTTCCAAATCGCCTCCCTATTTGTCAAAGTCTTCGCGAGTCGCCATTACCTTCCGAGCAAGATTGAACAACTGTCGGTTGCTGGTGCTTGGCTTGGTCAGTACGCACGACTGCCCATTGATCTCTGTCC
>Ga0118677_10009769_pt1 | contig 14868 bp, 18 predicted proteins | sample AliMusrvi5mmetaG_FD_86154 | JGI IMG/M metagenome (GOLD analysis project Ga0118677, IMG submission 86154)
CCAATCCGCGACGCCAACGGCACGATCCTCCTGGCGCCGAACGGGCAACCGCTCGCTGTCATGGAATCGGTACAGGACTTGACCGGTACGGAGCAACTGCGTCAGATGCCGAGAGACGAAAGGCTTCGGCTGATTGCAGGCGCACTACGGAACTGTCCGGTCCAGGACCGGCATCATGATCCGCGCTGCTTCCACAGAGTTCGGCTCTATCTCTGGGACAACGCCAACCAGAGCTTCATTCTCAAAGCCGCGGAAGGCTTCGACATCTCACCTGTCCTTGACGTGCCAGTCCACTTGGACCCCGCCGGTCCTCTCGGGGTAGCCGAAGGTCATATGCGCCGGGAGGACTACGGATACTGCTTTCCGGCGGAGCGGCAAAGCGGTCCGTTCTCGTCGCCGGAACCGTTCATCTACTGGCCGATCATCGAGGAGGACAGAACCGTCGCTGTTCTCGAAGCCAGCGGGATCCGGTGCAACAAGGATTCCGTCCCTATGTTGAGGCTTTATGCGGAGGAGGCGCGAGCAACTCTTCGGGACGCTCGATCGGAGACTGGATCCACCGGGGCGGCCGTTGAAGCTGCCATGGCTCAGGTTGACCTCAAGCTGCAGGTGGTCAGTTCTACCATCGAAGCGCTCCAAGTTCTGGTCGAGGAATGCCTCGCTCGAACGGGCAGCGCCATTCCCGTCCTTCGCTATCGCGAAGGCAACGACGCGGTGCTCCTGGTGCTTGGGCCGTCGGAGTACGAGCTGGCTGCTGAACCCCGTTATCCGCTCTCCCATATCGCGTCCTGGTCGGTCCGCACAATCGTGTCCGGACAGGAACAGGCCGCCAATACCGCAGACAACCGCAGCGAAATTGAAAACTCGCGGAAGCGCATGAGCGGAGCGGGCCAAGCGGCGCTGAGCGGCATCAAATCCCTGTGTTTCGAACCTTTGTTCTTTCAGGGCCGGTGCATCGGCTCAATCGGGTTTCACGCCGAGACAATCGATTGCTTCACGAACGAGAGCCGTGAAATTCTGCGGGCAATATCCAGTCGGATTGCGCTGGCGCTTCACGACTTTCTGCTGGAACAGCGGACACGTAAGGAGGTAGAGGGCGCGCAAGACGAAATCATCCGTCTGGTGCTCCACAACATCAACAATCCATTGGCGACCCTCCGGACGGAGATCCAGGGAATGAAGGAACACGTGGTCCGCGGAACATTCGACAAGGATGAATTGGCGCGACGAAACACCCGTTTAGAAGTTCAGGCGGCGAGAATCGGCAGAATGATGGCGGGATTCGGCAAGTGCATGACCGCGATGCATAACGCGCACGCCAGCGCAGCCAGCGGCGAGATCCACATGGTGGCATAAAAGCCGCCGAGGTTGGCGCGCTTGGTCAATTCCGAGTCACTCGATGTTTGCCATTCCAGCAGGTGTTTGTGCGTCACCAACAACCGTGCCAGGGTTCTGCCGATGGCATCCGCGCTGACGAAGGTTTCGTAGGGGATAAATGCCAGGGTGAGGAATATCTGGCAGAACTGGCGACCGACAGTCCCGCCCACATCGCGCAAATGCAACGACCATGGCAGGGATGCCGGTTTGCGCAAACCGCTGACCAGCGACGACAGCAGCGAGGGAAGCGCGCATAATGTTAGAGCGAGCAACGTTCCCAAAGTGCCGAGCCGTGGCGCGAGCAGCCAGACTCCGGCCAGAAACAATAACATGGCGGGCGGGACCAGACTGCGCCGGAGATTGTCGAATATCTTCCAGTGTGACAGGCCGGAAAGCGGATTGGGGACGCTCTTGTGACCCGGGCCGGGAACCCGTGGCAGCAACCACCGCGCGATCTGCCAGTCACCGCGCATCCAGCGGTGGCGGCGGTCCATGTCCACATTGTGGCGGGATGGATATTCCTCGTAAAATTCCACGTCGCTGACCAGCCCGGACCGGGCATGGCAGGCTTCCAGCAAATCGTGGCTAAGCACGGCGTTTTCGGGAAACCGTCCGTCCATGGAGCGCTGGAAAGCATCCACCTGATAGATACCCTTGCCGGTGAATGACCCTTCGCCGAACAAATCCTGATAGACATCGGACACCGCCCGGGTGTAGGGATCGATTCCGGCGTCGCTGGCAAACAGGCGCACGAACCACGAGCGGCGGGAGCCGGGCATGCTTGCTCCGACGCGCGGTTGGAGAATGCCATAACCATCGATGACGATGCCGCGTTGGTCGTCGAAGATGGGGTGGTTGAGCGGATGGGCCATGGTGGCGACAAGTCGCCGGGCGGCATCACGTGGCAATTGGGTATCAGTGTCGAGCGTGATGACATAATGGATCAGGGGGAAGATCGCCGGGTCACCGATGATCTCGGCGAAAGCATCCTTGGCTCCGCCGCGCAACAGATCATTGAACTCCGCGAGCTTTCCCCGCTTGCGTTCGTAACCCATCCACCTGCCCTCGCCGGCATTCCAGCGCCGCGGGCGATGCAACAGGAAAAACCGGTTGGATCGGCCGGACTCGTACAGACGGTTGAGTCTGGCGATCCCGTCGCCCGCCCGCCGGAGCAAATCCTGATCGCCGGGCGTGGTCTCTTCCAGGGCGTCGCGAAAATCCGTTAACAAGGCGAAGTGCAGGTGGTCGTCCCGGTTTGCGAGATAATGGATCTCAAGGGATTCGATCAGGCGGTCGATGGTGCCGGCGTTGGTCAGCATCGTGGGAATGACCACCATGGTACGGCAATCCGGCGCGATGCCGGAGGAATAATCGAGGCGCGACAACAGGCAGGGTTTTACCAGCAGGGCGGACAGCCAGTTCATCAACGCCACCGCCAACTGGCTGGTCGCGACGGCCAAAACCAGGGTCAACGCAACGAGTTGCCAGCCATGGGTGTCGAGTCGGCGGGCGTGATAGACAAAGCCCCAGGTCATGAGCAGGGTGAGCATGGCGATGCCGCCGGCATAGAACGCCAGTGGAAACCGGCGGATGCCTCGCTCGGCAAGGGTGCGCCATGGCAAGCGCACGCCGGCGAGCCGCTCCAACATGGGCAGCCCGTGGTCGGTCAGATAGAACCCGACATGGGCGCGCCGGTTGGCAAGCCCCGCGTGGCTGGCACCAGCGGCAGCCAATTGAACCGCCTGTCGGGTCACCTCGGCTTCGGTCAACCGGCTGTGGCGGGCGATGGTTTCGACGACATGGCGATACCGGTCGCGGGTCGCGAAGTCCATTTTGATATAATAATCGGCGGGGTCGGAGCGCAGGATTGTCTCGACGAGGCTCAGGCTTTCCACAAATTCCTTCCAATCCGTGGCGCTGAGGAAACGCAGGCTGGCGATGCTGTGGCTTACTGAAACCTGGTCGGCGGCCTGGCATTGGCTTTCCAAATCCACCAAGCGTTCGATGGACAACCCGTCTTCAAGCAAGCGGTGTTCGAGCCATGAACGGGCGAGATGGAGCACCGGGCTGTGGCGCGACAAGAGTTGGCAGAACTCGGCCACGAAGGCGCTGGTGAGCGGGATCGCGGATTGTGCCATCTCCGCCACAACCACCACCAGGCGGGACGGATCGTTGTCCGCCATGACTTGCAGGCGCTCCACCCACATGTCCGCCAGATCGCGATCCTGCCTGGCGATGGTCAGGCGGGTGACGATGCGTTGCAGGTTCTCGATCAGGCCCAACCGCAGCATGATCGGCACGGCCCATAACTCACCGAGCTTGAGGGAATCCACCGTCTGATAGGAGGCAATGAAGGAGGCGAGCGGCCCGGCGTCGATCTGCGCGTCCACATGAGCGATCAATTCCAGCACAATGTCGTAAACCCGCGGCAATCCGGCGGAGGAACCATCGAGCAGACGCGGCAACTCGCGGCTATAACCACGGGGCAGATGCCGCCGGGCCATCTGGATCTGCTCTTCCAGCAGATAGAAATTGTCCAGCAACCATTCGGCGGCGGAAGTGATGCGGCGGTTCGGGTTGGCCGCACGCATGGTGCGGATGTAGGCGCGCAGGATCCGCTCGTTTTCGGCCAATTGGGGCAATAGGCTGTTAGACCCGCCGCCGGGGGCGTTCCGATGGCCCGCCGCCAGCGCCAAGGCATGGCGTGCGAGCTGTTCGCAGCTGAACAACTCGGCCCGCAACGGCGGTTCGCTGGCGTGCGGACGGGATTGTCGAGCCTTCCATGACTGCCAGCGTAACGAGAAATTCTGCATCGGGTTCTAGCATGACGGATTGATTTCCACCGTCGTCGGCGTGAGAATTCTAGGCCGCTGTGGCGGGGGCTTGCCATGGGGTGAAACCCTCCCTCACGGGATCACTTGTGGACGCAAGCGCAGCGCTTGCGGGCTTCGCTGATTTGTTCGCCGGCCATATCGGCGGTGGCGGCCAGCAGCGTGGCAGTGTCATGCGTCAGTTGCTCCAGATCGTTTTCGATGGCTTGGCTCGGTTTGTTCAGTAGGTGGTTCATGGTTTCGTGGTGTTGGTTGATGGTGTTTGTTCAGATGATGGTCAATTGCACACTGCTTTCGATGATGCCGGCGCTGATGGCATAGCGGGTGAGGCTGGCGGTGTCATGGATGTCGAGTTTTTCCATGAGGTGGCCGCGGTGTTTTTCCACGGTCTTGATGCTGATGCCCAGATCGGCGGCGGTCTCCTTGTTGGGCTTGCCTTCGGCGATGAGTTGAAGGACTTCGACTTCGCGCGAGGTCAGGAGGGCGGACTTTTTGTCGTTGGGACTCGCGCGGCGGGGCGCGTGCTGGCCGAGACGGGAGAGCCGGCGGGTGATCGAGGCGCTGAAGAAGGTTTTACCCATATACACATCGCGGATGGCCTGGCAGACATTGTGGGAGGACGTTTGTTTGAGCAGAAAGCCGACGGCGCCGGACGCGGTGGCGCTGTTGACATACGCGTCGTCATTGTGGGCTGTTAGAATGATGATTTTGGTAGCGGGATTGGCTTTGATGACCTGGCGCGTGGCTTCCAAGCCGTTGAGCCCCGGCATCGCGATATCCATCAGCACCACGTCAGGGCAGTGATGGAGCGCCAAAGTGACGGCCTGGCGGCCATTCTTGGCTTCGGCGACGACTTGGAAGCCCGGTTCCAGATCCAGCATTTTGCGCAGTCCTTCGCGCACGATCATGTGATCTTCCGCCAGCAGAATAGTGATAGGATTCATGGATGATGATATTTCGCCGGCAACAGGATGCCGGGGATTTGTTGTTAGTGTTGGTTGGCTACACTTTTGGTCACGGGCTTGCAGGCGGCCGTTGTCTCCGGTCTCACTCATGTGATAATCCTTGGTTTCACCATAAGCAACATGATTCCACAGACGAGCGAGATCGCGCCGACGATGGGCGGGATGAAATGGGTGTGGGTGGTTTCCACCCGCAGGCCGGGAAATTGCACGGTCTCTCCCGAAGTGGTGAAGGAAATGCCCGAGAATGCGAGGACCACGCATCCCAACGTGATCAGGATAGCGGCGATAATGTTTTTTTGAGTCATCTGAATTGAGTTAATCTGAAAGCAAAAGAATGCCCCATGGGCGGGATCTCCGCCATGGGGTGTATCCCTACCGTCTTCGCATGGGCGGCGTGTGCGCATGGCAGCGGGGAGGTGGGCACGAACGCGTTGCCTGCTACCACATGCCATCCGTTTCACAGCATGTCGTGCCGGACTAGCGCGAAGTGGTGGCGGCGCCCCAGGTAAAGCGCGGGGGTTCCGCGCTTCGGGCGCTTGCTAAAGCGGCGGGAGGCGTTATATTGCGCCCCATGGAGAGTCCGGAAGTGCCTTTGGAAGACGTGCAGAAGCATATTGAGGAGCACACCCACAAAGGGGGTGAGAAATGGATGTCCGCCGTGGCTCTCAGTACGGCGCTCCTCGCGGCGCTGGCGGCGATCGCCTCGTTGTTGGCGGGGGATCATTCCAATGAGGCGATGATTTGCCAGATCCGCTCATCCGACCACTGGAGCCATTACCAGGCGAAGGGGATCAAGGCGGGGCAGTTGGCGGCCAAGATGGAGATGCTCGAGGCGCTGGAGAAGACGCCTGCGGATGCGGACCGGACGAAGCTGAAGGGCTACGCAGAGGACCAGAAGGGTGTCCGGGAGTTGGCGGAGAAGACGGAAGGGGAGGCGGAACGGCATTTGAAAGCGCACGTGAAGCTGGCGCGGGCGGTGACACTTTTTCAGATTGCGATCGCGGTCTCGGCGATTTGCCTGTTGACGAGGCGGCGGGCTTTCTGGGCGGCGTCGATGGCCGCAGGGGCGGTAGGGCTGGTGTTTTTGACGCTGGCAGTGGCCGGGTGACCGTTTTCCATCCGTCGCCAGGCAATCTTCATGCCTGAAATCCGAAGTTGAAACTGAATTAGGAAAGCACGAAGGCAGGAAAATGGGGCGGGATCTAACGTCACTTCAATATCCAACAGCCAACATGGCCGAAGGCAGTGTTGGTTGTTGGATAGTTGCCGAACATTCCCCCTTCTCCGATGCCGTCTTCTCCCATGGGGAAAGAGCCGACTTCCTTCGTTGTGGGCACATGCATACGCAGGTCTCGAATTGGCTGCCGATTGCCCTTGCCCGCTCCGCATTTCATGCTAGAAACCCATTTGAACGGTCGCTCCCGGAAGGCCGACCAAGGGCGGCAGCATGCCCGGACGAATCGCAAACAACGTGGGACCTGAAATCGATATGGAACGAGACGAGGTCATCATAGGCTACCCGAACCCATCCAACGGTCTCACCAAGCCAAGGCCATTCGCGCCGGTCGCCACGTGCAGGTAAATCTCCGTCGTCGAAATATCCTCGTGACCAAGCAGGTCCTGGATCGTCCTCAAATCCGTGCCGTTCTCTAACAAATGCGTCGCGAAGCTATGGCGCAACGCATGGCTCGTCACCTGCTTCTCGATTCCCGCCGCCCGGGCCGCCCGCTTGATCGCCTCGTTATAGACCTTGCCGAGCATGTGGTGGCGGCGGGGAATCCCGCATTCCGGGCTTGCCCCGGCGATGCCCCGGGTAGCCGGGTCCACCGAAATCTGCTGCGCGGGAAACAGCCAAAACCACTCGAAGCTCTCCGCCGCCCGGCTGTATTTCCTCGCCAAGGCTCCTGGAAGCCACACCCCGGCGCGCCCAGCCTGACGGTCGACCCGCCACAGCGCCCGCGCCCGTTCCACCTGTTTGGCCACCTCCTCCCGCAAGCTGTGGGGAAGCACCGTGACCCGGTCCTTATCCCCCTTGGCGCCACGCACCGTCACCGTCCCGCGTTCCCCGTCCAGATCCTTGATCCGCAGCCGCACCAACTCCGAAAGCCGCAATCCCGCGCCATATTGGAGCCGGGCGGCCAACCCATAGCGCCCGCCCGGCGATTCCAGTTGCTCGAAAACAACCTGCGTCTCCCGCTTCGAGAGCACCACCGGCACCCGCGTCCCGGTCTTGCGCAGCTTCACCTGGAAAACCGGCTCCGCCACCCCGCACACCTGCTTGAAAAAAAACGCCAGCGCGTTGAGAGCCTGCTTCTGTGTCGAATAGGCGCAGTCCTCATCATCCACCACCGACGTCAAAAACCGCGTCGCCGTCTCCACCCGCATCACCTCGCGCTCCCCGCCGGCAAACACCGCATAGCGGGCCGCCCAAGCGCCGTAGCACTGCTTGGTGCGCAGCGCCAATCCCCGACGGGAACCGGCCGAATACACCGCAGCCCTCAATCGTTCCGCCAGGCTCCGATGGTCAGCCCCCGCCTCGGCACAGGCCTCCAACCAGTTCAAATACCACTGCACGGCGGCCGACCACTGTTCGATCTGCCACGCCTCCCGCGCGCAGCCTTCCCGCAGAACCTCCGACCGCCAAAACGCCCTGGCCGCATCCCGGCCTGCCTCCAGCGCATGCCGCAACCGGAAATTCTCAAACCACTCCAAAACCAGCAGAAATCCGGCACGCTCGCGGTCCGATAAGCCCCGAAACCCGGCCAAATCATTCCTCCAGCACCAGCGTGTCCTGCGCGTCGTTGTCGCATTCATCACCCCCAAAAATATTCCCCAAATCCCCCATGTCAACAAAAAAAGTGTTCCTTTGACCAGTTTTTTTTACGGCCTTCTCTGTCTGCCCAATGACCGAATCTCCAATATCAGTTCCCTCCGCATTGATATCCGCTAGATCCGGTTCCCGGAAAACCCCGGTCCTCCCCGACCGGATATACGCACCCGACGAAAAGAAATCCTTGTCAAATCAATGACTTACACCCATCCTCCCACCGTCAACCTTCCCGGATATCATCCCCGGAGGGTCTACGAATAAAGACTGTTAGCCAGTAAGAAAGAAAATAGATCCCATGAAAACACTATCCTCAACGCTCCTCCTCACAATCGCGACTCTATTGCTCGCTCAGCAGCGGGACGTTGCGGTGGGACAACCGGAGCCTCCCAATGGGAACGGAACATACCAAGTCAAGGAACGGTTAACTCTTCCGGATTGCTTAGAATTTCGATGGAACAAAGGGGACAAGAGTAAGCTACCCATAGCAATCCAAATTAGGAATCCATTCCTAGAACCAATCACAGTAATAGCCGAAATACATGGTGACCCCTGTGCGGAGTTTGAGATTGAGTACTATGATTCCTACTTGAAAGGATGGCGTAGATTTTTGGGTCTTCCAGGCTCTTCAGCTGGCAAGCTATTGTCTCTTAAGTATGGAGAACACAAGGAGCTGCCCATTGCAGAAGGATACTGGAATTACGTTTATCGCGATCTTCAGAGTTTCAAGTTGGAAGAACCCGTAAGAATTCGCCTTGTCTTTGATCTAGGAGATGGCACCTCATTACAAAGCCCTGAACTCAAATGGAGTCGCATCGGCAAGAAGGTGATAAACTGACAACCAGCCAATCACGCGAAAGCCGACAATGGCTAACAAGTCGGTGGATGCGACGGCGAGAAGCCCCGTAGTTAAACCAGAGTCCACCGCGCCGCGCATCACCTTTAACGTTCGACCAAGAAATCAGACAAGGTGACTCCGCTACCATGAAAGCGACCATTTCCGTTCTTATCTGGTGTTTAATGACGGCCTGCAACAGCCAAAACGAGCGCCCGCCAGCGTCGCCTCCGCCAGGCAAAATGACAATCGATGAAATGGGGGGAAAGAGAATCGACGTGCTAATCGAGCGTTTTGGATTGCCGGATTATATTGGACCAAGAGAGCACTTCCAGGTCAAAGCCGCATCCGTTGTTGACGCCACAGTAGTATTTCGATACAAGAAATTGGGGAGAGAGATCTTTATTCTTGACGACAGCACCATTGCGCTCGTCACTTACACCAAGGAGTTTTTGATGGACCCGAAGAACGCCCAATTTATCAAAGAGAGAGACAAGGAGAATGAGGCAGTTGAGGAAGCACCAGCAATACCTGCTCAGAATTCAGACCACTGACCTCCAATTCCGTCACAGAGGGCTTGGTCACAACATTGAGTACCATACTCTGAATGAGGCAAGAGGTCGAACAAGTCGGTGGATGCGACGGCGAGAAGCTCCCTAGTTAGAGCAACGTCCACCGCGCCGCCGCATCACCTTTAACGTTCGGTGTAAAAATCACACAATGAAATCAACCCTTCTCATTTACGCCATTGGACTCGCCGTTACAGGAGGCGCAGTAGCGAAGGAAGCTGAAGAATCCGCGCCAAAGCGATATTCCCTATTAACTGGTGAGGCGGCGGCCCCATACGCCAGGTACTGCGCAATTGCGTTCCCGAAGGTCAAGCTCCGCCTTTCTCACGACGAATGCGTTCAAATCAACAGTGTAGTCTGCGGGGACGCACTTGAATACGAACCTCCGGTGATACCATCTACCTACGGTCCAGCAATTTTTCTAGACAGAGTTGCTCAGAGGGTTATCGCCAATTACGGCATCGGTGCGATGGGTTATTATGAGATGGTCTTCCTTCCGACCAAGCCGCCTGTTCTCGTTGAGACATATTTCATAGATACCAAGAGGCAAGCACGGTTCGCGACTTATGCTGCTCTATACCAGAATTTCGCAAGGCAGATGAAGAACTTGTTCGACAGCCTCCAGCAACCACCAGTGAAGGGCAAAGCCAACCAAGACACCGAACAAGTCGGTGGATGCGACGGCGAGAAGCCCCCTAGTTAGACCAGAGTCCACCGCGCCGACGCATCACCTTTAACGTTCGGCAGAAACCATAAAATACATAAACATATGAGCAAAGAACGAATGTGCCAGAAATGTGCAGGCTTTTTCGACTTCAACAGCGGAAGTGGTCGAGTAGAATGCAAAAAGTGTCACGGTAGCGGCCGGCTCCGAGACGGAGCCCTATGCTACCCTTGCAATGGTAGCGGCAAGGTCACGTGCCCTAGATGCCATGGATCAGGTGTGATTCGTTCATCGGGTGGCTGACATGTCACAAACTTGCCTGGACACCCCGCCCGTTTCTGTCAGGTTCTCTTTGTAAGGCATTCGTGACAATCCCGTCACGAATCGCCGAACAAGAATAGATGTAAACCGCTCCTTCGCCCCTCAACCTCGCACAAAGTCACCACAATGACGCGGTGACATCACATTGAACATCGGCAGAAGAACACTAGGACAAAACATCAACCAAACAATAGAATGAGCAACGACGGCAGGTTTTCGATTCGGGTAGTAGATAGTGATGGCAATGGCATCGAAGGTGCTAAGGTCTCATATCAGTGTGGTCGTATGTCAGGTGTCGGCACCGAATACACCGATGAGGACGGCTGGGCCAGTTTCGCCATCATCACCGAAACACTTGGCAGTGGCGTAATTCCAATTCAATGTATCTGGGTTAACGGGGTTGAAGTTTCAGACGATGTGATTTATCCCGATGACGGAGATACCTTCTCATTTACATTGCCTGACTAGCGTTTTTCTCAGCTCTCGCCAGACACACTGGCAAGAATAGAAGACAAACAACAAAACACAACAAACAAGGAGGATAATAGTATGTCAAAAAAAGGAGGTAAAGGCGGCCACGGAGGCGGGAACGCAGGCTCTGGTGGCCAGAGTGGCGGCAAAGGTGGCTCTTCAGGTGGAGGCACTGGCACCCGCGGCAAATAGAATGTGTCAGGCGGTGGCTATCACAAAGTAGCCACCGCCTTTCCCGCTAATTGATGGATCAAGCCGAACAATTCGCGGCTGGGCAACCGGCCATAAGCACTTCAAATTCATGATCATTCTCTTTTCATTCGCTGGCCGGTGCCAGCGCTAAGACGTTCGGCAAAACAAAACACAACAAAATGAAAGGAAATGCAAAATGAATGAAGGAGTTCTAATTCAGGTAGTCTTACTAATCGTTAATTTAGCCCTTGTCGCTTGGGTCGTCATGGACGCCCGGCGCCGTGGAGCAAACGCCGTCCTTTGGGGAATCGTGGTATTATTTCTCGGCATCATTGGACTAGTCATCTATGTCGTGGCCGGACGGAAGGGATCCTTTGGTGGAGGCGCTGCTGCCCGAGTATCCGGTTTTAGCAAAATGAATACTGAACGGGAGGATGGCCAATGAATTCGATACAGCAAGAGAAGCACATTCTCGAGTCTAATGGAGGTATGTTTTGTCTTACCTCACACAAAGTGCGATTCAACTCTATTCGAGGCGGTTCAGGAAGTGTTGTGAGCATAATGCTTGAACACGTTACCTCCTGTGAAATTGCGAAACGCAGTAATCCAATATTCCTCGTTCTCGCTGCTCTGGCTTTCGTGGTGGGCGGAATCGTGAGCGCCAAAGCAGAAGAAACCGCGCCACTAATCATTGGGATCATTGTTGCCGTTGTCTTTGTGGTTTTCTACTTTGCGACGAGAAGTCAGGTTCTCGCAGTGTCATCTCCAAGTTCTCGAATTACCATAGATACTAAGGACATTCCCCTTGAGAAGGTCCTTCAAGTAATCGACGAAGTGGAAGCTGCCAAAGACAGGCGACTAGTTGCAATCAGTAGAACATAGAATAGCCGAACAAGACGTGGGTGAGCAACCGCCCATTAGCTTTTCAGTTTCGGCGCAATCGCTTTCCAATGGCGGCGGTGCCACCACTTTGACGTTGGCCATCAAATAAATAATCTACATGAAGACACTACTTCTGCTATTTATCGCTTTCGGCCAGGCCGCCTTTGGGGGTGGCGGCAGCGAGAGTATCGTCGCCCAGATGAACGGATGGACTGTAACATTGCGATCGGCAAGTGGTTCTGACGCATACATCGAGAAGTCAGTTGGCAAAGAACAATATCAGGCCCTCATTGTGTTTCCATATTTCTGGGACTACTACAGCATCTTCAAGCGACTGCCCCGTGCTCCCAAAGGAGAGAAGTCGAATTTTAAGATCATCCAAGACACGAACAATCCTGGGCATGAGACAACGACCCTACTTCGAGCCGAGTACGCCCGTCCCATAATGGAACTCATGCTGTTAAACTTCAGGCAGCAGTTTCAGAGTTTTGAGCCAGACAAGATTCAGAAGGAACTCAACACGAACCCACCAATACCAAAGGAGCTTATGCCGAACGATAATTTCAAGTTCATCGTCAAGCCACGCTAATGGCCAACAAGTCATGTCACGCAACCCGCAACAGCTTCGCAGTTGCTCGTCAACCTCGGGGATCGGCGCGGGTGCGTGCATTTTGACGTTGGGTCACAAAAGCGATCATCGTGAAACGAGCCATTCTAATCGCCACTCTGGTTCTAACATCCTTCGCTCTAGGATGGGTTGGCGCGTGTATCCGTGTGCAACACCAAACCAGCGAACGGATCTCCAATTTGAAGGCCGAGCAAGCCAGGTTGATCACAACCCTCCGCCAGCGAATCTACGGGGGTAATTACCTCCACAGCAAAGGCATCTCCAAGGAAGACGACGCACGTCTGGAGCGGTTTGATCCGGTTGGAAGCAAGGGATTCATCACCTTGTCGTACGTCGGTGGTTTGGGTGACAGTGACACTCACCTAAGAATTGAAGCCAACGGAAGTGTATTCGCAATCGAGCATGGTGCTACGCGCAAGGTTCTCACTTTGGATCGGGACCGCTGCGCTGAATTTTTTATGAGAGTGATGACGAGCGGGATTCTGAATTTTTCAGGCGATGTAATTGAATTGAAAGTGGATCTAACGTATCCAAGCTCACGAGTTGGTCTGATCGATGCGCCGAACACAGGGTTTCACATCTCCATTCCTGAATTAGGGATAGAGAAGAAACTTTCCCTTTATGCACCTCCCAGCTCCCTACTCAAAAGCAATCCAGACATCATCGAATTTCAACTTGTCTGCACGCTGGAGAAAGACATCCTGAGCTTGATTCCGAAGGATGATCCGTTCTGGTCTCCACACAAATAAAGACCCAACAAGACATGGCATGCAACCCGCCACCACTTCCCAATCACACCTCCGCACCGGCGCAATGGCCGGGTGCATGCATTTGAGCGTTCTGCAGAAATACAATGAAGACAAAGAGCATGATACGATGCGCAGTCACAGAGCACGTTGCATTATTAGCCAGCGCCGAGGAGCAAATTGCCTACGAGAGGAATGTCCCGCACGTTCCCGTCCCGTCTGAGATTATCGAAATGTTTGTTACAGATTTATACCACCCAAAAGACCCCGATTATATTGAATCATTCAGTGAGGCGGAGTTGAAGGATATGGCGCGTCTGTATGGACTGCTTTGCGATGCATCAGAGATTATATCTGGAACGGGTATTCATTCCGTTACCGATCTATTGAAGACTCCCGAGTGGCGGCGAGTCATGAAGTATTCTAAAGACCTGCTAGTGAATCTCCGATAAGAATGCAGAACAAATCGCCGCTGCCGACCGGCTTCAGCCCCTCGGTCTCACCCCAACCACTACGTTCTCGCCCGGCGGCAGGGCTCGACGTTCGGCAAAGAAATATGATCGACTGGTGCATATCACCCGATTTTGAACGCCCGAAGGATCGAGGCTGGTACTTCCCGTCCTTCGAGATCCAAGAATTACTCATTCCTCAGATAAACGTCGGCAAGCCGCTGATTGATGAATATGGTGATACAGAGTTCACATCTGAGGACTGCACGCGAATCAAAGGTAACATAGAATACTTGATCGACTCAGGAATATACGAGCGAAGAGAATCACTGGAGTTCGATGCATTTGGGAAGGGCCTTGTGACACTTTCCTGCCCGGATATCAGGAATTGCCTGATGAAGCTGTATGAGGCGGCTGACTTGGCCGAGAAGCGGAATGGTGTTCTTCGATTCCTAGGAGACTGACATGAATCCAAGAAGCCGAACAAGGCGGCGCTGACCAACCCGCTACCGCCCCCGAGTTGAAGTCGGAGGGTAAAGAGAACCCAAAACCCGAGGCGGAGGTGCGCCCCCGGTAGCGGGTGGCAGGCCTTTGACGTCGCCAAGGAGAATGAAAGACACATGAGTCATTGCATCACAGCCATCATTGCAACACCCCCCATCGTGAAGCGGATTCTCGATGACCACCCGACCTTGGTAGCGGTGACTCTGCGTGATGATTTGAGTCTTATCCCTCTCGATGACGATGACCTTGATTCCTTGGTGACCGACTTCTCCACTACGACTGAGGGATTTAACTACCTGTCCCCCGCCTTGGAGATTTTCCTCTCTGACCAATCCTCAGGAGGCCAACTTGCATACATTGAGACAGAGTATTTTGGCGGCATGGGGAGTCAGGCGGCTATTTCCTGCGGGCGGCGATTTGAAGAGCGCATGAAACGGGCGGTTTGAAAAGCGCATGGTGTTAGAGGAGCGTCTTCTTCAAGAGCTTCTAACGAAACTCTTCTTCCTTCGTCTTCTTCGCCGTCTTCTTCCGGGGTGAAGGGGGCGGGTTTTCTTCGTGGAGCGGGGGCGTGCAAGAGCGGTGCTGGCGGGTTGTTCTGAGTCCGCCG